>Ga0070753_1001913_pt1 | contig 11415 bp, 8 predicted proteins | sample VirMetDEL_Aug_31_FD_77441 | JGI IMG/M metagenome (GOLD analysis project Ga0070753, IMG submission 77441) | Aqueous microbial communities from the Delaware River and Bay under freshwater to marine salinity gradient to study organic matter... | ecosystem: Environmental > Aquatic > Marine > Coastal ... | reverse complement strand
CATGAAGTGCGCCAGTGCGCTTCCTGATCGAGTTCTCTTGCGGCCGTATCGCACTGCCGAAGCGTGAACAGGCGTCGATCGAGTTGTCATTTCTGTTGCCTTAATCGTCATAGTGCACCCAGTATTTTGAGAGCCAGAAGTTGATCGCCGTCACGAGGGCGATGGCCAAGAAGAGCACCCACGCCATCGCGCTCGCGTACCCCATCTGAAAGCCAGTGAAACCGCGCTGATAGAGGTAGAGCGTGTAGAAAAGAGTCGAGTTCACGGGCCCACCGGTTCCTCCAGAGACCACGTACGCGGGAGTGAACGCTTGGAAGGCGCCGATGAGCTGAAGGATGAGGTTGAACAGAATGATCGGGGTCAACATCGGCACCGTGATGTGCACAAATGCTCCACGTTTGGAGATACCGTCGACAGCCGCTGCTTCATACAAGTAGTCAGGAATCTGTCGGAGCGCGGCAAGGAAGATCACCATCGGCGAACCGAACGTCCAGACGTTCAAGATGATGAGCGTTCCGAGAGCCGTGTCAGGGTTTCCGATCCAACTCTGACCTTCGACGCCAAAGACGGCGAGCACTTGGTTGATGAGACCGTTGCTTCCAAACATTTGGCGCCACAGGACGGCGATCGCAACACTCGCACCGATGAGTGATGGCAAATAGTAGATCGAACGATAGAGAGATAGTCCTCGAAGCCCGCGATTGAGCACTACCGCCAGCAGCAGGGCGAAAGCTAGTTGGAGTGGAACCGATACGAAGACGTAAACGAGGGTTACCCGCACAGACTCGAGGTACTTCGGGTCGCTCGTGAACATCCGTTCGTAGTTTGCGAGCCCTACCCAGTTGGGGTCGGCAAGCAAACTGTAGTCAGTGAATGACAAGTAGAACGAGTACGCCATGGGGCCAAGGGTGATGACGAAGAAGCCAATCAACCACGGAGCAAGAAAGAGATACGGCGCGAGCTTGTCACGGCGTCGTTGGCTGCGAAGCGAGCGTGGGGCACGGGGGCCCTTGGGCCCCCGTGCCTTTTTCGCTAGGCCCGCCGCACCGTCGACACTGTCACCAGCAAGTCGTTCGTTTTGGGTAACAGACATCGTTTTCCTTAGTGCGTGCGAGTGGATGGAAAGAAGGACTAGCCAAGCTCCGACTGAGCCTGGGCCAGGAACTCGGCTGCGGCTTCTTCAACAGTCTTTCGTTCGAACTGCACTTGCTGTGCAAACTCGGAGAAGATCGTGTTGACGGTTCCCGAACCTACGGGAGCGGGAACTGGAGCTGCCGAGCCGTTGTCACGAACCGACTGAATGATCCCCATGGCCTTGGCGACAACGTCATTGACTGAGCTCGTTGCTGCTTCGACAACGTTGCCGTTTGCCGGAACACCACGGTCAATGCCGAGGATTGCGTTGGCTTCTTCGTTGTTGAGCAAGAAGTTGACGAGCTTGGCCGCGGCCTCGGGGTGCTCAGACTGGCTGGACACAACGAGGTTCATGGCCGTACGCAAGTACTGTCCTGGGTCTTCTTCTTCAGACGGCAGTCGCATGAGAGACAACGCGTTGGGAGTGCTGCCCTGCACTGACTCGTACTGGTTGACGAAGAGGAACGTCGAGGTAGCAACCCCGGCGACCACAGCGTCGTACGGCGTGCCAAGGTACTCGCTCGAGACGTCTGGAGCTGTTGCCGCACCGGACGCGCGCATGTCGGCCCAGTAGTTCCAGTAGTCGACGAGCGTCGACTCATCAAAACCGATGCCGTCAGCGGTCAGGAATTCCTGGCCGTTTTGCTTTGCCCACACCTCGAACACCTGGTAACTGTGCGATAGGTCGGTTACTCCGGCAACGCTGCCACCGGATGCGTCGCGAATCGCAGCTCCGTACGTAGCGAGGTCGTCCCAGGTGTAGCCCTCGGCAGGAACGTCGACTCCGAGCTCAGCACTCTTCGCTTCATCAAAAATGAAGCCGTGAGTGGAAAGGCCGAAGGGAAGAGCGCTGAGCTTTCCGTCAATCGTGTTGGTTTCGACGAGGTCTTCAGGCCAACCGTCGAGCGACAAGGCGCCGCTTTCGACCGCCTGATTGAGGTCATACACCTGGCCGCGCTCGGCGAACTCTACAAGCACCTCGTTGTAGAGCTGGATGACGTCGGGCGAGTTCTTGCCCGCGTACTGTGTGGTGACCTTGTCGAGGTAGCCATCGAATCCGCCAAAGTCGCGAACGACGGTGATGCCTTCGTTCTCCGACTCGAACAGGTCTAGCGCCTCGTTGGTGAGTTCGTGGCGAGCATCGCCACCCCACCACGTCATGCGCAGTTCGATGGGGCCGGTTTCCTCAGGTGCAGGTGAACTGCACGCCGCGAGGGTTGCTGCGAAGGCTACAGCTGTGGCCATCGCAATAATTTTCTTCCCACTACGTCGTGTGGACATGTGATTTCCCTTATCTCTTCGTTGAGATACACAGCCGCTTTCGCGACTGGTACTTGTTGTGGATCGCAAGGTTGAGAATGAAATTCGAGAATTTTGCACAATCGATTTTTCACCCTCTTACCGCGCAACTATAAGACACGTTTTCTCGGCCGTCAACGTTTCTGGAAAGGTTTCCTGAAATCACGACCAACGAACGAAATATGCCTGCCGGGGCAGACCGATCACTCCATCCGGCTCCCCCCAGGGACCGCTCCGCGCGGTCTCGGAGCCCCCGTACTACCTGCAGGTCGGTACTCCGTAGGCAAGCGAACCTCTTGAGGCTCACCGCTCTCCAAGTGTTCAAGCATGACTTGGGCCGCTCGCATCCCCAGCAATTGCGCGTCGCGCCAAATCACCGCAAGTTTGGGCGAGAGAAACTTCGCGAGGGGCAAACTGTCACACGTAACGAGACTCACGTCATCGGGCATTCGCAGGGACATACTCTCGAGACCTGTGAGCACCCCAACGAGAATTTGGTTGCTTCCAGCAATAATCGCCGTAGGGGGCTCATGGCTCGAAAAAAGTGCCCTCACTGTCGCATCACCGTGCTCTTCAGAGAAGGTTCCCTGATGGACAGAGACGTCAACGCCGGGGTGCTGGGCCGCGACTCTGCGCAAAGCCTTGGCACGAAGCTTCGCCGGCAGAACATCGGGAAGACCGTTGATGAGAGCTATCCGCGTGTGCCCGAGTTCAATAAGGTGCTCGGCCGCGGCCGTCATCCCCACCTTGTGAGCGCTTTGAACATGTGACGCGTAAGGAGCGTCAAGCCTCCGGTCAATGAGCGTAGTTGGCACCGCAGACCGAGATATCAGCTCACTTATTGGGCCATCTCTCTCTTCACCGGCAGAGACCAGCAAGCCATCGACTCGACGCTGATGCATGTGGCGGATTTGTTGCAGGGCGAGCTCGTCGTTGTTGAGCGAGTTGGCAAGTAGCACCGAGTATCCACGTGCTCTCAGTTCGATTTCTGCGCCGTGAGCCATGAGGGCAAACAGAGGGTTTGAGATGTCCGAGACGACGAAGCCAATCGTGCGCGACTCCCCGGTTCGCAAACTTTGAGCGAGCATGTCAGGTTCGTAGCCGAGGGCCGCAACGGCGTCAATCACTCGATTGCGCATGGTCTCACTCACGTCGGGATGCCCTGACAGAACTCTCGACACTGAAGAGATCGCTACTCCGGCGCGCTCTGCTACGGCTTTCATGCCGGTCGGCTTGAGTCGGCCGTTAGGCCACGACTCGTTGTTCCCCATTGCAACCATTGCAACCCCATCGTTCGCATCGGTGGATCGGCCTGCCTCAGGCGTCGTTGCCTAAGAGACGATTCACTCGGTTGTGTCGGATTTCGATCACTCAGCGGCTTTGTCACCCCGATTTCGAGCAATTTCTCACTCAGGCTCGGTTGCGCAATCGAATTCCCATACACTCGTCGCTGTCAACGTTACTGGAAAGGTTTCCGGAATGGTTAGTAATCTCTACGTTCATCCACTCGCTACGGCCGAATGGGAATCTCTTCCCGCCGCCACCGTAAGACTCCACTCACGCTCGGTGTGGGCGAAGCCGATCGAAACAGAAGACGATGCTCCAGAACGCCGCATCATCCACCTCCGCGCGGCATTCTCTGATGATCCCATGCGCCTTGCCGAGGCGGCGTTTCCCCCCGGGGCCGGCTACCACAAGTGCGCGAGCGGGCAGGAGATTGAGGCCGTAACGCACGCGCGACTGTGGACGCCACACGGTGATGATTGGTCTCTCGCAGGAGAGCTCACGCGTTCTGGAAAAGGCGCCTTGACCAGGACGGATCGAGTAAACCTCTCGGGGCTTGAGCCTACGGCTCTCATCACAGAAATTCGCCAAGCAGCCACGGACCGCTGGTGGCCAGGATGGAATCTGGCCGCGACGGGAGTGCAACTTTTCGGAGATGCGCCACCCATGTGGCGCCCACCGCGCGAAGGGGCTCTAGAACTTTCACGTCTCGACCTCACGGGACTCCCTGCGGGAGTTCGCGCAGAGCACCGCAACTCAGAAGTGCGATTCACAACTCCGCATCTGTCGGTGGGTTTTCGGCTCCGCTCGCCCGCGTGGTCGTACTTGAGCATCGATGGCGATGGTTCAGGACGACACTCGCGCTCTCTCCTGCAGCAACCACGATCCATGGACATCGTGAGAAGCGGCGTCTACCCCTCAGGGGTTTACCCGGTTCTTCGAGACCAAAACGCGGACTATTTGACTCAAGGACCACGGCTCACATCTCACACCGGCAACAAGCACGTCGGCTTCTTGGCTTCAGACTACGTCGGAAGCACGACAGTTCGCGGCAATGTCGTGAGCTATGACATCCAGATTCCGAGCGCTGGCCAACGCTACACCTACGAGTTCACGATCGACGCCGACAGAATGACTCTTCGAGTGACGCGAACTGCGGCAGAGTCGATGCGAGCCTGGTCGAGCAGTGCGTGGCACGTCGCAACAGACAATCGGGTTACCCCATCGACGGTCATTGGGCAATTACGTGAATCTGGTGAAACCGGACTAATTGCCGGTGATGCTCTCTGGCACTTTCCGCGACACGGAACCCTCGCCATCTCGAGCAACACAGAAGAAACCCTCGTGCGCAGCGACTCTGTCAGGGCCCTCGACACCAACACTCTCGAACTCAAACTCGGCGAACGCCCAACAGAGTTCGGCGACTACATGCTTCCCGCTGGTCGGTTCGAGGCAACGCTTACTTTTCGCGTCGGCACTCCCCAACTCGCGACGATTCGCGACGATGCTCCAGAAGCTGTTTCACGCATGCTCAAACGGCACGCGCTCACAGCTCTGCCGTTCCGCACCGACACGGCAACGTACTCCAACAACGGCGCGTCGATGCACTGCACAACAACGCTCAACGACATTTCGGCTATCGCACTAGGGCTTGAACCCCTCCCATCGGGAGTGCACCCAATGGAATTGGTGGGAGTGTCGCTCTCCCGGTGGCTCGACGGCGCACCCAGCTACGGCAGCGGCGCCACCTCGCACGGCAGCCACAAACTCGAGGACGAGTATGTGCACATGGCTGGCAACACTCTCGCAGCTGTCGGGAGGTACCTCACGTGGAGCGGAAACACCGCGTGGTTCGAACGCCATCGAACGGCGATTGTTCGAGAAATCGGCGACATGCTCGCTCGCGATGTCGACGACGACGGCATCGTCGAATCAACAATTCGCCGGGGAGTGAGCGGCGAACACCAATGGAGCACGGCGTGGGCTGACGTCATCTCTTTCGGCTGGAAAGACGCGTGGGCCAACGCCGTTGTCTTCGAAGCATGGCACGAACTCGTTCCCGCCCTTCGTCAGTTCGGGGAAAGCGAGCTCGCAGAGAGGCTCGTGGCGGCATCCGCCCGACTTCAAGAAAACTATCTTCAGACGTTTTTCAACGAATCCACGGGGCTCATCGCAGGGTGGCGCTCTGCGGATGGTGAACTCCACGACTATGGTTTCTCCCTCGTCAATGGGGCGGCGTGTTCTACCGGACTCCTGCCTCGCGAAACCACCGCGAACATAATGGGGAGACTGCTCGAGCATTGGCGTGAGGTTGGGCTGAGCGATTTGCGCAACGGCATCCCGCTCAATCTGTGGCGCATTCCCGAAGAGGACATCGGCGGCGTCGTCTTTGGCCTTCCGATGGGAAACTACCAACAGGGTGGATGCTCGCACCACGGCGCGCGCGTCATCGTCGACGCTCTCGCGCGCGCGGGCTTCGAGGCCGAGGCCGACACGCTGCTCACGGATCTCGCCGCGACGATCGCCGACGATTCGTCGTTTGGCGGACTCGGTTCGGGAGTCGATTGGCGCGCGTGGGACGGCACTCCGAGTGGGTACGAGGGTCAACTAGCCGAGGGATTCAGCGTGCTTGCGAGCGCTGTGCGACGGTACTCGTGACAATCGAGGCGACGCCACCGTCGCGCATGAAAACTCCGCTCTCTTTGCTATCTACCGCGGGGACCACGGGTCGATCTGAAGTGTCGCTGGACATGACCCAGAGGCACCTCAACCATGGTTCGTATGGCGCCGTGCCAAGCCGCACCGTTGAGTTTCAGGCTCGACTCAAGAGCGAGCTTGAGTCGAACCCGTTTCGCTGGTTCGAGGATGTGGCCCCACGACATTCCGCAGCTCGAGAGTTGCTGGCTAGTTTTGTTGGTGCCCCAGCATCGGAGCTAGCAATGGTCGCCAACGCTAGCGCCGCCGCTAGCGTTGTATTCGCGAGCGTAACGCTCAAACCAGGTGAAGAAGTGCTGATCAGCGACCACGTTTACGGTGCAGTCGCTATGGGAGCTGCACGATGGGCGGCCTACGCTGGCGCGACCGTGAGGACACTTCCCCTGCCCCTCGCAGCCTCCTCTGTCGAGACGCTCTCGACCATCATGGACGCGATTACTGCACGCACGCGAATGATCATCATCGACCACATTTCTTCCGCAACGGCCAGACACTTCCCCGCACACGAACTCGCGAACACGCTCGCTTCATCGCCTGCAACGGCAGATATTGTCGTCGTGGTTGATGGCGCGCACGCTCTCGGCATCGTCGAGAAAGCAGCGGTCAGGGCGCCCAACACCGTCTGGTTTGGCAACCTGCACAAATACGCGTGCGCTCCTCGAGGCTCTGCCGTGCTTGTCGCCCAGGGTGAACTCGCTCAACGCCTGTTCCCAACCATCGACTCGTGGGGAGCAGAACTCGCTTACCCCGACAGATTCGACCTACAAGGTTCAATCGACACCACGGGTTTCCTGTCGGCGCCGCACGCTATCGAGACGATCGACACTCTCTTCGGGTGGCCGGTGGTGCGGGACTACAGCGCCCAACTCGGCGCATGGGCGCAGTCGCTCATCGCCGAAGCTTTCGCGCCACTCATGCTCGAGAGCCCGATCCCCGATGTGGGAATGCCCGTGGCCACACAGCCTCTCCTGCGGCTCCCTAGGGGGGTCGCGGCAGACGGCCCGAGTGCTCGCTCCCTCAAAGACGCGCTCGCAACAGAAGCCAACTGTGAGGTGGGTATATCCACCTGGAACGGCACGGGCTTTATGAGAATCTCCGCCCACTTCTACAACGAGGCCGCAGACTACGAGCACTTCGTCGAGCACGGAGTGCCAGTGATTGCGCGACTGAGCCGCTAAGGGTCGGTGGGGGGCGCGGCAGTGCGCCTGTGCGGCTGTGCGGCTGTGCGGGAGTGCGGCTGTGCGGCTGTGCGGCTGTGCGGGAGCGCATGTGCCTCGTGCCCGTGCGCGTGCGCGTGCGCGTGCGCGCCTGTGCGGCTTGTGTGCATAACTCCTGCTCGATCTCGCACCGGTGGCCGCGCAGCGGCGTGTTGCACCCGCAACACTCGAAATTGCAGGAGTTATGCGCACAGGCGGGCGCGCAGGTGGGCGCGCACGACGCTCTAGCTGGCGAGCGTACCGAGGGTGCGCAGGGTGGCGTCGAACTCGCCACGCGGCACGTCGCCGAGCACCGCGGTAGCGAGCGCGCTGAGCAACTCGTCTCCGCGTGCGATGAGCGCGAGGCCCTCCGGTGTCGCCTCAACGGGCTTTTCGCGGCGGGAACCAGCCGCGGGCGCGACGCTCACGAGGCCGGCGGCTATTGCGGCATCCACTTGCCTGCTGACGCTACTTTTGGTGAGCCCGAGGTGCGAGGCGAGCGTGTCTATGGTGATGGCGTGCTCTCCCCCGCCAAGCACACTGAGGAGCGAGTATTGCGTGAGGCTCGTGCCGAGCAGTTCGCGCAATTGCGCATCAAACTCGCGCTCGGCAACGCTCGCGGCTCTCCTGGTCGCTTGCCAGAGTTCGACGAGGTCGTCGCACGAGTAGTTGGAGGTTGCCACTCTCCCAGTATTGACGCAATCAGTTGAACGTGCAACAGTTGCATGTGCAACTGTTGCACTCGCAACCATCACCGCAGACGGCTGCCTCGACCAGTAACCGTTCACACCAAGGAGCCCCATGCACGCCCTCGTAGTTTTTGACCACCCCTATGGCCGTGAGGCTCACACCAACGTGCCGCACAACCGCAGCCTCTCGGCCGCACTGCTTGCCGAAGCTCTCGCGGGGCTCGCCGCAGCCGGGCATTCGGCAGACGTCATCGATCTGGCTGCCGACGGTTTTGATCCGGTGCTTAGCGCCGACGACCTTCGCGCGTGGCGACACGACGCCGCCGTTGACCCCCGCGTTCTCGACTACCAACAGAGGCTGGCAGCAGCAGACCATGTGGTCTTCATTTTTCCCACCTGGTGGATGTCAGCGCCGGCAGCAACCAAAGGCTTCCTTGATCGCGTGCTCACCCCGGGTTTCGCGTTCGACGAACCAACACCGGGCGGTGCACTCGTACGCAAACTTCACTCCCTGCGTGGTGTCACCGTGCTGACCCCCATGACCACTCCCACGCCGCTCTACTCGCTGTGGTTCGCACGACCAGGGCACCGGATGCTGTTCCGCGGCACCTTCGCCCTCATCGGCATTCGCAACCTCACGTGGGTAACCATAGGCCGCTCGAGCGCGCGTGGAGCCTCAAGCCGCGCGCGCGTGCTCGCGCGCACGCGCCGCCGCTTCGCGCGCTTGCGGGGCTAAACGCACAGGGCCCGGCCGAATGGCCGAGCCCTGTGCTTATAACCGAACCAGCCGGCCTGCCTGCCTTTTCAATGCCTCGACCTACTCCGCGCCAACCTTGGCCTTCGAGGTCGCCGAAGCGTTGGACTCGTAGCTCGTGTTGGTCGACTCGAAGAAGTTCACGAGCTGCAAAGTGTCGTTGGCTGCTGCCATCCACTTTGCGGGGTTCGTGACGTTGTAGTGAGCTTCGAAGCCGAGCTCTTCCAAACGACGGTCAGCCAAGTACTTGACGTACTGGTTGATGTAGTTGGCATTGAGTCCGAGGATTCCGTTGGGGAGCAGGTCGTGGTTGTACTGCTCTTCCATCTCTACGGCATCCAGAATCATTTGCTTGATCTCGGCTGCGAACTCTTCGGTCTGCAGGTCGGGGTTCTCTTCGAGCACCGTCAGGATGAGGTTGATACCGAATTTGAGGTGCAGGCTTTCGTCGCGCACAACCCAGTCCATGAGCGAACCGAAGTTTCGCAGCAGGTTGCGCTGGCGGAAGCTCAAAGCGACCATGAACCCCGAATAGAACCAGATTCCTTCGAGAACAACGTTGTAGGCAACGAGGTTGCGAATGAAGTCTTTTTTACCGTCGGTCGTAGAAATGTCGAGAGTCTGCTCGGTCATGCGACGGATGTACTTGAGCTCAAACTCTTCTTTGCGCGCCATCGACGGCACGTCGACGTGAGAGTTGTAGGCAGCCTCACGGTCGATAGGGAAGGTCTCGAGTACGTACTCGAAGCTCATGCAGTGGTTGGCTTCTTCCCACATTTGCTTGGCGAGGTACAGCGATGCCTCAGCCGCGTTCACGTAGGGGTACACGCCAAAAGCGAGAGCCTTGTTGACGAGCAACTCGTTGGGGTTGAAGTAACTCATGAGGAACGTCACGGCGTGACGCTCTTCGTCTGTCATCTTCTTGAAGTCGGCAATGTCTTCGCCGAGCTGAATCTCGTTGGGGAACCACGTGTTGGCAACGGCCTGGTCGTACAGGTCCATAGCCCACTGGTAGCGGATTGGTTTGAGTAGAAGGCCGTCTTGCAGGCCGGTTCCTAGAATTCCCATTACTGGCAGCTTTCACATTGGAGGTCGTCCATAGGGTCGACCGGTACCGAATATTCGTTGGTGTTGTCGAAGGTGCCCATTACTTGACCCCTCCGAATCCGAAGCCCTTGCGCGCAGGGGCAGCTACAGCCGCTTCGGTCGAGGCTCCTGCCTCAACCTCCACTGGGGCCTTCGACGCAGCGCCGAAGCCCTTCTTGGCACCGTCGCCGATCGACTCCGACTTGTTGACCTTCACGGTCGACTGCTCTGCAGTGTGGCGAGGCTTCATGTGTAGGTAGTACGTGGTCTTGACGCCACGTTCCCATGCACCGAAGTAGATGTCCATCATGTCGCCGAGGTCACGCGTCTCGAGGTACATGTTGCGGCTGATCGCCTGGTCAATCCACTTCTGGGCGCGAGCTGCGACCTCGAGGAACGAGTAGGGCGAGAGCTGGAAGCTCGTCTTGTAGACGGCCTTGAGGTCATCCGGAATTGCAGCAATGTTCTGGATGTCACCCTGGCTCCGCAAGATCGTCTCGCGAGTCGAGTCCCAGATGCCGAGCTTCTGGAGGTCTTTCACCAAGTTGCGGTTGACTTCGAGGAACTTACCGTTCGAAGTCGCGCGGCTGAAGATTTGCGAGAACTGCGGGTCAAGGCCCGGGGTCGTTCCTGCAACAAGACCGATGGATGCCGTCGGCGCGATGGCCATGAGCGTTGCGTTGCGCATGCCACCTGTGACCTTGGCACGCAAAGCGTCCCAGTCGAGCGTGGTCTTGCGGTTGACCTTGATCTCCATGCCACGGTCGGCTTCGGTGAGCGCGATCGAGTCGAGCGGCACCATTCCCTTCGACCAGCCGGAGCCTTCAAAGTTCTTGTAGGAACCACGGGTCTTGGCGAGCTCTGCGCTCTCGTCGATCGCCGCGTAGGAGACGTGCTCCATGATGACGTCAATGAGGTCGTAGGCCTCTTCGCTCTCGTAGCTCAAGCCGAGGCGCTCGATGATGTCGGTGAAGCCCATGACTCCCAGACCCACCGCGCGGTTCTGTTCGTTAGAGAAGTCGGCCTCTTTAACACTGGAACGCGTGATGTCGATGAGGTTGTCGAGCTGGCGAACGGCGAGGCGAGCACTCTCTTCAATCTTCTTGTAGTCGACAGCGAGTCCGCCTGCCTCAAGGTCAAGCATGTGCTGCGAGAGGTTGATCGACGCGAGGTTGCAGACGGAAACGTTGTCTTCGTCTTGCGGCAACGTGATCTCGGTGCACAGGTTGGAGAGGTGGATCGTGCCCGTGTTGTTGTT
>Ga0070753_1001912_pt1 | contig 11420 bp, 20 predicted proteins | sample VirMetDEL_Aug_31_FD_77441 | JGI IMG/M metagenome (GOLD analysis project Ga0070753, IMG submission 77441) | Aqueous microbial communities from the Delaware River and Bay under freshwater to marine salinity gradient to study organic matter... | ecosystem: Environmental > Aquatic > Marine > Coastal... | reverse complement strand
CCTAAACTCTACTGCCTTAGTTGTAGGTATAATTCTATCCATACACATCTTAAGACAAGTCCTATCACCTTCGAGTGCTAAGTCTATTACTTTCTGGACAATTTCTGGTCCTCTATTAGACATTAACTCTCTACTTAGGGCTGTATACTTGTTGACACTGCCCTTAGGTCTCCCGTTAGGGTTTAAACTCTTCATACCCTTGTATAAGTTGGGTGAACCTTTATTTTTTTTAGACATCCTAACTCCTTAGTGATACTATAGTTTCAACTAAAATGGTAAATTAGAATGATAATAAAAGGTTGTTTCTAAGAGAAGCCTTTTTAGGTGAATCTTTTTTTTAATCTATAGTAATAGTATAGCATACTTTTCAATGGAAGTCAAGGTTCTCTAGTAAATAAAGTCACTTAAGTCCCTCCCCGCACAAGTCATCTGTAGAAATTCTCTAGTAAACAACAGATTTTACTCGAATCCTCTCCAATCTGCGAGTGAGCCTAAATATATATCACGCGAGGCAAAATGAGGCTCCCCGGGGGGTTAATCTCGTGTGCTCATATAACCGCGCGCGTGTGTTACCTATAGTGCACCGATGACACACAAGATACAAAAGAGAAATAAAAGTGTGTGTGAGTGTGAATATTTTGCACCTAAGGAACACTTAAAATCCTGACACCGGTGTCAACATTTGAGAGACAAAATAAAAACTAAATAAAATAATTGTTGACTTATGAAAATAAATAAATTAAGATGTTCACAAGTCGCGCATTTTGACGCGTCTATAACCAAAGGAAAAAACATTATGAAAACTACATATAACTTTAAAGCAACAAAAAAGAACGGTGAGCAAGTGGCAGACAGTGAGTACATTGCGCATATACTAAACACTGCCGGAGGAATAACACAAGGTGAAGAGACTATCACCGAATTCCTAGTAGCTGTTAGCAAGAACAAAGAAAAGCGCAAATCATACATTGACACCCTGAACCATAACAATGAGACCCTAGTCAAAGAAGAGCTAAAGGCATTCAAGGACAAGGTTCACAAGATGGTTAAGCTAACCAATAAGAAAGCAACACAAGAAGCTATCCTAGGAAAAGAAAAAGCCAAAGAGCAAAAGTGGTGCATTCGTTTAGCTAAATCAAAGGATGTAGAAAACAACCTAGCTAAGGAAGCCGAGAAGGGCAAATATAAAGAGTTCTTGCTAGACATCGAGCCTACACCTGAGAAAGAAGAAAAGTCCCTAGTAGAGATAATTGGAGATTGGATTGAAGCCAACGAAAAGGGACTAGCCGAAGAGGGACGTAAGGTTTATGAAGAGCAGATGAAAGAAGCTTCACAACAGTTAAATACATATGTAATGAAGTTTTAACACCAGAGCAACACAAAGAGCCCGCCTTAATCGGCGGGTTTTTTTTGTCTGCAATTCCTGACACCGGTGTCAACATTAGCACACCTATTGACTAACACAATCAATCAAGTATCATTGGCTTTATGTTGAGTAAGGGGTAAGCCTTGCTAACATTAAAAAGTCCCCTAGAATCGAAAATATGGGACGCTCACAATACAACATAGGATAGCTATATTATGAAAACAATTAAAATCGGTGATAAACACTATAGCCGGACAAAGATTAAAAATAATATTATGAAAGTTTATAATGTTAGTTTGGAGTCCGAGAAAAACGACTGGTACAAAGAAGCAAACGTCTTTGGGTCTCAGGTATCAGAATTTTTATTTAACTATACCGGGCGCGAGGTCTCCAAGCGTCAAGTTTTGGGTATCGTATCAGCTCTGTCACCTCTCAAAGAATGGAGTAAAAACAAGGACTTAGCAGTCGATTTAATATACTCAGGCGATTGCGGACATATGCAACGAAATAAGCAAAAAGCTCTGGATATTTTAAACTTGCAATATTCAGGAAGCGGGCATCCAATGGACTCACAAAGAGACGAGGTCTTTAAGGAAGAAAATGTTTATTATGATGATGAGATACTCAAGATTTTAAACGGTGATAAAACGAAAAGATTTTATTTGAATATGGTTTACCCTTCAGGTGGTGGTGTCACCGTAGACCGGCACGCTATAGCAATTGCAATAGGTCGAACCGCGACAGATAAAGAGCAATCAATTTCTAGTGCGGTGTATACTTTCCTTGAGGAATGCTATATAATGACATCTGAAACATTGGGACTGACACCATTGCATTTACAAAGTATTACTTGGCAAGCGTGGAAACGAATTAAGAAACAATCGTGACACCGGTGTCAACATTTATTATAACTATGAGACTAGGAGGTCTTATGAAAGCAAGAGTAAGAAAACTGTATAGGGACAGTGCAACCCCTAAGAATAAGTTCTATCATTTCAATGTGTTAGGATTTAAGTTTAGAATCAAAACCTACAAGCGTGTTTCATTTGATAGGTATGGTGTCTTTTATGACAATATGGGACTAGGTCTCAATTACAAAAGACGTTATTACAAACTATATAGGAGTTAATATGAAGCAGTAATTGTAAAAACTATGGGCTCTCTTAAGCAGAGTCCATACTCTTTACAATAGAAAAGACTAGGAGGTCTTATGCAAGTTAAAGAAGCAATAAAACAGTTGCAAAGATATTATCACCCAAACGATGAGATTATCATTGACTGGGCTGATATGGAGCAATTCAACGGGGACGGTGAAATGACCGAAGAGATTTGGTTTGCTACCATAGAAGAAGCTGAGAGAGGAGATAATATTTTCTTCGATACAGACTGGATTCAACATCTAGTATGTACAGCACAAAACGATTTACAATCAAAGTCCAAGGAGGACATATGACACAGCAAGAAATGCAAGTAAAACGCGAGGATTTATACAAATCTTGGGGCTATGACATAGAAAAGCTACCATTCGGAGCCCATATGTGGCTCGCTCCTGAGAAGGAGACTAGGCAGAACCCTTACTCAGGGGTTAAGGTCTTATTAAATCCAGTAGAATTGGCTATCTATGACCATACTATGCAGTCTTATCACGACCATATAGAGCTTGGTACGATGGGAGACTTAGTAGAAGCTAGGAAGTTATATAAAGACTTCAACAAGGGCAAGAATTGGTTCATTGAGAACAATGTAGAAGCCTATATGGACTTAATAGACTAGGAGGTCTTATGGAATTAGCAAGAATAACTGAACGTCAAGGCGAAGCAGAGTTTGATTGGTACGCGTTGTGCGACGAAGATACTGATAACAAGGATATCTTAACTCAATACTTCGGTGACTTAGACGAACAAGAAGTGCACGGTGAGAAGTTTATGACTTCTGACTGGTGTAGTGCTGTATGGGTTGACAGTCGTAGACCCATAGATGATAATGAGATTGCTGTCTTAAAGAAATTTAATATAGCAATGTATGTCCAACCCGTTTTAATATAGGAGATATTATGGAATATGTAGTATACGAGTCAATCTGTCCATATTGTGAGTATCAACGCGATGAAGAGTAATTCAGGCAGGGATTGGACTCCCTTGAAAGAAGTTCAGTTGATTGACACTGCGGTAGAGCTTAGAAAAGTTACTAGGCTCTACCAAGATGCAGATTTTGATGACAATTTAGATTTGGCTCGTGTTTATAGACGCAAGCTCAAACATTTACAGACTTTAGTTGACCAAGGTGTCGAACTAACAGTCAATTTTTAGGAGATAATATGGAAGTAAGTATATATTCAAGCGATGTTAGGGACTTTGACGAGCAAGTCGAGTCATTTTTTGACATCAGACACAGAATAGGCAAGGAAATTTTTGATGATGATGGTAGATTAAGTGTAGAAAATTATCCCTACGCTATTGAACCTGACACATATCTTGCTATAATGGTTGATATGCAAGAGCAGATTAATGAGCTTTTTGCAGAAATCAAACAACTTAAACAAGACGGGTGGAGCACGAAATGACAAACCCTAACAACAATCAGAATGCCTACAAACAGGCGTTACAAATCAACAGAGACCTCAAGCGTGAGAATGACCGTCTTGAGGAGAAAATTAAATTACTATTAGAAATCATAGAGGAGCAATCAAATGCACAAAAAACCACTGATAAGTAGACTGGCACAGATATATGAAGACACTAAACTACTGTACTTTGTGACTGACGGAGAAGGCAATTGTATGCTAGACAATGTTACTCAGACTGACGCATACATATATGCTATGAAGAATGGTTGGTCTGTTGGAAGACACGATGAAAAAGATGACACCGGTGTCAAGATTAATGACGAAGGTGTAGAAGTTTCTTATGAGAACAAAGATATCCTCAGTGAAGATGACTTCTCAAATTATGGAGGTATGTAATGCGATGTAAATGTTGTGATACCTTACTCACTGAATGGGAGGCTAAGGCAAGAGACCCGTCAGATAGAAAACAATTCTTAGATTTGTGTGGTGTCTGTCGATACCATTCTAATCCTTATTCTTTTTTAGATGATGATGAAGTTATAAATAAAGAAGATTTGTCTATTGACTCTTCATCTTGAATACTATAAAATATTACTATAGATATTAATTAAAGTGATAACTATAATGATTATCACTTTAGTTAATCTTTATCCTTAGACTAGTCTATGAGACCTACTAGTCTAAGTTTTTTCTACAGGTCTCGAGGTATAACTATGATAACTAAAGGTATAGCAAAGTATGTCTATCTAGACAGCACGGAAAAATTCAACGGTGAAGATACTGGTAAGTACACACTTACTGTCGCAGTTGATGACAAAGAAGTTAAGGCACTGGAAGATGCAGGTGTCAAAGTCCGTACTATTCAGACAGAGGATGGAGGGTCTTATAGGGCTCGCAAATTCTCTACTAAATATCCACTGTCTTTTGAGATGATTAAAACTGCAGATGGCGAAGCAATCGGTCACGATTTTGGTGCTGAGTCTGTCGTTGAGGTACTATGGAAAGCAGGACAAGAGCACCCTACTCACGGTGTTGCCACTTACTTGACAGCAGTCAAGGTCAACAAGCGTACCGAAGGGTACAAGTCACAAGACTCTGAGACAAGTGAGTTCTTCGCATAACCCCTCTACATTTGTAGAACATAAGCCTTGCCCTGCCTGTCGTGAGACGGGTGGGGATAGGTCAGGTGATAACTTGGCTGTCTATTCAGACGGTCACGGTTATTGCAATGCCTGTGGTCATTACCAAAAAGATGACACCGGTGTCAACAATTTTATAGAGGAGCAAATGCCTATGCAAACAATAACACCGAGAGGTGTATCTAATGCGTCAATTAAAGAGAGACGCATATCATCTAAAATCACATCGAAGTTTGGTGTGACTGTTAGTTACGACAAGACCGGTAAGATAGATAAACATTACTATCCATACTACGACTCTAACGAGAGCAACAGGCTACTCGGATATAAAGAGAGAACTGTCGCGACTAAAGACTTTCAAATAATAGGAACCAACAAAGGCTCCGGGCTATTCGGACAGAATGCTAACCGCTCCGGTGGTAAGTATCTGACTATCTGTGAAGGCGAAATTGACGCCCTCTCGATTTCAGAAATGTTCGATGGCAAGTGGCAGGTGGTGTCCCTAAAGAATGGGGCGTCTTCTGCGTCACGAGATATCAAAGAGAATCTAGAATACATAGAGTCTTTTGATAATGTTGTCTTGTGTTTCGACCAAGACCAAGCCGGGTTCGATGCTGTGAAAGCCTGCCAAGATATTATATCTGTCGGCAAGCTCAAGATATGTAAGCTACCTATGAAGGACGCTAGTGATATGCTAGTGAACGGAAAGGTTAAAGAGTTTACCAATGCTTGGTGGTCTTCCGAGCCTTACAGTCCTGCAGGTGTTGTTAGAGGTAAGGATACTTGGGAGTTCTTAATGGAAGAAGAGGACTCATTAACTGTGGACTATCCTTGGAAGGGTCTTAACAAACTAACCTATGGATTTAGAGAGAAGGAGTTGGTTACTATCACAAGTGGCTCAGGTATGGGTAAGACCAGTATCGTTAAGGAACTAGAAGCATACTTACTTAATACCACTGACGATAGCGTGGCTATTATTCACTTGGAAGAGTCAGTTGCTCGTAGTGTTAAGGGTCTGATGTCTATCGAAGCCAATGCTCCTATCCATATCCCTCAGTATGAAAGAGAGCTGAGTCAAGAAGAGAAGAAAGCACTATGGCAGAAAGCTGTCGGCGATAAGAATGTATACATACACAATCATTGGGGCAGTATTGAAGAGGACTCATTACTTAATGTAATTAGAAATTATGCTAAGGGTTATGATTGTAAGTGGATTATACTCGACCACTTATCTATTGTTGTAAGCGAGCAAGATGGCTCTCTCGATGAGCGCAAGGCTATTGATGCTATTATGACCAAGCTCCGCAAGATAGTACAGGAGACTGGCATAGGCTTATTCCTTATATCTCATCTCAGGAGACCTCAAGGTAAGGCTCACGAAGAAGGTGGACAGGTGAGCCTCTCAGAGCTTCGAGGTTCCGCAGCAATTGCACAGTTATCTGACATTGTAATAGGCTTAGAGCGTAATCAACAGGACGATGACCCTATCATTCGCAACCAAACTACTCTGCGTGTGATAAAGAATAGGTTCTCAGGTCTGACTGGTCCCGCTTGTAAGCTACAGTATGACAGTGACACCGGAAGATTATCGGAGGTAGATGATGAACACAGCTTTTTTTGACATAGAAACTGATGGACTCAACGCTACCAAAGTACATTGCATTTGTGCGATGCTAGATAATGGTGAGTCTACTGTTTACAATTTTATAGGAGGAGAAGCCAATGGACTTTTTCGGAAATGGTTGGCATCAGAAGATGTCGACACTCTTGTGGGACACAACATTATTAATTTTGATGTTCCTGTTCTGCGTAGGATTACTGGGATGGATTGGGATTTTAATCTACGGGACACTCTCGTTCTTAGTAGACTACACAACCCTAGCCTTGATGGAGGTCACTCTCTAAGGGCTTGGGGTGAGAGACTAGGTGATTATAAGGATGACTATCAAGGTGGTTGGGAAGAGTATAGCCACGATATGTTACAGTATTGTCAGCAAGATGTACGAGTGACTAAGACTTTATATCATCACTTAAATCGTGACACCGGTGTCAACAATGTTGCTGTAGATATAGAACATAAGACTGCTGATATTATTAGAGAGCAGACCGACAACGGTATGATACTCAATGAGGAGCGTGCTTATGAACTGCTCGCTGAGATGAAGGAGAAGGTACTAGACATAGAGGACGAGGTGCACGAGAGATTTAAACCTCTACCTGTGTGGGTAGACTTACCACATCCCGGTGATAAGACTCACAACAAGGACGGTAGTATATCTAAAAGGTATCAAGCTCAGCTAGACAAGGGTGCACACTATGAAGATGATAAGTGGGGATACTATGATTACCCTGAGTTTAACTTAGGCTCAAGGCAACAGATAGCTAAGTATCTACAGCACTTCGGTTGGAAACCTAAATCATTTACTGAGAAGGGCAACCCTATCGTAGATGAGAAGGTACTTAAATCTGTAAAGATACCGGAAGCTCAATTGATTGTAGATTATCTGACACTGACCAAGCGTATAGCTATGGTGAAGAGTTGGGTTGAAGCTGTCGATGAGCGTACTGGTCGAGTACACGGTAAGGTAAACCCTTGCGGTGCGGTGACTGGTAGGATGACACACTCCAAACCTAACTGTGCTCAAGTCCCTGCGACTAAGCACGGAAAAGACGGAAAGGTTTTGTGGGGTTTTGAGGGTGGATATGGAGCTGACTGTCGTAACTTGTGGACTGTACCTGAGGGATACAAGCTAGTGGGTTGTGATGCTAGTGGACTAGAACTTAGAATGCTCGCCCACTATATGAATGATGAAGCATATACTAATGAGATACTCAACGGTGATATACACAGTGCTAATCAGAAGTCAGCAGGACTACAGACTAGAGACCAAGCCAAGACTTTTATCTATGCTTTCCTTTACGGAGCAGGTGACAGTAAGATTGGCGAGGTAGCAGGAGGTGGTGCTAAGCGTGGTCGTATACTTAAGAAGAACTTTCTTGATAATACTCCCGCATTAAAACACTTGCGTAGTAAGGTTACAGACTCCAGTAAGAAGGGGTGGGTAACAGGACTAGATGGTAGAAAGCTACACATACGCTCAGAACATTCAGCACTGAATACTCTATTGCAGAGTGCAGGTGCAGTTGTTATGAAGAAAGCGTTGGTGTTACTAGACCAGTATGCAAAGCAGTACAATATAGATTATAAGTTTGTACTCAATGTACACGATGAGTTTCAGTGTGAGGTCAGAGATGACCAAGCTGATTTCTTCGGTGGTTTAGCGGTAGGAGCTATCATCAAAGCAGGTAAATCTTTTAACTTAAACTGTCCATTGGACGGTGAATACAAGGTAGGTGAAACGTGGCAACAAACGCACTAAGAACTTGTAAAGATTGTAATCTTACTGCAAACACTGAGGAAGAATTAAATCTATTTGTAAAATGTAGTAGACACACCCACGGTAGAAGAAACTTATGCTACAAGTGTGAGAACAAAAGAGAAAATAAGTGGCGAGCTAAAAACGGTGATTCTATACTGCGCAAAAGAAGAAAGCATTATGCAGAAAAAGTATATGGTACAACCTATGAAAAATATCAAGAAAGAATGGCAAGCAGTGACAAGTGTGAAGTGTGTGGTAGCAAAGATAAACTTTGTTATGACCACGACCACCAGAATATGCAGTTCAGGGGTGTGCTATGTAACAAATGTAATAGGTCTATAGGTATCTTAGGCGATACAGTAGAATCAATACAGAAAGTTTTATTTTATTTAACCAAGGAGAAAGTACAATGAGTACAGATACTCTAGTAAGCGACATATATCGTATGATTGACACCAAGGATATTCCAGAAGGTGTGCCTGTCGAACAAGTAATAAATGACTTCGGTGAGAATGTCAAACAGATACTTAGAAACAATATCACAGAGAGTAAGTTCGATAGACGAAAGCTCCGTATGTCTAACATAGGTAAGAAGGATAGACAGTTGTGGTATTCTTATAATGGATATGAGGGCGAGGAACTTATGCCTCACACTAGAATCAAGTTTCTTTATGGTCACTTGATTGAAGAGATGATACTAGCTCTTACTAAACTTGCCGGTCACGATGTTACAGATGAACAGAAGCAAGTAGAGGTAGATGGTATCAAAGGCTCTATGGACTGTAAGATTGATGGTGTACTGACAGATGTTAAATCGTCATCACCTTATGGCTTTAAGAAGTTCAAGGATGGCTCGTTAATAGACAACGATTCGTTTGGATATGTCGACCAAATAAAAGGCTATGCTCACGCAGAAGGTGAGACAAAGTTTGGTTGGTTGGTTATGGACAAGACTAACGGACACCTTACATATCTTAAGTATGATATGCAAGACGAGTCACAATGGTATTGGTCTAAGCTAAACTTCTTCTCTGCTCCTGAGAGAATCAAGAACATAAAGAATATAGTTAAATCAAAGACACCACCTCAAAGATGTTATGAAGTTGTAGCCGACGGTAAGTCTGGTAATATGAAACTAGATACTGGATGTAGTTACTGCTCTTATAAACACACTTGTTGGGGTGATGACCTTAGAACTTTCCTTTATTCTAATGGACCTAGATACTTAACACAGGTTGTAAACTTACCTAATGTTATAGAGGTGGACAAAGATGGCAACAAAGTTTCGGTCTAAGTTAGAGAAGGAGTGTGCGGAAGCACTAGGCAAAGAGTGGAAGTATGAGCCTTGTAGGATTGCCTATACGATACGAAAGAACTACACCCCTGACTTTGTTAAGGGTAAGTATCATATAGAAGTCAAAGGGTTCTTTAGGAGTGGTGACAGACAGAAGTATAAATCAATTGCTGAACAATTAAGTTTTGAAGGTAAGGATTTAATCTTCTTAATGCCACGACCAGACTCTAAGGTAGCCAAGGGTAATAAGATTACTTATCGACAGTGGTGTGATAAGTATAATATTAAAATTTTTTCAACTAAAGAAATAAAGGAGCTTAAGAAATGGACGAAGATAACATAAATCCAAATCATTATAAGCAGGGTAATATTGAGGTCATAGATTTTATCTTAGACCAAAATATGGATTACCTAACCGCATCTGTTACGAAGTATATATGCAGATGGAGATACAAGAATGGAGTAGAAGACCTCAAGAAAGCTAGATGGTTCTTAGATAAACTTATAGAACACGAGGGAGGTCAGTATGGCTCTAACTTTAAATGAACTAAAAGAAAGAATAGTTAATGTAGGACTAGACCCTTGTACTCTGTGTGAGGTATTAGATATAACAACAGAAGATATCTTACACGAGTTCGAGGATAAATTAATGGACAAGAGAAAGGAGTTTGAAGATGTTGACGATAACGACTGAGAGCTTTATGTTATTAACAGTAGCACTGCTGTCACTAGGAGCAGTAATAATCTGGAGACACGGGTCACGCTGTTATGACAGAGGAATAACTGATGCTATACTTATGCACAGAGAGGGAAGACTTAAATATAATACTTACTTAGATGACGATGGAAAGAAAATGGTAAACATCGAAATCGAACCTATGGAGGATGAATAGTGAACCAATTACCAAACGATTACCAAAACTTTATTGCACTTAGCAGGTACGCTAGGTGGCTACCTGAGAAGAAGCGGAGAGAGACTTGGAAAGAAACTGTAGCTAGATACTTTGACTTTATGGAGGAGCATCTAAAAGAAAATACAAACCAAGAGTTAGTACCTAAGACTAGGAAGATACTTGAGGAAGCAGTATGTAACTTAGAAGTTATGCCTAGTATGAGAGCATTGATGACCGCAGGTCCGGCTCTTGCTAAGAATAATATAGCAGGGTACAACTGTGCCTACCTTAGTGTAGACCACCCGAAAGCATTTGATGAGTGTCTATTTATATTGATGCACGGTACTGGCGTAGGGTTCAGCGTAGAGAGACAACACGTCAATAAACTACCTGATGTTCCTGAGACTATGGTAGATGTAGAAGATGTGATTGTCGTACAAGATAGCAAAGAAGGATGGCAATCAGCTTTCCGTAAACTGATTACTTATTTGTATGATGGTGAGATGCCTAAGTGGGACTTCTCTAAGGTAAGACCTAAGGGTGCTAGACTACAGACATTCGGTGGTAGGGCTAGTGGTCCTGAACCTCTACTCGATTTGTTTAACTTTGCTACTAACATCTTTAACGAAGCAGGTGGGCGTAAGCTCACAAGCTATGAGTGTCACCGTATGATGTGTAAGATTGCTGAGGTTGTAGTTGTAGGTGGTGTACGCAGGTCAGCCCTTATCTCTCTATCTAATCTTACTGATGAGCGTATGCGTAATGCTAAGAGTGGTCAATGG
>Ga0070753_1001906_pt1 | contig 11428 bp, 10 predicted proteins | sample VirMetDEL_Aug_31_FD_77441 | JGI IMG/M metagenome (GOLD analysis project Ga0070753, IMG submission 77441) | Aqueous microbial communities from the Delaware River and Bay under freshwater to marine salinity gradient to study organic matter... | ecosystem: Environmental > Aquatic > Marine > Coastal... | reverse complement strand
CCTGTTTCCTCTGATTATCTTTTTGCTAGCACTACTAGCTGTCTCCTTGTATAGCAGCTCATAACGCCCGCAACGGTTGTTTCTCATGCAGGGGCTATTAACTAGATGAACTCGTAATATCTTGTCTCTAGGCTCTTGTAGGATTCTGTCGGCACACTTACAGCGGTTTCCAAAGGTATTCTCTAGCCAACCTGTTTTTATAACATCTCCCGACAAAGTTTTTATTGTTTGACTACAATTCCATTCAGGATGACACAAGCCTAAGAAACTAGGAATGGCGTGAGCATTGGCTATAAAACTATTAGCGATTAAGAACAGTATCCATTTTCTCATCTATCTTCTCGACGGTACGCTTAATGTATTTAAGCTCTGTTTTGAGTACTTCTACTTCTTGTTGTAAGTGATACCGAGCTACTTCCACGTCTTGTAAACTCTTTTTAACGGCCCTGTAATCCATGCCCACAATGGATACCACCACCCCGATAATTGCTTTGATTCCGAGGTCAAACCAGTATTTAATTTGGGTGAAGTCGTTGTCAGTCAATGAACACGGCCCCCACCGTAAGCATTTATAATTACCAGCTCACCCTCTTCATCTGCCATTAGTTCCAAAAACTTAATAAAGGCAGAACGGCTTGCAAGCACAGCAGGTTGATTGTTTAGCTCTCCATATTGTAAGCCCACCAAAATACAACCGTGTGTGTCTTTGCTAGTGTTGCCAGCATGGACCAAGATATGACTTCTCTCAGGTACATCTTCAACAAGATAGGTCTTACCAAACTTAGGGCTATTATGTGGAGTAATGTTGTATCGTCCCTCTGGTACACAGCTTACGTTACGCTCGTTAAGATTCCACAGATCTTCTAACGTCACCATCTCAGGGCTATCGTCTATAGTTAGCACCCCAAGGGTAGCTCCGTTATATTCCGTTACTCTTACGAGTCGTAGGTATTTCATGGCAACGCATCAAACCTAGCTTTTATCTGTGCAAGATACTCATCCGGCAACGTCATTAGTGCTTCCAATAATTCCTGCGCTCGCTTTTGGTTTTGTACGTTTTGTGCTTCTTCTCGATCCGTCATCTCTGGATCGTGCGCTGCTACTACCGCCTCAAACGCTGCTCTGTTAGCCTCATCACCGTTTTGTATCTCAATGACAAACGGGCTTGTCCACGGCGCACTAGGATCTGCTGGCGGTGTAACATAATCGGGGCAAGTCTTTTCGGTATACGGAAACGACGCCCAATTGATTGCTTCACTTATAAACACCTGAACACCTGCTTGCACTTGCAGCAATTCTTGCGTCAATTCTTTAGTGTTTAGTTTATTGTTTGGTTTTACTGTAATAATCATTCTATGCCTCTGGATAAATAGCTACTAAACGAATTGTCATACTTGCATCAATGGGAAAATCATTTTGATCGGCTCGTGCAATGGTAACAGTAGAACCCGAACACCACCCAGTTGCCGCATAGCTGGCATATCCCGATACTGCGAAAACATAAACATTGATCGGTCTAAAATTAAAAATTGAGCTTGCAGTTTTAGGCAGTGTGAAAGTGATGTTTCCTGACGTAGCACCAGCTAATCCGAACGTGACGGAAATCGCTACCATTACTACATTCGGCGCAATATAAGTATAAATACTAGACTCGGAGCTGAGTGTAGCCGTTCCGCTTGTTGAGCCGATTGTAGTTGAAAACGTATCAAATCCACCTACTGTTGGGTTGTGTACTAAAAACTCGTCTGCTGCCAAATTGTACGTTATTTGATAAACACCGCCCGCACTTAATTCATATTCATGCAAATCATTGTTTACGGTTGTAACTCGTTTTCTTTTTAATGCTTTTGCGCCAAGTCCGTTGACATTCAAAGTACATGCCGCCCCTGTGCTGTTTTGGTGCGCTATAATCAAAAAGCTCATGCCGTCATAATACGCTGTTGGAGCTGGAGTTAGTGTCACCGTATAAGTTGGCGACGTTCCCGCAGTTGTTACCGCCTTGCTAACATCTAATAACTGCTTATAGCTTAAATACTCATCGCCCGCTGTAGCATCAGCAACGCCTGTGTGCTTGTAGCCGCCCATAGGTAGGTTGGCACTAGGAGAGTTACTACCGTCTTTAGTCAGGCAAGCATTTATGCCAGTAGCAAAGTCATCGTCTTGGGTATCGTGACGACCAGCCTCTATGCCAATACCGAGGCTTGCATCACCTGTCCAACCGCCTGTTGAATTGTTACCTTTGGTGTAAGTTCCTCCACTCCAGCCCATCTTATTCTCCCTTCAATCTATTGTAGATGCGTAGCACCTTTTTAACATAATCACGAGTTTCTTTTGGAACATTACCTTCTTTGCTTTTGTGTGCGACTATATTTTCCCAAGTTGGTGTTATACCATCTGCTTTCACCTTGATAATCTTCCTTTGTAAATAACCCCTACCCCAATTATATGCTGCTAATGCTAGTTTGATACCACCGAATCTATCAAGCTCGTCTTTAATGTACCGAGAACCACCCTCGATATTTTGTTGTGGGTCTTTTGGATTTACACCTAAATCTCTAGCCGTAGCTGGCATAAGCTGCATTAAACCAGTTGCCCCCTTTTTGCTTACAGCTTTTGGCTTGCCTGCTGATTCCACTTGAATAATAGCTTTTACAAGGTTTGGGTCAGCGTATTGTTCTCCTGTAGGAATGGCATATTTTTGCCCATTTGCGACTATTGTAGGTTGTGGGGTCGGCGTTTCTGTAGCTTCAGGTGTTTGTGTTGCTGTAGGCGTAACAGTAGCTTCAGGAGTTGCCTGCTGTAATGCTGCAAGCTCTGCTTTTGCTTGCTTTAATAAGGCCAAATCTTGTTGTATTTGGTCGTCTTCAGAGATGGCAGGTTCCGCTGCTGACGTTGGCATTTGCGTTGGTAACTCACTTGCTAATTTACTAGGTTGCTCAAGTAATTGAGTCATTTTATTATTGCGTGAAATAAATGCTACTAATCGTTCTATTCCTTTTGGAGTTGGTGGAGCAGCAGCTAATTTCAAACTAGATGGGTTAGTAAGTAAAGTTGCAATAGCCTCGTTTAATCTTTTTTCACTTGCCGTACCTAAAGCACTTACAGTAAAGCCAGCAGCAGCTCCTAAAGTAGCCTTCAGCATGGCCATTGTCGGATCGGATATGCTTTGTATTCCCAATCCGATACCACCCAATCCCCCTAATAAGCCTCCTCCTTTTTTCATTAAGGTAAGCAAAGGTCTGTCGCTTATTATTGCGCCTAAAGCTGTTTGAAATACTGCCGTGGCAGATTGTCCCCTAGCAGCAGCAGCCGCCAATGTAGCAGGAGACTTGGAACGCTGAATGTCCTCTACTAATCGCTCAAAAGCAGGATACTCGTCTTCAAACAAAGCCTTAGCGATTTTTGTATTCGCTTTTAATTTACTAAGTGAATCACCCTTAGCAATGTTCTTTGTGTAAAACTTAGCTCGTGCATAATTAGCAAGTTCTGTTCCTCTAAACTGATTCATATAGTCAGAAGCCTGCTTAACGTTTGCAAACACCTTATTCGGAATTGCCGATTCAGTAATGTTAGCAAACTGAGCCAATGGAGCTTTGCTTTCTACGCTTTTTGCAAATGCTGTTACAGTTTCTAAATCTGAACCAAATACATTAGCAAAGGCTTCTTTGTTTTTCTGTAAATATGCACCTGGCTTGTTAGCTTCTGCTAATCGGCGTAATAATCCCTCTCTTAGAAATGTTGTCTGAACACTATCATCCCCAAACTTGCTAACAATTTCTCTGCTTCTTTCGGGTGTTTTAATGATATTGTCAATTAAATTACTTGCTTGCGTTTGGTATTGCAATCCTCGTTTTTTAGTAACCTGACCAACCGCACCTTCTGCAAATGTTTGTTTCATCTTGCGAGTTGCAGCAATGCCTTCACTAAGTCTAGTTAAAGCATCTTTTCCAGTTTGGATTCCTGCACCGAAAGGCAAGCCGCCCTTTGCTATCTCTCCTTCTGCGTATCTTATGCCTTGAGTTTCTAATGCCTCTCTGAAATCCGCCGCAACCTTCACAGCTACTGGGTCTTTGCCACTAGCTTCACGCATAACTCTTCCGGCGGCACTTCTTAAATCTTGTAAATCCAGAATAGTAGCAGGCTTACCTTCTTTTTGACGTTCTAATATGCTTAAAGCTCTACTTCTAATTTGTTTTAATTGCTTTGGAAAAGCAGCTCTTTGCAAACGCCCGTATTGTTTCAAGTCATCAACAAATGCTGTGAGTGGAGCAGATAGATCGATTGGTTGTTTTTTATCTACTTTATTCCAAATACTTCGTACTTGCTCTTCGGCATTTTCTAATTCTTCTGCAATTACGGCTCTGAATTGTTCACCTTCTGCCATCTTGCCTTTTGCAAGGCTTTCCTCAGTAGCACCAAGAAGAGACAAAAGATTACCCTGTTCGGCTTCCTTTACTGCTTGTTGTTTAGCAGCTTCTTTTTGCAAAGCTAATGAAAAATCACCTGCTTCAGCACCGCCAAGTTTTGTAATAGCTTCCTCTATGCCTTCGAGTCTCCTTGCAGATTGCGTCTGCATAATGTTTTCGGCTCCTGGCAGTTTAGCTATTCCTTCTTGATAGGCCGCTACTCTTGGCTCCTGAACAATCTCTGCCAGTGTTAAGGGGACACCTCCTGTTCCAGTAACTTGTCCCTCTTGCAAAGCTCTTTGTAATGCACTAACCCCTTCGGGGCTAACTTTCTCTAGTATCTCTCGTTGTGCAGATGCCTCTACTGCGGATGGGATGCTTAGAGCCGTTCCTAATCGCCTTGCTCCTGCTGGCACTACTTTCTTGCCAGTTAAATATGCTAATGGTGCTGCAAGCCCTCCGATTGGTCCAGCTAGTTCTGATCCAGCAAAACCTAATGCTCCTAGTCCAACATCTGCTAAAACACGCCCCTTACTAACACCTGGCAAGGGAGCCATAAACTCTACTGCTTTTTGAACCTTTGTATCTGGTTGAACACCTAAAGCTGCCGCAAGGCTTTCAGTAGCAGGCGTTACTTCTTTTGTAAGAGGAAAATATCTAGTCGTCTCTGGATCTGCACCTAATTGCCTGGCAGCAAAAGTAATTGGTGCGCCTAAAACATCTAAAAAGCCAGCACCAGCTTTTGCAAAACCAACGCCAACATCATAACCTAATTGTCGTAATGGAGATGGTGATTCAGGCGCAGGAGTCGCTTGCAAAGCAGCAAGCTCGGCTTTTGCCGCCTGTAGCTGCCTAGTGCCCTCTTCAATTACTAAATCTAGCTCATCCACTACAAACCTCGTGCGGCTTTAATTTCATTTATTTGTTGCATAACAGTAGCAAGCTCATCCTTTATTCTTTGCGCAAGAGCCGCTTTATCTGTTTCTGCTGTTGGCGTAGCTGTCGGTGCTGGTTCCTGTAAAGGCCGTAGCCCTTCAATCCCTTGTTTAGCTAATTTTTGATAACTAGAGATTTGCGAGCTTAGTTTTATGTTGGAATCTCTTACAACCTGTTCGATTTTTCTAGCAATAGTTTGTGTTCCTGAAGTAAAGGAACCAGCTATTGCTTGTTGAATACGATCAATATCTTTATCTGTTAATACTCCCATTTCGCCTAACAATCTTACAGTTGAGCTTAAATTAGCTTTTAATCGTGCTTCTGCTAAATCAGCAGGCGAACCAGGTATTTGCTTTTGCGCTTGGTATTCTACAGCCGTTAAACCTAAGCTATCAAACTCATTTGCAATATCTGACAATACTGCCAAACTGCCTGTTGCATTAGCTATTTTATCTCTGGCACTCATGCCCATTAGTTTATTTTCTTTTTCTTGCAATAATTGTAGCTCTGCTTGTTCAGGTGACAACATACTTGTTGCTGCGTTAGTCCCACGCAATCCACCTAATAAAGCAGCGTTTCTAGCTTCAATTTTTCCTATCTCTCGCTCTTGTTCTAGATCCGCTAACTTCTGTGCTTGAGGACTTAATTCAATATCAAGACCCAACATCTTTCTAGATCGCTCTAAATCCAATGCTCTCTGTTGCTGTATATCCTGTGCAGTCAAAGCCCCTGATAACGATCCAAGACGGCTTAATACTAGCGGATCTGTATCCCCTAATGTGCCAATGTAATCAGCTCTTTCCTGTGCCGTCTTCATACCGAGCAAAGAGGAGCTTAGCCTGTTAAGCTCTAGTGTTCTTTCAGCAGCTTGTTGTCTAGCTTGGTAGCCTAACAATGACTGTAACAATATGCTGCCTAAGCCAATACCAACAGCAGTTCTAGTAGAAGCATACGGACTAATAAGGCTAGGTGTGCCTCGTCCAATACCCGCCGACAAGCTCCCCAAGAGAGTATCTTGAGGTGTAAAACTCATTGGTACGCCAAACAAACCTTCATCTGCCATCGTTAATCCTACCTGTTGTACCCTTGTCCAAAGCCACCTACGAAGCCACCAATTGCACCTGACCACGGATTAGGTTGAGGGGTTTGATCGTAACCACCTTCTATTTGACCTGCAATCCATCGATCATACATGCTAGGAGCTTGGCTTCCGCTGCTTGCTCCAATCCTTGCAATTCGTTCTCTGCTCTCTCGCTCACGCCTAGCTTCTTCAGACTCATATTTTTGTTGCGCTTGAAGCTGTAACATCTTCTGCTGATACTCGTAAGGAGTCATAAACTGGCCTGCAATCTGACCAGGCAAAAGACTTAATCCTGTAGCTTGCTGATACATTTGTGATTGTACGCCTTGAGCTGCTGATTCAGCTTGACTCATAGCTTGCTGTCTAGCCGCATCCTGACGCTCATTTAATTGCTGTAACTGAGTCTTATAAGCTACCGAATTAGGATCTAATCCCCTCTCTGCTGCCATCTGTTGAAACTGTTCTTGCTGTCTTTGAAACTCCGGCCCCATCTGACGCTCAAATTGCCCCATAACATTTTGCCTAGCTCGCTCCATTTCTTGCGAGTAAATAGGATCGTACTGACTCTGCATGGTAGAGGGGTCAAACCCTTGAGCATAACCGCTCATTTTTTGAAAGATATCTGCGCTAGTTCCGGCAGTCGATTGTAACTGCTGTTGTGGAGACTGCTCTTGTATCGGAACTTGTCCACCAGCTTGTAACTTGCCTCTTAACTTGCGTAATCTTGGATCGTTGGGATTACGCTTCTGTAAGTAATTAATACGACGCTGTAACCGTTCTGTATTATATCCAGCAGCTTGTTGAGTTGTTGGGTCTTGTCCCATTGCGCCATTAGCCATTACACCTGCCCTCCAAGATTAAATCTAATCTCCATTCCTAGTATTTGCATAGTTGAGTTTTTTAATGAACCACCGAATCTATATGCTGCACTGTGTCCCTGCCCCTGTGTAGCAAACCTATCAAAGATATATTCAAGACCTGATGACCAAGTACTACCCCAGGGGCTACCCCAGGGGGTAAAGGTGCCAGGAGATGTTGTTACCCCCGTAACTGTACTAGCCCTTTGAAAATCCGTATCAATACCAACATTTAGCGTAATACCACGCTTTGTTCTTACAATAGGTCTTATATCAGCAAACACTTTATAATTAGCTCTGCTACCAAAAAAGCTAAACGCACTTCTTCCGCTGTAAATAATAGACTCACTGTTAGTGCTTGTCACCGCATCTGCCTGCCCTGTCTCGCCCTTCCATACTATGCCACTAGCAGATCCGTAATAAGGAAGCCTGTTAAAGATAGCTAGTGAAATACCATGCGTATTGCTGTAAAGCCTAAACTCCGTCCACCCCTGAGTATCAAGGCTATAGACTAAGTAGCTTACCGTTGTGCTGCTAGTAGGAACAGATATATAAACTCGTCTACCAGCAGGCCAAAACGCTCCTGTCCACTCATGATCAAATGGTAATAACTGACTAAACTCTGAGATTTTTGGATTTATTTTAGCACTTACTGTCTGCGAGGCTTGCTCTGGAGACATCTGAAATAATGCCGATATGGGAACAATACCTTGCTGAGTAAGAATCCAAACATCAGCATTAACAGGTATAAATGCTCTATAACCTAAAGGCTTACCAATAAAGTATCTAGCAACGATTCCCCAATTAGTGTCAGAAGGTGAGGAACCACTATAAAATATAATTTCCCCCTCGCTACTACATGCGTAAAATAAATCCTGAGATGTGTTAGCAGTCTGATTTGTAAAGGAGCCACACGATACTAAAAAGCCTCCGTGAGTAAATACATACTGAAAATCAAAACTATTTGTAGAAGCTGTGCCTGATACGCCTGTAGCCTGAGTATTCCCATAATATACAACGGCTGAGTTTTCCAGCACCATGTATATGCGCTCTCTGTAGCTTGATACGTTGATAATGTTATGGCCAGTAACACCACCGCCAAAAGTAAATGTAGCATCAATAGCCGTTCCACTTCCTGTATAAACGCTTAAATGATCAACACCATTAGCTAAATAAATATTGTTGGCAAATATCGCACTCTGAAACTCTGCATAAGTATGAGGTGTTGGATTGGTAATATCTGTTAATGTTCCATTAGCTGCTATGCTGTATAATTTTGTATTGTTTGCAGCAATTAGTTGAGAGGAGCCATTTTTAAGCGGTAGCTCACGCATAAACAAAAGCTCTTGCGATAATCCAGTATCACAGAACTCTTCATAACCTAATCGTACAGTAGGTGCGCCAGCTCCAGGGAATACGTTTACCAATTCCAAAGCAAAGCTCGGATCCATATTATCAATCGGGCTTACTAAATCTAAGCCCTTGTATGGAGGTGGCATTGTAAAGCCCTGAAGCGGCATAATCTTCCTCTAATTTATCCCTGTCCAGGTCGAGGTGGCATTGCAAAACCACCTGTTGCGCCGGGATATTGCGAGTTCATGTACCTAGCTCCCCATCCTCTCATCTGACGCTGATTAGCTTCCGCAAACCTTGGGTCCATGTAAGTAGGCTGTTGCGGCATTGGTGCGCCAAATGCGCCTGCAAGACTGCCTGCTGGCATTCCAAAAGATCCCGGATTTTGCTGCAAAGCTCGATTATATTCAAAACCTGAATTAAATTGCGGTCTCGGATTGTTTAATCTTTCCTGCCACAATCGTTGGCTTTCTTCTGCACTTAAAGGAGTATTATTAAATCCCATCAGAGTACTTATTGTTTGCCCATCAGGGCCGACACTTACAGAGTTAGGGTCTCTTGGATCATATCCTCTTTCAAATAACTCTTGATCGCTTAGCCGTCGATAACTACCAAAAGGATTTTCTCCTTGCGAGCCAGGCTTGTTAGCAAAATCAGCTACTGGCACACCAAAACGCTCTGATAAATTGTTTTGCTGCTGTTGCGCTCGCCAGTCTTCTACCCGACGGTCCTGCCTAGCTTGCTTACGCTCTAAGAACTGCTGCCTGCGCTGTTGTCTAGCTGTCATCTCAGGCATCTCTGTGGGTTGCCCTTGAACACGACCACCACCTCGCTTTTCCAAAAACTGCATACGACGCTGTTGCCTAGCAGTCATCTCGCTTGGGTCTTTACTCATCCATCCCTTTGCCATTATAGCTCCTCGTTCTTAGTTTTACTTAAATTATAATGTTTTCTTAGAGCCGTACTAACGTCTCTTGCTTTTTTAATCTGTCCTTTGTCATTCATATACATACCAGCCGATACTCTTGCTACTTCGCCTTTTGCTGGCTTTTGTATTGTTGCAGGGTCAGCATCAGGCAAACTAACATCAAACAACCTTTCTGCTCCTGCCATGTTTTGAGCATATTGATCATCAGTAATTTTGCCGTCATTCTTAAAACTATTCATAAGTGTTTGATAGGTATCAAAGTTAAGCCCTTGCGCCTGTGCAAAATGCTTTACGTTATCAATAGCAATTTGTGAATCGTCACCAGCATTGCTTACAGCAGCCCTAGCTAACCAGCCTACTACATCAGCTCGTTTTTGCCCTTTCAGTCCGTAAGCACTAATCATTGGGTCTAGCAAACCTACAGCAGCGTTCCATGCTTCAGGTTGTGCAGCGGCTATTTTATCAAGCTCTTTCCATTTTAATTGCTTGCCGTCTAAGCCAAAATCAAACGTACTTCCATCCGCTAAGGTACCTTGCCAATTATCATCAATCGCACCTTGTTCAATCATTTTTTTACGAACTTGGTCTCTTAAAAATTGTGCGCCACTTTTTTTGCTTCCGATTTGTTTGAACATGGCCGTTGACATACCAATCGGCCCGCTCCACCAATTCTTATTCCAATTATCTAACTTTTGCATTGTTCCACCCCATTGATCACGGGCAAAACCTTCTAATAAAGCAGAAGCTCCTAAACTGAAATAAGCAGCAGCAGCTCTTGGAGCAGCCATAGCACTTTCATAGGCTTGATCCTCTGGAGACAGCTCGCCACTAAAAATTGCTTTGCCTGAACCATACAAAGAAGCTGCCGCTGCAAGCCACGGAGCATATTTCGCCGCAGATTCATAACCAGCAGCACTTGCTATATTCACTCCCCCTTGAGCAGCCGTAAGTCCTGCTCCCATTTTATCCCCTTCTTTGTATTGTTTGTATGCAGAGTATAGCTGTGCTAAACCAATAGCTCCTTGTGCGTAAGATCCCCAATCTACGCTATTCCAAAAACCCTCATCCTGTAACGCTTCAGCCGGAACTTGTTGCGTACCAGCAGGAGTATCTACTGTAGCAACAGATCCTTTGACTTCTAATACCTTTGGAGTTGCAACGGTAGTACTGCCAGTACCCCCACCTAAATCTATTGTTCCAGCTCCGCTACCATCAACACTTGTTGTTGCAGGAGGTACAGGTCGAGTCATTCCAATAGATCCACTTCCAACGTCAGTTGGTGTAGCTCCATATCCCAACCAGTCTTTAACGTGCGGAAATCCTTGCAAAGCCTCTCGACCTACAACCAAACCACCTAACGAACCAGCTAGTTGTCCAAATTGATAGTTTTGTTCTGCTTTCGCTCGTTCTCTTGCTTGTTCTTCTTTTGACTTAGGCGCACCGAACTTTTGAGCTGTCAAATCATAAGCCATCTGATAAGGAAAGCCCTGACTGATATACCAGTAAAAATGCCCCTCTGGATTGTTCTGAGCCATTGGAGGAGGTTGAGGTATATTCTGCATGTTCATTATATATACGTCCCAAATGTAGCTACGCCGTTTCTTGCATAAATCTGATTACGATTCATCGTGCCAGCAAACTGGATTTTTGCAGGCATATCTCGTGACCACTCCTCATGTAACTGAAGTTGAAACTTAGGCTTAATACTGTCTAGTCCATGAATCTCGGCAAATCGTTCAAGGATTCCCTGCTCTAAAACCTTCTCATTAAAAATGCTTGTATCTGTATCAGCTAAGAACTTGTCATACGCTCCGCTATAATATGTCCAAGTCACACCGCCATCAGATACCGATCCGCTTGTGTGTGT
>Ga0070753_1001905_pt1 | contig 11428 bp, 8 predicted proteins | sample VirMetDEL_Aug_31_FD_77441 | JGI IMG/M metagenome (GOLD analysis project Ga0070753, IMG submission 77441) | Aqueous microbial communities from the Delaware River and Bay under freshwater to marine salinity gradient to study organic matter... | ecosystem: Environmental > Aquatic > Marine > Coastal ... | reverse complement strand
TGTTAGTTTGAGATAATTGCTGAGTCGCTTTGGCAGCCTGCTGAATGGTTGCTGGAACTCCTTTAAGATTACCAGATAGTTGCGCTGCTGCATTAGATAATTGACTAAAAGAGCTAGCAGTAGCGGCAGCTAAAGACTGTGTTTGCTTAAGTGTTTTATTAAAATTCTGAAAAGATTTATTTGCTGTGTTAATATTTTTGGCGGTCTGTGGGCTTATCTTAACACTAACATCAGCATTAATGCCAGTAAGTTGTTTGCGTATACCACTTACAACCTGTCTAACATTAGAAGGTCCTCTCAGATTAATTTCTGCTGTAAGATTAAATCCTTTTGCCATATTTTATTTACCTCAAAAAAATAACGCCATACCGATAGCCAGCATGACGTTATTAAAAGAAATGAAATCCACCCTAGAAATAGAATTATGATTCTGTTGATTCGGCCTTGGGTTCAGCTTCCTCCTTGGTTTCTGATTTTGGTGCTTCATCTTCTTTAGTCTCTGATTTTATTTCATTTTCAAGAATTACTGGATTGCCGTCATCATCCAAGAATGGCTGAGCATCAACAATGAATTCTCCTTCAGCGTCAACTCTATTGCCGTCTTTATCAACAAAGTTGCCTTCATTATCAATATATCTTCCATTCTCATCAACCAACCTGCCTTCGCTATCAACAGTTCTACCTTGCTTATCAATAAATCTTAGGTCTTCATTAACAAACTTATATTTTTTCAAAAATTTATTTTCTGGTAAATTTTTCTCAAAATTATTATCCAGTCCATAAATCATGTTGGCCAATTTCTGAGCACCTTCCAAAGCGACAGGATCATCTTGCCTGTCCATATAATCTGCCAAGTCCTTAAAATAGGGCTTGTCATTCTCTTTATACACCACACAAGCACTAACCAAATAATTAAATCTAGCATTATCAGCCTGTCCCTCTGCGCTATGATTATCCAGGCTAGTTCTCACACTGATGAGATCTCTAATTTCCAAACGAACCTGTCTCATTTTAAGAGCAAGTTTTTTGGCTTCTGTGAGAGAAAAACCACCCTTAGCTAATTTCTTTTCGCCTTCAATTAGCTCTTGTTGTAAAGCGGCGTACTTCTTTTGTTTTTCCTGATTCCACAAGCCTTGTTCTTCAAGAACATCATCCATTTTTGCTCTGACCACACTATTACTTTTAATAGCGTCTGTAAAAGCCGTATTATATACTTTCTGTCCTTCTCTCTGCTCTGTTAGAGATGGAGATCTAACTGTAAAAACCTTCTTTTCTCCATTAATCTCAATCGTTATATCCTCTGTTTTCATGGTCTTAACCTTCCTTATCGTATGGGTTAGTGTCTGTTACTTTATAAATTACTTTATGAATAGGCGGCCCAAAAAGCTTATTATGATCTTGCTGAATTTGCCTAATCTGTTGGTTTCCTTGATTCAGAATCTCATTTCTTGTGAAATCCCATAAATCCGCAAATTTTTCTTGGTCTGCTGTTAATGGATCATCAGTAAAATGATTCCATAGATAACCAAAACGATTTTCAAATTTAGATATTGCACCAATCATTGTGGTTCTAATTCTTCTAATTGCGTTTTGACAAAGTATCGAGTCTTTTGAGTCCATCTGGTCCTCCTGTTTCCGGTGAGCTTAAAGCTATAATGTCCTGTATTTCATCCGGAGCTTCACTTGTTGGTATGAAAACGTGATCGCTCTTAGCTATTTTACTAGACATCTTACTCTTTACACCACTTTCTGTTTTTTGTTTTTTAATTTTATCTTTTTGTATTAGCATCCATCCATCCAGAGCGTCCTCATCTGCAATAATGTCATCATCAGGACAATCCGGGTGTTGGTATATACTATCATACATTTTGGATAAATTTATTAAACTTTTTTGTTCTTCTGTATATTCTACAGCGGGATGTGAGAATATATTGTGTGTGTTGTTGGTATAGATATTTTTCCAGTATTCACTAGTAACAATCTGCTTTAGGGTAGATAAATCTATTAAGCTATTGGATATAGTATCTATGATGCCATTAAAAAAATCAGGATCAACATTTTGTAAATTAGCATAATCAAAAACCAGCTCATTAGTATTATGACTATATAAGGTGTGAGTAATAATATATTCGTATCTTAAATTTTCACAATATTTTTCTAGTGTTAAAAAATCTAAATAGTGCTTCAGGCTGTAGAGTCGATTAAGTGATTCTTTTAAGAATTTAATTTGTAGTCTGCTCTTATTCCTATTTTTTGTATCTTTGTATTGTCTAAATAGTGTTTTTTTTAAATTATCTAATTCTTTATTTTTGGTTTTAATTTCTTCTTCATTAGCTGGAAAAAAAATACCATATCGTATCAATTCATTAGTTATATTTTCTGAATGCAAGAATCTATCGTCATACAAATGATTATCATAGTATTGAGTATAGACAAAATCCGCCTCTAGAATAATATCTAGAGACGGATTCGTTAGTATATACCTTTGGTTTTTGTAGAATATAGTTTTTCTACTACTTATAATTTCATGTAGCAGATATTTTAGTCTATATTCCACTATTCACTATTATGGTGTAGGACCGGTTACAGTAAAGTCATCCCAAGAACTAAGGCTCTGGACATACTGTAGCTGGCCGCCACCAGTATCGCCTCCCTGATACGATTGGCTGGTAACAACAGTATTACCTGCTCTAATAAAAGTACCATCACAAAGCTCTACGCTGAAGTCTCCACCGCCACAACCGCCGGTAGAACCAGTGCAACTGCCTGCTACTTCAGTATTTGCCGAACCAATCGCGCTAATTGCAGTAGCATCTTGAGTAACATCAATGGTACATTCTGTAGGATAGCTAATGTATCTTTCTACATTTCTGAATTTACCGAGAGAGTAAAGACTTTCAATATTCTTACTATAGTTGAAACTAATACTCTGATAACCAAGAGGCGAACCTCCATTAATTTCTTTGATAGCAGCTCTAGTGCCCAGGGCTGTAGCACAAGACTTGCTAGCATCCAGATATTCAGGAGCCTCGGTGGACGCCACTAGTGCATCGCCAATTAGAGTAATTTCTTCTGTTGCTACACCATCTACTTCAAATGTATAACTAACGCTAGATATGGTATAGTTATTCATAACAAGTCTAGAGGCTGGGGTGGCTGTCTGGCCGCTAGCCTCTCCTGCACTTCCCCAGAAATTGAACTGGACACCATTAAGGGAACCTGCTTCATGTCCTAGCAATGTAGGATATAGCAACGCATTTCCGTCTATTTGTTTGCTAATGGTGATTTCGACAGGACTATCATCGGTCGTATAGGACGAATAGGTTCCTAGCTGTCCTAGCTGGAAAACAGGGGTGCGATCGCTTTGGCTTGAAGCTCCAATGCTTTGAATGCCGTATAAAATTTGATTGGTACCGTTTTGGTTGAATTGAACACTTTGTAATGCATAAAACATTCTTGCCATAATTGATTCTCCGGTTAGATGGATTTAAGTAATAGTTTCAGAGGTTAGTCTAATAATACACCAATATAAATTTTTATTTTTACTTTCCATGTCAATAAATCCAAAATCTGTAAACATAGTTTTATTCCAGCAGTAATCCGATAATAATTCAGTATATGGCAATCTATTAGGATTTACAGAGCCATTGTAATTTAATGGTTGTACTCCAGAATTGACCACTTTATTAATATCATATAAACTAATAATTTGATCTTTTTGTAATCTAATAATATCGCAAATTCTATTTTTATCTACACTATTTTCAGTAAAAATATGCAATAAAAAATCTTGTGATTGATATTGGGAATAGTCTCCTAGTTGGTAAGGTTTAGAGCTTGTGCGAGAAGAAGGTTCTATAATTATGCAAGGCATCTGTACTCTGTGATTGGCCGAAATACTATAGTCTCCAGCACTAGTTTGATTTAAAGAGGGATTAGGGCTATAGGTTAATTCTTGTAATTCTTTCCAACTAGAATCAGAGCTGGATTTATAAACTTGGCACCATCTATATGAATAATTTAATTCTACCTTGGAGGTTTTAGGAATAGCCTTATCAAATATAATCTGGCCTAGAGGATAGTTAATATGATATCCGCTATTTGCCACGCCTGTAGGACCGGGCAGGAAGTTATTGTTTACATATATTCCGCTAATATTAATAGGTGAAAAATTGTCACAATATTTTGGATCTGGATAATATTCAACGCCAGTTTCCCAAACCCAGTCTTTTTTGAAAGCTTGCCAAACTTGACCTATTTTATATCCGTTGACTTCAGTAGTTTTTAATTGATATGGTAAATCTCCATATAGTGATGCTGGAGGAGTGTATGTGTCTGTGTATTCAATCTTATAGTAAAAACTATTATCATATTTATTGTGTTGACTATAATCTATGGTAATGCTATCATATCCAGCAGGTTTAGTAAAAGTATAAGATTCTGTATTCTCGCTTACTCCTGTAGGAATACAAGGAAGGCTACTTTTGGTGGTTCCACTTACATATCCTGTATCTATTAAGAGAACAGAAGAATTGCCGCTATTGGCTGTTAATATAAGGTTTTTGGCATCGTCTAAAGCTTCTCCTCCTCCATAAGCGTCAAAAAATAATGTATATTCTCTAGACTCTACTGGAGTAGACACTGTGTTATATAAATTAGTAGGTAAATCTAAGCCGCTTACTTTGACATCTATAGGGACAGACATATTATTAGGATCTATATATAAAAGTAATTTATCATAGCCTGTAGGAGCAATTAAATTAAAAATATTTTTATTGGTAGTGAAGCCAGTATCCAACATATTCAAAGTTGATCCATTATGTGTTCCACTAGCAACCACCCTAAGTCTTCTGTCGTATTCTGTATTACCAAGATTTGGATCAAAATTAATTACTAGAGCTGTTCTGAAAGATTTATCTAAATCAACTATATTTAAAAATTCTGTTAATGGCTCGCTTAAACTATCAAATTTTTCTTCATATATAGACTTGAAAGAATTGCCATAATTAATATAAGACTCAGTAAGTTTATATGGCTCAGAGTCGACCGCTCTTTTAGAATTAATCCATCCTCCGATATGTAGAAATCCATTATCTAAATACGCCTTGAGATTATCTTCTAGCTGATCTAATAGATTACTATCTCCAATTTTTTGGACACCGTGAAAATTCACATTATTACAATTGCTCATATGCTTTGCTCCAGCTGTTTTTGTATCATATTCTCTATATCAGAATCCAAGGAACTAATAGCTCTATACACCCAATTATTATCGGCCACTCCTACATACTTAGATGGCATTCGCCAGTTTTTATTAGAACTTACCATTATGGCATTGCCGGATCTTGATCGAGGACTAGGTCCAATTTTGATTTCATAGTTTTCTACCAAAATATCCCCACCACCCAATAACAACCAATATAACCATGGTACTACAGAACCTGTATTTTTGTCTGTAATAGAGGCATCCATCGAAGATAAAACATCAGAATAATCTTGTTGGATCATGCTAAAAGATATACCTCCTGTCAAAGAAGAACGAGTCAATGCAACAGGAGAACTTTCTACAACCAAATTATCTGACCAAATATTGACAATATTATCAATCTTGGCAGGATTATCGATACCAAGTTGATATTTCAAGTCGCCAGACAGTAACGCTTGATATTCTGGTTGTTTTTCTATAGCTTCTTTGACTATTTTTTTAAGCCCCCTAGATATTTTAGGAGTAGCAGCATTAAATGCTTTAGTCATATAGTTTTTTAATTCTTGTAAGATTTTTTGTTGTATTTCACTATCAGATTCTAATAGTTTTAAGCTGAATTTCATGACCTTTTCCACATACTAATTATATAGTCATGAGATCCTAAGCCAGCGGGTTGTGGTTCTCCGGCTAAACTGTATCTGTAATTATCATAATTAGATAGATTGGTATCCATGATAATTTCTTTACATGTTTTGATTTTGGGTAAAGTATCTATTTTAGATAAAGATTGAACCATGCCATCAGAAACATTTATAGATTGAGACCCCCAGTTTAACCAATATTTACTATCAAAAATAAGAGCTAAATAAACTTGCTCATCACTAGTAGTATCTATAGACCCAAAGCCTCTACAGGCAGGACATATAGATCCACGAGGGAATGGCATCATAGCATTTGGTTTTGGTTGCCCAGAAGATTTTTGATTAATAGCATCATATTCGCAGTTAAAACAAAGTTCTTTTTTTGTATTTTCGTATTTGAATAAGCATGGCACAGTTAATGCGTTCTGTGCTAGTAGTGCATCTATTGCGTTTTTGAAAGTTTGTTTAAATTCATTAGTAATTAGATTTTCAAACATGATATACCTTTTAGTTATAGTGAATCGCAATCAAAGTTGCCGTGATAATGTTCTGGTAGTCCGTTAGGCATCCAATATATCGAACCTAAAATGGTGTGCATATGAGAGGTCCCATCCCCGTCAGGATCTCTATTTGCATCATAAGGAGAAAAATACAGTGGATAATATCCATTGATACACTGAGGGAGCTCAGAATGATCTAATAAAAATGATGTATTTGCATATAGTGTAGTAAAAGCACTAATAGATTTAACAGCTAAATTAATATTGATTGTCTCATCCGCTCTGCCAAAAACATTAATACCAGACACAGAAAGTGTTGAACCTGTAACTGAAGAGTATTCAATATAAGGAGAGCCAAATATGCTCCAAGAATATTCTAAGTCTTGTGCGGTACCTTGGGTGCTGACGCCATAAGTATGTTCGTCTATTTCTGCAATCAAATCTTCTATTTCTGGTATAATATTAAGACTTGTAAAAGTTGTACCTTCTAGTACAAAAATATTAAATGTTTTTTCAAAGAATCTATTCGTTTGATCGGTAGTGCGAACTCTAATACTGTGAGTGGGCTGTATATTGTTGCTTAAAATACTATTAACTCGTAATTCATTATTGTAAATAGTAAAGTTGGTATTGTCATCGTCTCCATCTCCAGAAACCAATGTATATAAATGAAAATCATCTTGATTAGCGTCTGCTGTGCTAAATGTACCAATTATGCTATTAATAGTAGCTTTTTCGCTAATTCGATTTTCAGATAAAGTTATATCTGTGGGAACAGACGGAGATGTTGAATAGACACCATTTGGCATATAATATGTTTGATTATTAATTACTACAATAGAATAAGTGCCATCTCCACCATTAAGCAGTCCGTAATTTGCTGCTGTCTCTGTAGCGGTAAATATTGGGAAATAACCGTCTACAGTTAAAGGAATTAGAGATGGTAATAAATCCTGTCTGACCTTAGTCTGTTTAGAGTAATTACCTATAACATATGGATAAGCAGGAATCAACATACTTGGACTTGTAAATGTCATATAGTAGGCATAAGTACCTTCTGGATATTCTGGTGTAACAGCATATCTCCCATTGTATTGGTCTAGTAATCCAGATCCTTCCATGTATTCAAAATCTTCTATGAAAGCACCGGCAGTAAGATTATAGCTGGTATCTTCTACAGTAATAGAATTGGTATATTTCCATTCTTCTGGCCTATGAGAATCATCGTCTTTAGCAACATATGAGCTTGTCATCAAGGACACGCCGCTTTCCGGTGTCTCGCTATCTGTGTATCCAAAAGGTCCGTAAATTGGATATCCATCAAAAGCAAAACCCAGTATTTTAGAATGACCGTCTGTATATCTATAATGGTCACCATTAAAGTTTTGACCGCTGTAATAAATATTGCTGTTATAGACTTTTGGATCATCCCAACAACGAGTTAAAAATCTGCCATCATAATATGAGTATTTTCTATCAAAATTAACATATCCTCCACAGTCATCTATTTTGAAATATGTTCCAAAAAAAGTTCTATTGTAGTGAAAACCCGATGGGGGAGGAAAGCTGCCTATAGCTTCTAGTTCTGCTCCTGGACTAGATAGTAATACTCCATTGGAAAATATACCATTAAATCCTGAAAGTGCCGATTCAGGAGATGAAGTATTTGAACCTCCACGATATCTAAAAGAAAAACTATAATTTTGTTCTGCTATTCTATAACTATTAAAAAAACTTGATCTTGGTATAATGCCATCATTAGTGAGATTAGAACCTGCCTTGGCTGGATAAGGGTCCCCATCACTTGTAATAATCGCATTGCTACCAGAAAAATAAATATTTGTTACGCTAGGATATAATCCAGAATTATTAGATATAGCAATAGTGTCGGGTGGAAACCACGGCCTTGTTTCAAGAGGTATGCGTTTCCATTGATTAGGACTAACACACATATAAACGTATTGATCGTCGTAATAGACAGATCCTGGACGACCCCTGCTATTAGGGCTGTACAAAATTCCACTATTAAACGGAGTAAATATTTGATCTAAACTAAAAATCAAAGAATTGTATGCAGGATTATAGCTTAAATCTATGCCGTTGTTTGCTACTATGTTTAGTTTCTCATCCTCTGATAAATTGCAGACAACTCTAGGGCTGTCTTCATTAGTAGCAGAATCTCCTATCGTAAGGCTTATTGTAGGTGGATCAGGATGTACTATATCGCTATAATCTGCTTTGATATATTCAAGATCATTCCAAGAGTTAATGTTGTCTCCTATCTTGAGTAGTCTAGTATCGCTCTCGTATCCAGCTTCGCCAAGACCCAATATAGGATTAACACCGCTCCAGTTTGTGGACAAATCTCTTCTGAGTCTGATCCTGGTATAATTTTCTTCATTAAAAGTATTAGATGTTCTTGGTGCTAGTCCTGGACGGGGATACTCTGGAACAGAAATATCGCTGTAGGCCCCTAGTCCAACGCCATTGATTGCCGCAACCCTAAATACATATTCAGTATTATTAATTAGATTATCAACAGTAAATGACAGCTGATCGGTAGTTCCGGCTATAGTCCATTGCCCATATGCATTATCAATATAAGTAGTATATTCTACTTGATATCCCGTAATATTATCTCCTCCGTTATCTATCGGTGGTGCCCAGGCAATAAAAAGTTGTTTAAATCCTGGTTCTACAGCAATATCGGTAGGAGCAAAAGGAGCGACAGCATTGTAAGATAAAGAGATATAACTGGTTTGTAAGTTAAGAGATAAAAGACTGTTAGTATTTTCATCAGGTATTAAGTAAACAGATATAACACTGGATCTTGATGTAATATATGGAGATATGATATTAGTAATATCTATATTAGCAGTTTGTCCAATATTTTGTGTAATAATGTTGGTCTGTTGATCAATACTGTTTATTGCATCCTCATAAGCAAATGAATCAAAATCTAAATCACCAGCAGCATCAGCTACACAAGAGACAGTTAAACTTGAGCCATCAAAAGCAGATAGGTGTAGATTAGCAGAAATTAAAGAATCAGCGTATATATCTGGAATAACATTGATAATTATATTAAATAAACCGTTATTAAAATCAAATGCAGATAATCCTAGCAAAGCATAATATATTTCATAATCTTCGCTATATAGAGAAGACAGGGGAATACTAGAATCTATAGTAGAGTAGACGATTATTTCGCTACGTATTAATTCTTCTTCTTCTGTTATAGAAGCAAGAGGAATATTTTTATTAAGAACTGTCATAGTTTTTTAACTCCTAGCAAAAATCCAGAAGGATTACCTATGACACCAGTGTTCCATGGCTGATTGTTAATCGGATTTTCCATAAAGTATTGCTGATTAACACTACCATATCTTGTGCGTGTTAAGTTAACAACGTTTCCTAATGGTATATAGTCATCATATTGAACGTTAAAGGGCTCTGTTGGAGTAGCAAATTCTGAACTGTATCTATTAACAGTAAGAGGTCCAATATCAATTGTTCCTTGTGTTATTCTGTAATTAGAAAGTATATTATTGCCACCAATAAGTAATGGATACTCATTAAGATTATTGGTCCAGCTTAAGGAGGTTGTATCGTCTCCATAATTTAAATAACCAGCAACAAAACAACCTATATTTCCGTATGGAACTGAAGAGTAAACCGAGGTATTGGTCTGTCTGGGATTTCTAAGAGCCATTGATGTTGGAAAATTATAGGTGCCACCTACAACTTTATCCTCACATATGTAAAGACTCTTAATATAAAATTCGGCGTTAGATTGATCAGGCTGTCTTTCTAAGACTATTTTTATTGTATCACCAGAAGCTACAGGATAGTTGCCTGTTGCCTCTATTCTGCGAGGGTTGGGATGAAAATGGGTCTGTAAGCCTTGAACGTCATAATACCTATAGTAAGGTACGTCTGCCAAAGAAATTACCATAGGATTATTATTCTTTGTTATACTCATTGTCATATTATACTCATATCTAATATAATTATTTCCTCCTATTTCTAAATGCAAAACACCGCTATATGCACAATCAAACTCTAAAAGCGTTAATTCTGTGGTTGAAGAACCATTAAATCCAGACAGTAAACCTGTAACGGGAGAAGACGTTATTCCTGAACCGGTCAGTGTTGAATAATTGGATGTAATATTTTCAATTGTAGAAACTTTCCCGTCACTTGCAATATCTATATCAGTATTGCCAATAGTATTATTTTCATATGTATAAGCACTCTTACCGACTTGCAGAGAATTATAATATTGGGAATATTCATCATCTAGATAGCTATATCTAGCCGTAGTTAATGCATAAAAATATTCATTGCCTACTGGATATTCAAATGCTAGACTACCACTATGTACTGTTTGGTAAATCTCATATCCTGTACTAGCTATGCCATCTAAATATGCTATGAGCCTATGTTGATGATCATATAGGTCTCCAGATTTGCTGGCCAAATAGTCATAAGCTTGTCTTGAAGGAACAATTTCAGCAACAGCATCATTATTTAAAGCAATATGATGCCATTCTCCTGTAGGTATAGTTTCAGGAAAATATAACCTACGATAAGAAACTAGTTCAGTTTCTACATATGTTGAATATTGTATATATTCTCTGGTCGCAAAAATATCATAAGATTTACTTAAATAGACATTGTCTTGAAGCAGATTGTCTCTTTTAGCTAAATATGTAGGTTCATCTCCAGTGAAATAAATCCATGATTCTATAGTAAAAAAGTATCCCGGATGAGGATTATTATTAGACAATATTGGATTAGTATATTGAATTGTATAAGGAATATTACCTCTATTCAAAGAAGGATAGTTAGTGATACCTACATAAGAATTGTCAAACTCTATACTATTACTGTCTAAGAATTTATTAATATTTCCAGTGGTGTTAATGTTATCTGGATTAAGTCGGTCATTGCTAATAGTACTATAATTTCTGCTACGATCATAAATATTGCCGTCATCATCAGTATTTAATAATAATGATACATATTCTCCATAAATATCACTAGCTCCAGTATATACAACATTAATATAGGAAGTATCC
>Ga0070753_1001903_pt1 | contig 11433 bp, 10 predicted proteins | sample VirMetDEL_Aug_31_FD_77441 | JGI IMG/M metagenome (GOLD analysis project Ga0070753, IMG submission 77441) | Aqueous microbial communities from the Delaware River and Bay under freshwater to marine salinity gradient to study organic matter... | ecosystem: Environmental > Aquatic > Marine > Coastal... | reverse complement strand
GACTAGAACAAAGTTTGATATTCCCTTCACTGTCATTGACAATGGATCGGGCACGTTTCATGGAGCCTTGGAAGACCTTGCTTTGTCTGGTGGCTCTACCCTAGAGTGGGTGGCTCCCCGTCGCATCTTGAAAGTCCCTGTGGACCTGCCTCTCAAGGGAGGCATGGTTATCGAAAGCCCTCAAGGCATCAAGTATATGGTGGCCTTCTATTCGCCCAGCGAAACCTCGCAGGGAGAACCGTTCAGGGCTTTCAAACTTTATCAGGCCACGGTGATTGCTACCCTGAGTCGACGCACGACAGTGATCGATCCTAGAACTCAGCTTAAACGCGAGGGTCCTGTAGGGCCTGGCAAGGAAATCTATGCGAGCTTCGAGCCTCTCCAAGAGGCATTTGACCGAGAGCTTCGTATTCCGAACGAGAAGACTCGTCTCGTGACCAATGAACACATTAAAGACGGCGACATCATCAACGGCGAGACCGTGATTGAGGCGCATGAGTTCCTCGGCCTTTGGGGCGCTGTTCTAGGTTAAGCTATCTTCCAGCTTCAATAATACTGCGTTGGGAATCTTTCTTTCCATGTAGTAGGACATGAACGGCTCAACCACCCGACGGTATTTGCCCTTACTAGGCTGACCAGTCAGCTTACGAGCTACCGAGTCTGCAAACCTGCTCATGAAGACTCGATTGTACGAAGCCTTTTGACCGATACCGGGGAGGTCTGAAACGCTCATGCGGCGGAAAGGCTTTACTTCCAGCCTGCCGATCATGATGTTGCGTGACTGTCCACCTCGTGAGCGGCCCAGAGTAGACACTCTACCTTCTGATAATCCAGTCGGAGTAAACTTGACACTGATAGGACCATGTGCTGAGCGATATGTCCCGACATCAGCCAGTTGCTTTTGGAGTCTTCCGGTATTCTTGAACCAGCGCCGGGTGCGATATTTCTTCACCTTCCGTTTCATGTAGGCTTTAGTTCTGGTAGCCCATACTCCTGTCATGGAAGCAATACTCATGGGAGAAGAACTCGTCATGTAGCGAGACACTCTGCCGGTGATCGATAGATTTCCTGGAGGAGGATTGTTGGGATTAGCTAAGCCAATCCCCATGCGTGAAATATCCCGAGCCATCTTCTGTAGCTCTCGCTCCACCACAGGTACGAAATCTCGTTGGAGATTTGCTTTCAGCTTTCTCTGTCGATTCTTTGCGGCATAGAACCCGATCTTATCAATAGCCAAACTGGCAGGCTTCTCCAGATCCGACTTGTCGAGTCTCTTACCATTCCCCCAAGTCAGATTGAGGTTGATATTGATGTCTGCATTATCGGGCATAGTCCGCTCGCTTCAAGCTGATCCCAACTTGGCGAACTGTTCTAGCCTCTGACTCTCCTGCTGGCAGGATGTCAAAGCTGGTCACCTGTAGCTGCGAGAACGGATTGTTGTCTGCATCGGTCACTGTCCATACCAAGTATTCCGGCTTGAGCGGGTGAACACAGACCTTGCGAATTTCGTTGAGGATTTCTACCTCACGGAATAGGTTGGCGTCTCGCACAACGGAGACGATGATGGCGAACTCGATGTCGGGAAGGTGGTCTTCGTTCTCTGAGAAAGTCCAGTCGGCAACACCGATCAGGTCTTGGTTGGGAAGTTCATTGACCTCTTGGCGAGCGTCCCAAGACATGTAGCTAAGATCGGTAGTGATCCCAGACTCATTGCACTTTTGGACTACCTCTTGAACCTTGTTGACCAGAGTAGCGTAGACCGCCATCAAGTCGAATTTGCTAGCTGCCATTATTAAGCTCCAGTTGTTGCGTCTGGACCTCTATCAGATAGCACGAAAATGTCAATCACGGGGACGATCTCATAGTTCGGATCAAGGACCAGCAGGGCGCTGTTTACTACACCAGTCAGGCTGGATTCCAGAGCTTCCCAGTTGATGTTGTTCCAACGCTCGTAGCTGCTTGTGCCGCTGTCATACTTGCGCGGGAGACGAATCTGTAGGGTAGGGAAGACGGCAAGAGCAGCCAGAGCCTCGATGGCTCTACCAATCTTGAACGAGTCTAGGTCGCCTGTGTCGAACAGGGTAAGGTCAGTGTCTTCACCGGCCAAGTCCACCATGCCGAGGTAGGCCTCGAACAGGGAAATCTCGTTGTCGGGAAGCTCGTCGGCATCTACACCAAGCAAGTCACGGACACCCTTGGCTGACACAGGAAAGCCAATCGGTGTGTGGATCATGTAGGTTACTTGATCGTCAACAGCTTCCGTGGCTGTTGTGTATTCCCACTCAAGAGTCATCTGCTCGAAGAGGGGTTTGGATAGCGAGTTGCTACCAGCTGGGATTGTGATTAGATAGCTCACTTGACCAACTGAAACGGGGACGGTCTCAGTCAAGACTACGTCCCCGTTCTGATTGTAAAGTGTGTACGTGAGATCGCTGGTCGGTTGACCAGAAGAGAACTGTACTAGATGGCGGAATTTCTTGCCAGCTTCAAGCACATTAGTTTACCTTCTTGAGCTTTCCACGATTGAGGTTGGTCTGAACAAACTGGTTGTTGTCGAGTACTTCGACACCTTCCTTCTTGTCAGTGTAAGTCGTACGAGTCACAGGATCATACAGCTGAGTTCCGTCAGCAGCACGGACCTTGATCTTCTTCGCTTCGTCCTGATTGAAGGTGGCGATGCCTTCCTTCGGAGCAGGAGCGGAAGCAGTCTTCTTTTCAGTAGTGTCTTTCTTGGCGTTGTCAGCCATAATTCTTCTCCTTAAAATGATAGGGCGGGAAAGTCCCGCCCTATCGAATCACTTAGGCAATCGCGTCGAGATTCAGAATCTCACGAGTGTCTCCGAAGATCAGGCGATACCCAGCATTCTTAGTGCTGTAGAGGTTAACACGCTGGTTCTTCATGATCTGCTCGCTTTCCTCGATGTCCGATCCATTTTCGACCAACTCTTCGAGCGTGTCGTTCTTGGAGAAGCCCATCAGCTGGTTGGCAGCAGCATCCGATGACAGAGCGAAACGGATGTTGAAGTCAAGCTGCGGGTTGGCCTGAGCAGCAGTCACACCAGCGCGCTGGAGGACTTCGCTCTGACTCATGCCTTCGGCAATCGACGGCTTGGCGAACATCAGACGCCACTGGAGATAGGTATCCCAGTTACCCACGACCGTGTCAATCGGGGCACCCTTCTTGGCGCGCTCAACGAGCCACGCGGTCAGGATTTCCCAGTTGATGCGACCCTGAGCAACAGTACCTACGTCGAGGTTGTTGTCAGTTTCGACAGCGGAGGCATTGCGAACCGGAGCGGCACCGTGAACACCATCACCATTGACCATCAGGGCATAAGCCGTTCCGGTCTGGGCGATCTTCGTAGCCTTCTCAGCGCGCATCACATACGGCGTAATCAGGTCAAGCGAGGCACGACGAGCGAACTCGTACGTCCATTCAAGTCCGACACCGAACTTGAAGATCTTGACCGACTGGTCGCTGGCCTTGATGCTCCACACAGGAACACGGGCACCCTCAGCGATCATTCCGTAACGCTCGTAATCTTCTTCCGAGTCAGTCACAACGGTCGTGATCAGTTCCGTACCGTTGATGGTGCGGCTCTGAGCAACGAGAGCGTCAGGAGTTTCGAACTCAGTCTGACGATACTTCCACTGCACAACGTCGTCAATGACCTCAGGGAAGAGGGCACGGACACCGCGATACGAAGCGAAGGCATCAGCAGCAGCCTGGAGAACCACACCGTTCTTGTAGTCGTCCCGCGTCGGGAGACCAAGGAACAGCTTGGCAGTTTCGTAACCGTCGAGCTTAAGCTCAGCGGCAAGACCTTCCGGCTGGATGGCAAGGCGCAGATAATCTGCGACGTTCAGGCCGTATTCCTTAGCGGAGGCAAGCAGTCGAAGACCGGCTTCACCCGATTCGCTCTGGCTATCGGCCTTGAGCTGGCCAACGACGTCCTCTACAGAACGACGATTAGCAGTAAGCTCTGTAGTGGGCTTAAAGTTCATTTGAAATTACTCCTGTTCTTCTCTTATTGTTCTACGATCACGTAGTCGTCAGCGACTGCGAGAACCACATTCTTGGCCGGATCGGCAGCTGCTGCCGACTTGACAAGACCTGCACCAGCGCCGACCGCAGTATCACCGCGATTCATGACTGTGGCAGAATCCTTCTTGATGCGCTTACGGAAACGTGTTTCAACCGAGACGGTAACAACACCTTCCTGCGAACGATCTTCTACTTGGAAGATGCGACCATAGATGGCCTCACCATCAGCAGCGACTTTAACGGTAGCATCAGCAGACGTATCGAGCGAGACAACGCGGCCAATAAGTTCCGCGTCGGTCAGGTTGCTACCTGCCGCGAGGAACATAGTGAAAGCGAAGTCGTGCTGTGTGAAACCGTCAAGCACTACCTGATTGGGACTGAAAGCCATTCTAATTTACTCCTTAATTCTTCGAACGGTAGGCATCAGCCGAAGCCTTGAGACGAGCTTCGTCCTTGGCCTTGGCAAGATCTTCTTCGCTCTGACCACCGCTAGCTGCCGTCGAGGCACCACCGGCTGGGATCAAAGCACTCAGGCGAGCTTCATTCTTGTCAATGAAGTCAACCATTTCTGCGACGTTGTCGAGAGCCTTGGCATCTGTGTCCCCGTCAAGAGTTTTGAGGGCGACATACTGCTTGCCAATATAGGCGTTCAGGGCAGTCGTCTGTTCCTCGGTCATTCCTTCGTCCGAGTCGGCTTCGTTGATCTGAGTCTGGAGAGCATCACGCTCTTCTGTCAGGGTGGCGATCTGAGAGTTAAGATCAGAAACCTTCTGTTCTTCGGCGCTCAGCTTCGACTTAACATCACTCAACTCAACAGCAAGATTCTGCTTCTCGCCGTTCACAGTGTTAAGCTGCGTCATGAAACTTTCAAAATTCACTTCTTCTACTCCTTCGTCACTGGCTGAGGCCGTGCAATAATAATTTCCTAGCTCAACACCCGCAGCAGCAAGTCTCTGAGCTTCTTGTCCCAACTTAGCATCAGACGGTGCAATAATCTTGGAATTTTTGGCTGCACCGCGACTAACCAAACTAAGTTCGAATACTTCTTCGACGCCCACTAGATTAGTGTGGACTCCGTTCTCGCCAATTTTGTGTCCTTCATCGCACTCAAGCTTGATGAAAGGCATGTAATCATCATTGGCTGCTGCTTCCATGTAGTCGAATCCACATTCCGAGCAGAGCATTTTGCTCTGGTGGAACTGAATGGAGACTTCATCGATGGACCCTGAATTCAATTTGGTCAGAATCTTTTCTTCCGAGCTATCAACATAGAGATAGCCACGCAGTTCGACCTCACCATCGTCGCGAGGGATAGCCTCGGCGTAGAAGAATTTCCCGTACGGGGTTCCTCTCATATCGTGGTCCATCATCAGCGGGACCGCATCTCGGTTCACCTGCTGAGCCAGCTGGGCAATAGTATTCGGGCTGATCTTAGCCTTGTGGAATACAGTTCCGCCCTTGCCTCGAAGAGCAATGGTGCTGGTAGCTGTCACTTCATAAACATGAAGATTAGAGACGTCCACACCTTCGCCTACCGTCTTCGACAGTAGGGCTGTGATGAATGGAGTCTTGGTAAGTTCTTTCATTATTAGCCTCCAATATCCTGTTCTTTAACTTTTTTCAAGTCAACCATTTCAAACCTCACCACTCTTAGTTCTGTTTGACTTTGCATTCTGACCACCTTCGCTGACCTGTCCTCGGCCATTAGCATCATCGTTCGGGCTGATTCTCTCAGCGTTGACGTCGATCTTCTGCTGTTCCAAGAAGCCAGTGCCAGAAAGTTCTGGGGCGTCTGCCGGTGGCAGGGTGCCATACATTTCAAGGTAATACTTGGCGTCCGAGATAAGTCCAAGCGACAGGTCCTGTGCCAGTCTCGATCTCTTCATCGTCAGGTGAGGCTCAAGCTCAAGCACCGGACGGAGTTCGATTGGGGTGAAGTAGCACTCGACATGACCTTGGAAACCTGCGATACGTGCAGCCAGTGTCAGCGCCTCGCTGATGATCGAAGCGACGGTCTCGTTGAGGCTGTCACAGTTCATAGCGAACAGACGGCTTTCTGCCGATGCGGTGTCCCCGTTGGTTCCCTTACCCACGACCGAAGGCATGGTCTTGAGAGCAGCTTGGTTCTGAGCGTCCAGAGTTTCGATGACTTCCCTGATTTGCAAAGAAGCGCCAGGGTTCTTTTCGTTAATCATCCCAGCCTCGACAGCATCGGTGTGAACAAATGCTTGGTCAGGTCGAATGTTAGCGAACGTGCCACGAATAGATGTCAACTGGCTGTCGACGAATTTCTGTCGAGCCTTTGGATCTGTTCTTAGCGCAGGCGGAGCATTGGCCATGAGAACTTTCTCGACGACGCTGATGTCGATGCGAGGGTAGCCCGTCATACGCATGATATTGAATAGCTCTTCGATCACCTGAGTTCGAGCAGCAATGGTGTTGATACTCGACACGAACATCGAGTATCCATAGATGCTGTTCGGGTTCTGGTGGAACTTCGTAGAGAAGAACGTAGGGATATTCAGGTTTGTTCTGTCGTTCGCACCCTGAACCTTCTGATAAGGCACATAGACACCTGGCTTCTTCTCTTCCCATTCGATGGTAGCCATATCCACATTACGAAGCTCATACGGCTCCATCTGCTTGTCATAGACCAGTTCGATGCCGATAGCGCCACGCAACATGGTGCTGAATCTCAGATCGTCCAAGAATTGCTTGCGAGCAGACTTCGAGTTATACCCCAAGGTATAATCCGAGGTGCTGAACATGCGAGTAAGAATGCTCTGGGCAAGCTTAATACCATCAGGAGACATCTCACCATTGTTGTCGAAGGCGGTGATGACTAGGTCAGCAGAGCTTGAGATCGTTCCGTAGGCGAAGATAGCTGACGAAACGTCAGGGTCATGCCGCGTGAGATTGTCGAGCAGCGTACGGCTGTCGTCAGCCAGTCGGCTGTCGAAGAGGGAAGTTCGGTGATTGTCATATCCCGGCACCGCCCGAACGACGTCACCTGCGTTATACCCCGGAGTAGCAGCTGCACCACCAGCCTTGTTCTTCTTCTTCGGAAGTATGAAATCAAATGTTTCCAGAGAAGCCATACTTACTTAAACCCTTTGTTCTAAAACGGTCGAGCGGATCATTCTGCCCTCCGATGTTCATTCCAACAATAGACAGCGTCATAGCACTATCCTCTAAATTATGCAAAAACATATGCTCCGAAACTCTTCTTGCCAGAAGAGCAAAAGCCATGCTGTGGAAGAAGTGGTCATTGCCGTTCAACTTCACCCAACGTGGCTCTTTCTCAGGGGTTTCTTCCCTGACCATGTCGCGCAAGTGTGCCATGAGAGTGTCTTTATGTGAAGTATAACCACTAAGAACCGCCGATTCTGTAGTGATCGAGGTTCTTACCATGTCCAGAGCAAAGGTTCTGTTGGCGCTGTAGTAAATCAGGTTGCCAGCTTCATCCTTCTTGGGAGCAAGGATCGACTTACCTTCATAGGCGATAGGCATCAGCATACCGTTGGTATTCTCGCGGATGCTATCGACCTCAGGCGTGTAGGGATATCGGTCGGCACAGGCCTGAACGATGTTGTATTCCTTGCGAAGCTCGCTGATAACAGCAGGCAACTGAGAGGCGTGGCAGGTTCTGAACAGGAACCAAGGGTCTTTACCGTCTTGGTGTTCACCTACCAGCGTGATATGACAGATGGCACCCATGTCGACACCCATGAACACAGCGGCCATTCCGCCGGGGTTCTCCGGACGTCCATTCGAGGACATACAAGCCTTGATGGCTTCCTCTGGAATCTGAGCGGAAGCAGGACTATATGGCTCGCCCAGCACGGTGTTGTGGAAGCCCTTCTCGTTCTCGTTCAACTTATACTTGGCAAGCTGCTGGAAGATGTATTCCAGACTGATGCGATTGGTTGAGAACGGGTTGACCTTGTAGCCTCTGAACGTGTCTCTGGATGGGTGCCTAGCGACCCACTCACGTAGCTCAGAGTTACCAAGGTCGAGTCGGCTGTGACACTTGCTGCACTTGACGTAGGCATCCTTGATGTTCAGACCAGTGATCTGCTCAGGAGTCATATCTGTCAGCTTGTCCACCTCGAATTTCAAGTCGGGGATATGGACCCAATCCTGCTCGAACAAAGGAAACTGGTGGTGGTTGCAGCTTTCACAGCGCACGAGATAGTAGTGTTGGTCTGTGAGAGAGAAGTTCTTGTCGACCCCGTAGCCCATGTACGTCGGGGTGGAGAATGACTGAGTGATCTTGTAGTCGGAGTTCTGCAAGCGAGACTGAAACAGACCGATCATTGCTTCGTCGGAAAGATCGAGTTCGTCGTGGAACAGAATATCGGCTGGAATACTGGTAGCGGGACCTTCATTACATCCCGTGATGTATCCCCAGCTGTCTCCGATCTGGATAAGGTCCTGACGTCGGACGGGCTTATCAGCGGTCGGCGGATTGAAGACGTCATCGTTCTTCAAGATGGGAGAGATACGTGTCGTGTAGACACGCTTATACATATCCTCGGTTGGTAGGGTGAAGATGCCAGAGACACCATTCATGCGTCGAAGGAAGGCAAGGAACTTACGGACCTGAACCTCTGTCAGACCGATTTGAGAACACTTGATAACCGTCATGTTCGGATGCATATCGTTGGCGATACGCTCTTGGAACGGGTAGCGATTGAAGTTGAACGGCTTGCGGTTGAGCGTGGTATGCTCTGTCAGCCAGTCTCCGATAGGGACATCGTCGCCACTGGCGAGGAATTTCTGAGCAGCCTGTTTATGAAGTTCTTGAAATAGCTTCATTATATTTTTAAGTTTGCAACTTGCCTTATTTTTTCTCGCGCGGGTTGACGTAGCCGCTGGTTGGGGATATACCGTTCATCGATTCAACACGCAAGGAAAACGACACGGTATGGATAAATACCCCACCATTTCGCTTACGGAGTTGCAGAAGATCGCCAATGTTTTGGAGAACGCTAAAACGGACCCCAAATACCTAGACGGTCGGATTGCTCCTTATGACAAACCAACTAGAGAGATGCTAAAGTCTATGATTCCCGATCCTATAGTGAATGCCACTATAGAGACTGCGGAAGAAAAAGGCAAGGCTGGTCGTCCCAAGAAGGGTCCAGCTATTCCTATGGGAGAGCTTGAACGAGAGTTCGATGACCTCCGCAAGGAGATTCAGTCGCTCAAGACTGACGCAAAGGGGCTAGAGCCTCACGAGCGAATCCAGGTTGTTAAGACCCGTGCCGCTCTGATCGAAAAGATTTTGTCGATGAAAGAAAGGATCGGCAACATCAACAAGGTTGACAGGTTCATGGCCCTAGTCATCCAGATACTCGAAGATGAACTACCCCAAGAATCCCGCCTGAGGGTCTTGGACAAGCTTGAAATTTACCGAGAGGACGAAGAATAACATGACAATTTTTGCAACGAACGCGCCCCTCTATTGGGCGGTAGGCCTACCTGTCATTCCGCTCAAGCCGTTCGACTCTCTGGATAAGGGTGCGGGTAAGGCCCCTATTCTTCCTGACTGGACCAAGTATGGTGCCCAAGCTCCCAGCAAGCTTGAGCAGGATATGTGGGTTCGCTCCTATCCCAATCACAATATCGGTCTTCCCTTTGGTGCTGCCTCTGGCCTGTGTGCTATCGACATCGATACCGAAGACGAAGACCTGATCGCTGCCATCCTTGAAATTCTCCCTCCGACTCCGTGGACTCGTGTGGGTGCCAAGGGTATGGGTCTGATCTACAAGTGGTCGGGCCAGCGCAACTTCAAGCTGCGTGGCGAAGAAGGTGGCATGATCTTGGAATTCCTCGGCATGGGCAACCAGATGGTTGTTCCTCCGTCGATCCACCCTGACACGAAGCGTCCTTACACTTCTGACAACAATCTCTACGACGTCATGGATCAGATCGTTGGTCTGCCTAATGACATCGATCAGCAGTTGCGTGAGCTTCTGGGGAACAAGGGATTCGCTGTCAGCAAGGGAACTCGCTCGGGTCCTGTTGATGTTGTGCCGGAAGGTGAACGTGACGTCCAGATGGTCCGTCATGCGGGCTATCTTGCTCGTGTGGTTCTCGGCATGGACAAGGCCAACCAGTTCTCGCTGGGTGAGGCCATCGAGCAGATGACTCACTGGGTTCGCACCTACACGGCTACCGTGGCCGGTGATGATATGGACCCCGGTAAGGGCGTTGCGAAGCTTCTCGAATTCATCATGAAGGACCTTGAGAAGGGTAAGTCTCTGCCGGAAGGTTGGGACTCGGACATGGGCGAGCATTGGGACGACAACGAAACCATCCAGCTTATCCGTGAGAAGAACCAAGTCTCTCGCTGGACTGTCTCGAAGGCTCGTGACTGGCTCAAGGGCAAGATCGACGAGCAGCCTCACGACGATGATTGGTCGATGGCTAGGGTCCAAGAGCTTCTGCAACTGGTGGCCAAGGATGACAAGTTCACGGAAATGGATTTCCGTGCGCTGATCGGCTACATTCAGAAGACTGCTGGCAACGAGGACCTCAAGTTCGGCAAGGCCGATCTGCTGCAAGGCTACAAGGCTGCGAAGCGTGAGGCCGAAGGTGGTGAGGATTGGGAAGACCACGAGACGATTGCCCGTGCTGTTCTCGAACAGATCGAGCGGGTTGGCGAGTTGCGCTTCGACAAGGATCGTTTCTTCCAGTGGAACGGTTCATGCTTCAAGCATCTGCCGCACGAGGAAATCTACATGGACATTGCGAGCAACATCAAGGGAAGCAAACTGGTGCAGCGTCACAATGACTATGCCTCAGTGACCAAGGTGCTTGAGCGTATGTGTCGTCAGCCTCTGACCGAAGCCTACGAGACGGGTATCAACTTCGCCAACGGTTGGGTCAACGAGAACCTCGATGTCATGGATCATGCGGCCAAGTATGGGGCAACCTTCACTCTGCCGTTTGAATACCGCCCTGAACTTGCCTCTCGCTGCAACAGGTTCTTCGAGTTCCTGACTGACTGCTGGGGCAACGAAGACGATTTCCAAGAGCGGGTTCAGGCTTTGCAGGAAGCTATGGCTGCGTCGATGTTCGGCATTGCCACTGACTATCAGCGGGCGTTCCTGCTGGTGGGTAAGGCTGGCACGGGTAAGACCGTTCTGCTGGACATTCTGGGATCGCTCGTTCCTCCGCAGGGTATGAGTTCGCTCAGCCCTGAACAGTGGGGCAAGGAGTTCTCTCAGACCAGTCTGATCGGGAAGATACTGAATATCTGTCCTGAGCTTCCTGAGAGTGGTGCCATTGCTGGCAACACCTTCAAGGCTGTTGTCGAAGGCTCTCCGCAGGAAACCTGTTACAAGGGTCGGGACAGATTCCTGTATCGTCCGATGTGCGCT
>Ga0070753_1001898_pt1 | contig 11447 bp, 10 predicted proteins | sample VirMetDEL_Aug_31_FD_77441 | JGI IMG/M metagenome (GOLD analysis project Ga0070753, IMG submission 77441) | Aqueous microbial communities from the Delaware River and Bay under freshwater to marine salinity gradient to study organic matter... | ecosystem: Environmental > Aquatic > Marine > Coastal... | reverse complement strand
TGCGTGAGCACCCGCTACTGAAAAAACGCAACAAAAGTGGCTGGGAACGCCGTGAGTTGATGAACCAGTACTTCGACACCCCCGAGCGCGACCTGGCCAAGGCCAAAGTCGCCCTGCGTTTGCGCAAGGACGGTGACGACATTATCCAGACCCTCAAGACCCGTGGCCAAAGCGTCGCCGGCTTGTCGGAACGTAACGAATACAACTGGGAATTGCCCAAAGCCAAGCTCGACGTGAAGAAACTCGACGGCGAATGCTGGCCCGAGGAACTCGCCGAGCTGGACAAAAAGACCCTCAAGCCGATCTTCACCACCGACTTCGTGCGCGAACGCGCCGAAATCGCCTGGGGCCGGGGCAAAGCCAAAGTGGTGATCGAAGCCGCACTGGACCTGGGCCATGTAGTGGCCGGCAAGCAGAAAGAAGAAATCTGCGAACTGGAACTGGAACTGCGCGAAGGCGAACCGGCCGCCCTGCTGGAACTGGCCGCCGAACTGGCCGCCACCCTGGCACTGATGCCATGCGACATCAGCAAGGCCGAACGCGGCTATCGCCTGTATGACGCCAGCAGCTACTCCCTGAGCCTGCCGGCGCCGCAACTGCACGCCGAAATGCCACTGGACGACGCCTTCGCCGCGATCATGTGGCACCTGCTGGGCAGCAGCCAGCGCCTGGCCGAGCAATACCGTTTCAATGGCCACTGGCGCCTGTTGCAGGACTGGGTCGACAACCTCGGCGAACTGCGCGCCCTGCTCGGCAGTCTCGGCCAGGCCGCGCCGCGTCAATCCACCAGCGAACTGCGCAGCGCACTCGATGCCCTGCTGGAAGACTGGCGCCCGCTGGTCCAGGCCGGTGACGACGATGAAGACATTCGCAAAGCCGCGCCGGAGCAATTCGCCGAAGAATTGACCGACGTGCGTTGGGGCCTGTTCTCGCTGAACACCTCCCGCTGGCTGCTGAACCGCACCTGGACCGCCGACCGCAACGTGCGCGGTAACCGTCAGGGCGCTGCGCAAATCACCAACTGGTTGCCACGCCTGCTGGCCGAAGACGCCGTCGCCCTGCAACTGCCGCGCTATCAGCAGCAACCGGAAGACCTCGCCGAGCAACTGCCGCGCATCGAGCGCATCCAGGCCTGGCTGCACCACGCACGCCAGGTGGTGGACATTGCGGAACTCGACCGCCTGTACGGCGAGCTGAACAAGCTGGCGCAACTGGCCAACCAGCCGATCACCGATGAATCGCTGGATGCGCGCATGCATCAGGCGATCGCGGTGTATCAGAACCGTGCCTGGAAGACCCTGCTGCGTCTGTAATATCGCCATCGGGAGTAAGCCACTTCCCGCTCCAATGTGGGAGGGGGCTTGCCCCGATGAGGCCAGCCCTGTCAGCCCAATACTGGCAAGCTAGTGGTGGACTTGATCTCCGACAACGCCACGATCGAATTGACCTCCTGAATCCCCGGCACCATCGACAACTTCTCGAAGAAAAACCGCTCGTAAGCCTCGATGTCCGACGTGACAATGCGCAGCAGAAAATCCACCGCCCCCATCAACACATAACACTCCAACACTTCCGGAAAACCGCGGATCGCCTCGGTGAACTCGGTGAAGTTGGAACGCCCGTGGGCATTGAGTTTGACCTCGGCAAAAATCTGCGTATTGAGGCCGATCTTCTTGCGGTCCAGCAGCGTGACCTGGCCGCGGATCACGCCCTCGTCCTTCAGCCGTTGGATACGCCGCCAGCATGGCGATTGAGACAGGCCGACCTGCTCGGCGATCTGCGCGCTGGAGAGCGAGGCGTCCTCCTGCAGCAGGGCCAGGATACGGCGATCGTAGACGTCCAGCTCACTGCGCATAGAAATACCTTTAATACGGGTTGTCTTGAATTGATTTGTGCATTTATCGACGAATCATGCTCATCTTAGATAAGAAATCTCCTTTCGCGAATGTAAGAATTTCTCCAATCGAATCTGGAGAGTCCGCATGCACGCCGTCGAAACCACCTGCCCTGTCACCCGCGTCGATGCGTGGGCCGTCGACAGTGCCCATTGCCAGGCCCATTACCAGATCGTCGCCGAGGCCGAACCCGATGTGCTGTGCCGGGTGCTCAACTATTTCGCGCTGCAGTTCCTGACGCCGCGCCAGGTCAGTGTGAATCGACAGGACGATGTGCTGACCGTGGATATCGTGATGGATGGCGTGAGCTGGCACCGTGCCCAGGTGATCGGTGAAAAGATTCGAAACCTGATCAGCGTGTGCTCGCTGGAGATGTGGTCGGCTGATTCCGTGCGGCCTCAGGCGCTGGCGGCCGGCGCCCAGTAAAAGCCTGCAATACACGCGCAAGGCAGCGGGTCAGGGGCTGACTAGCCTGGGAATACACCCGGCGCCCCAGGAAAACCTCAATGCCTGTTGATCAGCGATTGGAATTGCCCCTGTTGTTACCGGCCCTGGTCGAGCAGGGCGTGATCACCCTCGATGTGGCCCGGCGCTTGTCGACGCTGCCGGCCAGCCACACTCAGCATCCCCTGGAATGCATCGCGGCCCAGGGGCCTTGCCTGGAAACCCTGACGCAATGGCTGGCGCGGCACAGCGGGCAGCCTTACCTGCGTATCGACCCGCTGAAGATCGATGTGGCGACGGTGGTGCCGCTGATGTCCCACGCCTTCGCCCAGCGCCACGGCATTCTTGCGGTGGCCGTGGATGCGCAGAGCGTCACGGTCGCCAGTGCCGAGCCTTACGTCACTGCCTGGGAAGCCGGGCTGGCGCAGGTGCTCAAGCGTTCGATCAAACGCGTGGTCGCCAACCCACAGGCCATCCAGCGCTGCATCGGCGAGTTTTATCGCCTGGCGAAGTCCGTCAGCGGCGCCGATCAAACAGCGCCCGCGCCGGCACATTTCGAGTTGCTCAACCTCGGCGCCAGCGACCAGGCGCCGGACGCCAACGACGCGCATATCGTCAATATCGTCGACTGGCTGTTGCAGTACGCGTTCGGCCAGCGGGCCAGCGATATCCATATCGAGCCGTGTCGCGAGCAGGGCCGCGTGCGTTTTCGCATCGACGGGCTGCTGCATGACGTCTACCAGTTTCCGCCCCAGGTCACGATGGCGGTGGTCAGTCGCCTGAAAAGCCTGGGCCGGATGAACGTGGCAGAAAAACGCAAACCGCAGGACGGGCGGGTCAAGACCAAAAGCCCGGCGGGCGCGGAAGTGGAATTGCGCCTTTCAACCTTGCCCACGGCGTTCGGCGAGAAACTGGTGATGCGGATTTTCGACCCCCAGGTACTGCTCAAGGACTTCGACCAGCTTGGCCTGTCGGCCCAGGACCAGCAACGCTGGCACAGCCTGACCCGCCAGAGCCACGGCATCATCCTGGTCACCGGCCCTACCGGCTCCGGCAAGACCAGCACCCTCTACACCACCCTCAAGCGCCTGGCGAGCCGCGAGGTCAACCTGTGTACGGTGGAAGACCCGATCGAGATGGTCGAGCCGGCATTCAACCAGATGCAGGTGCAGCACAATATCGACCTGAGCTTCGCCAGCGGCATCCGCGCACTGCTGCGCCAGGACCCGGACATCATCATGATCGGCGAGATCCGCGACCAGGAAACCGCCGAGATGGCGATCCAGGCCGCGCTGACCGGGCATCTGGTGCTGTCGACCCTGCACACCAACGATGCGCCGAGTGCGATCAGCCGATTGCAGGAACTGGGCATTGCTTATTATTTGATCAAGGCCACACTACTGGGAGTGATGGCGCAGCGCTTGGTGCGACTCTTGTGCCCACGCTGCAAACGCACAACCGGCGGCAACGACACTGAAGCCATCGGGTGCGCGGAGTGTCGTGACAGCGGTTATCGCGGGCGCGCCGGGGTCTACGAAATCATGGTGCTGGACGACGCGCTCAAGTCGCTGATCTCCCCCGGCACCGACGTGCAGGCCTTGCGCCGGGCGGCGCTCCAGCAAGGGATGTGCAGCCTGCGAATGGCCGGCATGCACAAGGTCGAAGCCGGGTTGACCAGCCTGGCGGAAATCTTGCGCGCCACGCCTGGGGATTCAGAAACAAATCCGTTGGCTGTCGGGCGGTGAAACCCTTCTTATCGCAGACAACCCCGTTACAATCGGCCGAACGTCGTTTCACTGACATCTTCAGATAGGGAATCGCTATGCAGATCGGAACCGTACTGCTTCTTTTCGTGGGATTGGCCATCGCCATCCTGTTCATGGGCTTCAAAGTGGTGCCCCAGGGCTATCAGTGGACGGTCGAGCGCTTCGGCCGCTACACCAACACGCTCAAGCCCGGCCTCAACATCATCATCCCGGTCATGGACCGCATCGGTCGCAAGATCAACGTGATGGAAAGCGTGCTGGATATCCCGCCCCAGGAAGTGATCACCGCCGACAACGCCACCGTGCAGATCGACGCCGTGTGCTTCTTCCAGGTGGTCAACACCGCCCAGGCCGCCTATGAGGTGAACAACCTCGAACACGCCATCCGCAACCTGTTGCAGACCAATATCCGTACCGTACTCGGTTCCATGGAACTGGATGCGATGCTCAGCCAACGTGACGGCATCAACGAAAAACTGCTGCGCACCGTCGACGAGGCCACGGCGCCGTGGGGCATCAAGATCACCCGGATCGAGATCAAGGACATCAGCCCACCCGCCGACCTGATGGCCGCCATGTCGGGCCAGATGAAAGCCGAGCGGATCAAGCGCGCACAGATCCTCGAAGCCGAGGGCCTGCGGGCATCGGCGATCCTGACCGCCGAAGGCAAGAAGCAGGCGCAGATCCTCGAAGCCGAAGGCGGACGCCAAGCCGCGTTCCTGGAGTCCGAAGCCCGCGAACGTCAAGCCGAGGCTGAGGCCCGCGCCACCCAGGTAGTGTCCGAAGCGATCGCCACCGGTAACGTGCAGGCCATCAACTACTTCGTCGCCCAGAAATACATCGACGCGCTGGGCAAACTGGCCTCGGCCAACAACAGCAAGGTGATCCTCATGCCGCTGGAAGCCAGCCAGGTGATCGGCGCTGTCGGCGGTATCGGCGAAATCGTCAAAGCGACTTTCGACAACAAGAAAGGCTGAGGCCATCGCCATGTGGGATTTCCTGCAGCATCTTTCGTTTTGGGACTGGCTGGCACTGGGCACGGTGCTGCTGATTCTTGAAGTGTTCGGCGCCGGCGGCTACCTGTTGTGGATGGGGATCGCCGCGGCCGCCGTGGGCGTGATCAAGTTCCTGGTACCGCCGCTCGGGCTGGAATGGCAACTGCTGCTGTTCGCCGTGTTGTCGATATTGACGGCGGTGTACTGGTGGAAACGCCAGCGCAGCAGCGCCAAGGCCAGCGACCAACCGGGGCTCAATGAGCGCGGTTCAGAGTTGATCGGCCACACGTTTGTCGTGCATCAGGCGATTGTGGATGGTCGCGGCAAGATAAAAGTCGGTGATGGCGTGTGGATCGTAACCGGCCCGGACACCCCCGTAGGCGCTCATGTATGCGTGGTTGCACAGGAGGGGACGGTTTTGCAGGTTGAAACTGTTTAGTCAGTGATGGAACTCGATTGGGCTAACTAGAATCATAGAGTACAGATAACCCACCCGGAGTCACCCGCCATGCGTCTCAAATATGCTGTCGCCACCCTCGCTGTGCTTTCCCTACCTGTCGGCTCAGCCATGGCCGACAGCTTCTGGCGTAATGTCATCTCATCGGGCGCCACGACCGGCTCGACGTACCTGACCTTCAAGGACCACAAGCTGGTGGTTGCCGCCCAAGACGACGCAGGCAGCTTCGTTGCCAGCGACGGCGGCATCCGCGGCCCGTACCTGGAAGCCGCCATGCAGAAAGTCCGCGCCGATAACCCTGGCCTCCAGGCCACGGACATGGAATTGGCCAACGCCATCCTCGCGAAAAACGCTGTCACCGAGTAATCCTCGCCCCATAAAGAATGCCGCTTCCCAGCGGCATTTTTTTTGATCATTTCCTACAGTCATCGCCCCCGGGCACTACGCAGATAGTCTATTTTTTCCAGCCGCGGGCAGAGAAGTCCTGTCGAGCCCTCAAGAGCCAGGCAACAAGCTAAGGATTCCTTTTCCATCGAGCGAATCCCTTCCATGCAAAAACTCGCCTACGCGCTGCTGTTCTCTGTGTTCTTTACCCCCCATGCCCATGCAGAAAACGGGTACGGATCGTTGAAGCTCAACCACGCCCGTCAGAACCTCTCCAGCGCCCTGCTGACCAGCCCACGCGTCACCGAACGGGTGGAGGCGCCCGACAGCAGCAAGTCAATCGTCGCCTCTTTCGCCGTGGGTTATGCGTTTGCCGATGGCTGGCGCCTGGAAGGGGAATACACCATGCCGAAGCATTCGACCTTCAAATCCTACTGGGCGCCCTTCAATGCCAACGTCAACAGCCAACAGGTCCACAGCCAGCGCTTGATGCTCAATGGCTACAAGGACATCCCGCTCAATGATTGGCTGTCGTTTTACGGTATGGCCGGCGTGGGGGTGGCGCGGATCGACGCCGAGGGCTACCAGACCAACGAGACCCGGCGCTTTGCCAGCCACCGCCAGCACAATTTCGCCTACAGCGTCGGCATGGGGCTGGAGGCCAAGGTCAGCGAACAACTCACCCTCGGCGCGGGTTACCGTTACACCGCCATGGGCGATGTGGAAACCGGCTACAACACCTTCGCCAACCGCGTGAACGCACGGGATGAGCAGCTCAAAGGCAAGCTCAAAGAGCAGAATATGTTTCTGGAAGCGCGCGTGTCCTTCTGACTCGCAGCAAAAAATGCCGCGCTCGATGCGGCATTTTTCACCGTTTGGGTGACGTTTCGTTCACAGAAGACAGGCTATATTCAGTCACGCCGTGCAACCATGCCGGTACTGATATGCCTTCTCTCATCGTCTATCTGAAACGGATGCCTTCGTCGTCATGAGCCAACAGCCCTTTCTGCCATTTTCCAAACCTACCATTGATGAAGCCACCATCTCGGCGGTCGGTGATGTACTGCGTTCAGGCTGGATCACCAGCGGGCCGAAAGTGCAGGCGTTCGAAGCGCAACTGTCGGAATACTTTGGCGGGCGACCAGTACGCACCTTCAACTCGGGCACCTGCACCATGGAGATCGCCTTGCGCATCGCCGGTATCGGGCCGGGCGATGAAGTCATCACCACGCCGATCTCCTGGGTTGCCACGGCCAACGTGATTCTGGAAGTCGGCGCTACGCCGGTGTTTGCCGATATCGACCCGGTAACCCGCAATATCGACCTGGCCCAGGTCGAAGCGGCCATCACCCCGCGCACCAAGGCGATCATCCCGGTATACCTGGCCGGCCTGCCGCTGGATATGCCGATGCTTTACGCGCTGGCCAACAAGTACAACCTGCGTATCGTTGAAGATGCCGCCCAGGCCCTGGGTTCGAGCTGGGACGGTGAGCGGATCGGCGCCACCGGCGACTTCGTGTCGTTCAGCTTCCAGGCAAACAAGAACATCACCTCTTCCGAGGGCGGCTGCCTGGTGCTGAACAACGCCGACGAAGCACGCCTGGCAGAGAAGTACCGCTTGCAGGGCGTGACCCGCACCGGCTTCGACGGCCTCGACGTGGATGTGCTGGGCGGCAAGTTCAACATGACCGACATCGCCGCCGCCATCGGCCTGGGGCAATTTGCCCATATCCAGGAGATCACCGCCCATCGCCAGAACCTGGCGCGGCACTACTTCAAGTGCTTCGGCAGTGATTTTGAAGAGCAATACGGTGCGCAACTGCCACCGGCGGATTTCGAAAACAGCAACTGGCACCTGTTCCAACTGGTCCTGCCGGAGCGCCAGGACGGGCTGCCGGCCCGCGCCACATTCATGGAGCAGATGCAGGCCCACGGCGTCGGCATTGGCTATCACTACCCGCCGATCCACCTGTTGAGCCTGTATCGGGCACGCGGGTTCAAGGAAGGCATGTTCCCTGTAGCGGAGCGTGTTGGGCGTTTGATCGTGTCGTTGCCGATGTTCACAGCAATGACAGAGGCAGATGTGGAACGCTCGGTAGCGGCGGTGAAGGCCGTGCTGAAGCGCTGAAAGGCTGTTGCAGGAGCCGGATGACCGGCTCCTGCAGCGGGATCACTCGCCGATGGCGGCTTTGTAGCCGGCGGCATCGAGCAGTTTTTCCAGGTCGGCCGGGGTGCTGGGCTTGAGCTTGAAGATCCAGGCGCCGTAAGGGTCGCTGTTCAACAACTCAGGGCTGCCGCTCAGTTCCTCGTTAACAGCAATCACTTCGCCAGCAACTGGCGAGTAGATGTCCGAAGCCGCTTTAACCGACTCCACGACACCCGCCGCGTCCCCCGCCGCAAACGCTTTGCCGATTTCGGCCAGCTCAACAAACACCACATCACCCAAGGCTTCCTGGGCATGGTCGGAGATGCCGACGGTCACAGTGCCGTCAGCTTCCAAATGGGCCCATTCGTGACTTTCGGCATAACGCAGGCCGGCAGGGATATCGCTCATAGTCTATGTCCTCAAGAAGAAATGTCAGCGGCCACTGGCCTGCCGGAATAGTTAGATCAAGGTTTTACCATGGCGCACGAAGGTCGGTTTGACCACTCGAACCGGATACCACTTGCCGCGGATCTCCACTTCGGCCCGATCGGCAGTCGCCGTCGGTACACGCGCCAAAGCAATGGATTTACTCAGCGTAGGAGAGAAACTACCACTGGTGATCTCCCCTTCGCCAACATTGGCGATACGAACCACCTGGTGAGCGCGTAAAACCCCACGTTCTTCCAGTACCAAACCAACCAATTTGGTCTGCACCCCGGCCGCCAGTTCGGCTTCCAGCGCGGCGCGGCCGATGAAACGGCGCTCGGCCGGTTCCCAGGCAATGCTCCAGGCCATGTTGGCCGCCAGGGGCGAAACGTCCTGGTGGATATCCTGGCCATACAGGTTCATGCCGGCTTCCAGGCGCAGGGTGTCGCGGGCGCCGAGGCCGATGGGGGAAATCCCCGCGCCCACCAGGTCGTTGAAAAAACCCGGGGCCTGATCGGCCGGCAGGACAATTTCCAGGCCGTCTTCGCCGGTGTAGCCGGTGCGGGCGATAAACCAGTCGCCATCGGCCTGGCCTTCGAAGGGCTTGAGCTGGTGGATCAGGGTGCCACGCGACTGGGTCACCAGTTCGGCGATTTTCTGCCGGGCGTGGGGGCCCTGGATAGCGAGCATGGCCAGTTCGGAGCGCTCGTGCAGTTGCACCGGGTAAGTGCCCAACTGCGCCTGCATCCAGGCCATGTCCTGGTCACGGGTGGCGGCGTTGACCACCAGCCGGTAACCGGCTTCGGTACGGTAGACGATCATGTCGTCCACCACCCCGCCGTGCTCGTTGAGCATGGCGCTGTACAACGCACGGCCGCAGCCGTGCAAACGGTCGACGTCATTGGCCAGCAGGTACTGGAGCCATTCCTTGGCCTGGGGGCCGGTGACATCGATCACGGTCATATGAGATACATCGAACACCCCGCAGTCGCGTCGCACCTGATGGTGTTCTTCAACTTGCGAGCCATAGTGCAGAGGCATATCCCAACCGCCAAAATCGACCATTTTCGCGCCGAGGGCGAGATGCAGGTCATACAAAGGCGTGCGCTGTCCCATGGGTTTCTCCTTCCGGGCTTGGCGAAGGTACGCAGGGCTGCAGGATGGGCTTAACCCCTTGAATCAAAGGGCTTACAGCCACATCCGACGAGCCGGTCCGAAACACGGAGCGTACCGAATGCCGCGCATTGTAGCCTCAAGCCGTAGGACTGGCACCTAACCGATTTGCCGAGCGGAACGTCGTATCAGCCCGACCACCGGCAACAGGCCCACCAGCACCAAGGTCAAGGCCGGCAATGACGCCCGCGCCCACTCCCCTTCACTGGTCATCTCAAAGATCCGCACCGCCAGGGTGTCCCAGCCAAACGGGCGCATCAGCAGGGTCGCCGGCATTTCCTTGAGCACATCGACGAACACCAGCAACGCTGCGCTCAGGGTGCCCGGCAGCAACAGCGGAAGATACACTTTGCAAAACAGTCGTGGACCGCTCACCCCAAGACTGCGCGCCGCTTCGGGCAACGATGGACGGATACGCGCCAGGCTGTTTTCCAGCGGCCCGTAAGCCACCGCCAGGAAACGCACCAGATACGCCAGCACCAATGCCGCCAAGCTGCCCAGCAACAAAGGCTTGCCCGCGCCACCGAGCCAGCCCGACAACGGCACCACCAGCTCACGGTCCAGGTAGCTGAACGCCAACATGATCGACACCGCCAGTACCGAGCCCGGCAACGCATACCCGACGCTGGCCAGGCTGATGCCGGAACGAATTGCCCGGGTCGGCGCCAGGCGGTTGGCGAAGGCCAGTATCAGGGCCACGCTGACCGTGACCAGCGCCGCGATACCGCCCAGGTACAGGGTGTGGACGATCAGGCCGGTATAGCGCTCGTCCAGATCGAAACGGCCGCGCTGCCAGAACCAGGCGAGCAGTTGCAGCATCGGAATGACAAAGGCGCAGGCAAACACCAGGCCGCACCAACCACTGGCCGCCGCCGCCTTCCAGCCGCGCAGGTGATACAGCGCCTTGCCGCGCGGCCGCTCATTGCTCGGCCGACTGGCACCGCGGGCACGACGCTCGCCGTAGAGCACCAGCATCACCACCAGCAGCAACAGGCTGGCCAGCTGGGCCGCGCTGGACAGGCTGAAAAAGCCGTACCAGGTCTTGTAGATCGCGGTGGTGAAGGTATCGAAGTTGAACACCGAGACCGCGCCGAAATCCGCCAGGGTCTCCATCAGCGCCAGGGCCACGCCGGCGCCAATCGCCGGCCGCGCCATGGGCAGGGCCACGCGCCAGAAGGCTTGCCAGGGCGATTGCCCCAGCACGCGCGCCGCTTCCATCAAGCCCTTGCCCTGGGCCAGGAACGCCGTGCGTGCCAGCAGGTAGACGTAGGGATAGAACACCAGCACCAACACAATGACCACCCCACCGGTGGAACGCACGCGGGGCAGGCGCACGCCGCTGCCGAACGCGTCACGCAGCAGGGTTTGCACCGGCCCCGAGAAGTCCAGCAGGCCGACAAACACAAACGCCAGCACATACGCCGGGATCGCGAACGGCAGCATCAGCGCCCAGTCGAGCCAGCGCCGCCCGGGAAATTCGCAGAGGCTGGTCAGCCACGCCAGGCTCACACCCAGCAAGGTCACGCCGACGCCGACGCCGAGCACCAGGGTCAAGGTATTGCCCAGCAGGCGCGGCATCTGGGTTTCCCACAAATGGGACCAGATCTGCGCGTCGATGCTTTGCCAGGACAGCAACAGCACGCTCAGCGGCAGCAACACCAGGGCGGCGACGCTGAAGACCGGCAGGTACCAGCGGCGTTGGGCGGGGTGGGCCAAGAGCAAATTCCCTGGGAATGGATGATCTACAGACAGACACAAAAC
>Ga0070753_1001889_pt1 | contig 11478 bp, 8 predicted proteins | sample VirMetDEL_Aug_31_FD_77441 | JGI IMG/M metagenome (GOLD analysis project Ga0070753, IMG submission 77441) | Aqueous microbial communities from the Delaware River and Bay under freshwater to marine salinity gradient to study organic matter... | ecosystem: Environmental > Aquatic > Marine > Coastal ... | reverse complement strand
TCTCGCGTATTCCGGCGGCCTGGACACTTCGGTGATCCTCAAGTGGCTGCAGGATACTTATAACTGTGAAGTGGTGACCTTCACCGCTGACCTGGGTCAGGGCGAAGAGGTCGAACCTGCACGTGCCAAGGCGCAAGCCATGGGCGTGAAAGAGATCTACATTGACGACCTGCGCGAAGAATTCGTCCGCGATTTCGTCTTCCCGATGTTTCGCGCCAACACCGTCTACGAAGGCGAGTACCTGCTGGGTACTTCCATCGCACGCCCGCTGATCGCCAAGCGCCTGATCGAAATCGCCAACGAAACCGGCGCTGATGCCATTTCCCATGGCGCCACCGGCAAGGGCAACGACCAGGTGCGTTTCGAACTGGGTGCCTATGCGCTCAAGCCCGGCGTGAAAGTGATTGCCCCCTGGCGTGAATGGGACCTGCTGTCCCGTGAAAAGCTGATGGATTACGCTGAAAAGCACGCGATCCCGATCGAGCGTCATGGCAAGAAAAAGTCCCCGTACTCGATGGACGCCAACCTGCTGCACATATCCTATGAAGGCGGCGTGCTGGAAGACACCTGGACCGAGCACGAAGAAGACATGTGGAAATGGACCGTCTCCCCGGAGAACGCTCCAGACAAGCCGCAGTACCTGGAACTGACCTACCGTAATGGCGACATCGTCGCGCTGGACGGCGTGGAAATGACCCCGGCCACCGTATTGGCGACGCTGAACCGTATCGGTGGCGAACATGGCATCGGCCGCCTCGACATCGTCGAGAACCGCTATGTGGGCATGAAGTCCCGTGGTTGCTACGAAACCCCGGGCGGCACCATCATGCTGCGTGCCCACCGCGCCATCGAGTCCATCACCCTGGACCGTGAAGTGGCTCACCTCAAAGACGAGCTGATGCCCAAGTACGCCAGCCTGATCTATACCGGCTACTGGTGGAGCCCTGAGCGTCTGATGCTGCAACAGATGATCGATGCTTCCCAGGCCCACGTGAATGGCGTTGTGCGTCTGAAGTTGTACAAGGGCAATGTGATCGTTACCGGCCGTAAGTCGGATGACTCGCTGTTCGACGCCAACATCGCCACTTTCGAAGAAGATGGCGGTGCCTACAACCAGGCTGACGCAGCGGGCTTTATCAAGTTGAATGCATTGCGCATGCGCATTGCTGCCAACAAAGGTCGTTCGTTGTTCTGAGTGTCAAGCCGGTTGTAAAAATGGCCCCTTGTTCAAGGGGCCATTTTTTTGTCTTGAATTCTTGATTAAGTCCACTTTGTTTAAACTTGTTTAATCAGTGTTGTTGATTATTGGGGCGCTGTTTTTTTTGTCGGGGGAATGTTTTTTATCATTTATGTAGGAACCAGTCTTACAGATAATTCACTCATGTAGGTGCGAGGAGTATGTAAGAAGCCAAAAATTCTGTAGGAAATAAGGATGTAAGTAAATATGTTAAATGGAACTGAAACTACCGATTTTTCTCTGCCGGCTCCGCTACCTGCAGTCGACAGGCAAGGGGCATTTCCTGATAGTTGCGTGCGGCACGTTTACCTTATCCCCTGGAGGGGCTGGAAATTTCACTCAAAATATGTGAGGTCCCGGAAAGTTCTGAAGGGCCCCATAAAACTGGAAACATCTGTATCGGTGTTTTTTTGTAGGGCGTTTCCTTTATCTCTGTGGGTTGGGTCTCTGCTTGCTGTTGCTCGGGGGGGAACGCTATGCCAACTAGGAAACGACTAGGCTATTGTGTTTGCTCTAAATAATTCGAACAGCGAAATTGGACTTTCTCATGAATAAAGTGCTGATCGTAGATGATCATCCCGTCATTCGTCTTGCTGTGCGTATGCTAATGGAGCGTCATGGTTATGAGGTCGTTGCAGAGACCAATAACGGTGTCGATGCGTTGCAACTTGCGCGGGAGCATATGCCGGATATTGTCATACTGGATATTGGGATTCCCAAGCTCGATGGCCTGGAAGTTATTTGCCGGCTTTCGTCTACCAAGCAGGCTGTCCCGTTCAAGGTACTGGTGCTCACCTCCCAGGCTCCAGGTCACTTTTCCATGCGTTGCATGCAGGCGGGCGCTGCGGGCTATGTGTGCAAGCAACAGGACCTGACCGAGTTGCTGAGTGCGATCAAGGCGGTGTTGTCGGGCTACAGCTATTTTCCAAACCAGGCACTCAACTCGGTACGCTCCACCATGGGTAATGCCAGTGAGGCCGATATGGTCGAGCGTCTGTCCGGCCGGGAAATGATGGTGTTGCAGCAATTGGCTCGGGGCAGGACCAACAAGGAGATTGCCGACGGTATGTTTCTCAGCAACAAGACCGTCAGCACCTACAAGACTCGTCTGCTGCTCAAGCTCAATGCCCGCTCTCTCGTGGACCTGATCGAGCTGGCCCAGCGTAACGGCTTGGTATAGGTGAGGGCACAGCACTGCGCATAGGCCGCACAACCGGCAGAAAAAAGCCTCCGACAGGGAGGCTTCCGGCCGTCGACCGCTTGATCAGAGGTCGAAGTCGTAGTCGGCCAGTTGTTTTTGCAAGCGTCGTTCTTCCAGAAGGTTGTCGATAGTACGGCGTTTGCTCAGATTGGTCTTGGCGACCTCTGCCACAGGTGCTTCCACGCCATCGTCCTCCGATTCAACGAGGTCGTCTTCCACATCCAACTGTTCTTTGTCAGTGCTCATAACGTTAACTCCGGAGTAAGACTGCCGTTGGCGCTCCTTATAACGATAATCCATGAATGGGTAAAAAAGATTTTTTCAATCGACTGATCGAGAAAACCAATGAACCCTCAATCGTCCGACGTCTTGTCCTTGTATTCGCACAGGTCTTCAATGCGGCAGCTGCCGCAGCGCGGCTTGCGGGCCTGGCAAACATAGCGTCCGTGCAGGATCAGCCAATGGTGGGAGTCAAGCAGGTACGGTTTGGGTACGAACTTCATGAGCTGCTTTTCCACTTCGACCACGTTCTTGCCGCGTGCTATGCCGGTTCGATTACTGACCCGAAAAATATGGGTATCCACGGCCATGGTGAGTTGCCTGAATGCAGTGTTGAGCACCACGTTGGCGGTTTTACGGCCCACCCCCGGCAGGGCTTCCAGTGCTTCGCGGGTTTCTGGCACTTCGCTATTGTGCCGTTCTATCAGCAAGCGGCAGGTCTCGATGACATTCTTGGCCTTGCTGTTGTAGAGGCCGATGGTCTTGATGTACTCCGACAGCCCGTCCACGCCCAGGGCGTAAATCGCCTCTGGCGTGTTGGCCACGGGATACAGCCTGGCCGTGGCCTTGTTGACGCCGACGTCCGTGGATTGGGCCGACAGGATCACCGCAATCAGTAACTCGAACGGCGAGGAGTAGGCCAGTTCGGTCTTGGGTTCCGGATTGTCTTCGTGAAGCCTGCGGAAAATTTCCAGGCGTTTTGCGGCGTTCATGAGGCGGAAGGTTCCTTTCGGGCAGTCAGCGTAGTGTTGAATAGTGGGTCCAGGCACGGAGTCCTGCGAGAAGGATAACCCGACGGTATCAATGTGGTGTCGGCGATGGACTGTAACAACCCCCCCAGGATTATCAGTCATGTGCCATGGGCGTCTACTTGGCGCTGCGCGTCATCGAGCTTGTGTTGCGCGTCGGCTAATTGTTGCGGATCCGCCTGTTGGTCCAGGGCTTTCTTCAACTCGGCCCGGCGCATCGCCAATTGGATTTTGGCGCGCTTGAGGTCGGCGTTGTTGACGGCAGGCAGCGGTGTCGCGGGTGTGTGATGCTGGCCCAGGGCTGCCAACGCCTGCTCCGCTGCCTCGAATTGCTGTTGCAGGGCGATCAGTTGGGATTGTTGTTCAAAGGTCGGCGGGTGCCCAAAAGCCTGCAAGGATTTGTGCAATTGGGCGCGGCTCATGGCCACATTGATCTTGGCTTTTTTCACCTCCGCATCCTGGGCGGCCCGCGCTGCGTCAAATGGCAAAGGGGGAGTTGGTGCTGAGCGCTGAGGCCGCGCCACACGTTGGGCAGTCCAGTGCTCTTCTTCCCGTTGCAGGCGTGCATTGCGTTGTTCAAAGCGTTGCCGGGCACGGTCGCGCTTGAAATTTCGTTCACGGCGTTCGTTTTCGTTCGCTGCCAGGCCGCCGATGATCGGCAGCCCTGTGACCACTGGGCGCAACTCAATGCAGTCGACGGGGCAGGGCGCGACGCACAGGTCGCAACCGGTGCACTCATCGACGATGACGGTGTGCATCAACTTGGCGGCGCCGACAATCGCGTCCACCGGGCAGGCCTGGATGCATTTGGTGCAGCCGATGCACTCGGCCTCGCGGATGTAGGCGACCTGGGCCGGGGCGTCCCCACGGCTGGTATCCAGCTCCAGAATGGGTACACGCAGTAATAGCGCGAGGCCGGTGATCGTCTCCTGTCCTCCGGGTGGGCATTTGTTGATTGCCTCGCCCCGGGCGATACCCTCGGCGTAAGGCTTGCAGCCCGGGTGCCCACACTTGCCGCATTGTGTCTGCGGCAGCAGTGCGTCGATACGTTGAATCAGATTCATGGAGTGATCATTGGCGTGCCGGTTGAACAAACAGGGTTTGATTATCCGGCAAGCGAGAAGGGGGGACTAGTTGAAAAGCCCCGTCGCCGAAACGACAGGGCTGTTTTGCGGCGCTTACTTGATACGTTGACCCGGCTTGGCGCCGCTGTCAGGGCTCAGCAGGTAGATCTCTTCGCCGCCGGGACCGGCCGCCATCACCATGCCTTCGGAGATACCGAACTTCATTTTCCGCGGCTTGAGGTTGGCAATCATCATGGTCAGACGACCATTGAGCTTGGACGGGTCCGGATAGGCGCTCTTGATTCCGGAGAACACGTTGCGTTGTTCGTCACCAATATCCAGGGTCAGGCGCAGCAGTTTGTCGGCCCCTTCCACGGCTTCGGCCTTGATGATCAGCGCCACGCGCAGGTCCACGGCAGCAAAGGCGTCAAAGTCGATTTCCGGGGAAAGCGGGTCCTTGGCCAGCTCGCCGTTACCGGCCGGTTTCGATTCGCCGGTATCGGTCTGGCTGGCGGCCAGGTCTTCTTTCGAGGCGTCGGTCATTGCCTGGACCTTGACCGGATCGATGCGGGTCATCAGAGGCTTGAATTCATTCAACTGATGGTTGCTGAGCAACGTGGCGTGGTCGTTCCAGGTGAGCGGGGCGACATTGAGGAACGCCTCGGCGTCGGCGGCCAGCAATGGCAGCACGGGCTTGAGGAAGATCACCAGCTGGCGGAACAGGTTGACGCCGGTGGCGCAGATCGCCTGGACCTCAGCCTGCTTGCCTTCCTGCTTGTTCAGCTACCAGGGGGCCTTGTCGGCAATCCAGGCGTTGGCGCGGTCGGCCAGGCCCATGATCTCGCGCATGGCACGGGCAAAGTCACGGGCTTCATAGGCGTCGGCGATGCTTGGCGCGGCAGCCAGGAACGCGTCGGTCAGTTCCGGCGCGGCGTTCTCGGCCACCAGCAGGCCGGCGTTGCCCTTGTGGATAAAACCGGCGCAGCGGCTGGCGATGTTGACCACCTTGCCCACCAGGTCCGAGTTGACCTTCTGGACGAAGTCTTCCAGGTTCAGGTCCAGGTCGTCGACGCCACGACCCAGCTTGGAGGCGTAGTAGTAGCGCAGGTATTCCGGCGACAGGTGGTCCAGGTAGGTGCGTGCCTTGATAAAGGTGCCACGGGACTTGGACATCTTCTGGCCGTTGACCGTCAGGTAGCCGTGTACCGCGATGCCGGTGGGCTTGCGGTAGCCCGAACCTTCGAGCATGGCTGGCCAGAACAGGGCGTGGAAGTTGACGATGTCCTTGCCGATGAAGTGGTACAGCTCGGCGGTGGAGTCCTTGCCCCAGAACGCATCGAAGTCCAGCTCCGGCGTACGGTCGCAGAGGTTCTTGAAGCTGGCCATGTAGCCGATCGGTGCGTCCAGCCATACATAGAAGTATTTGCCGGGCTCGCCTGGGATCTCGAAGCCGAAGTACGGCGCATCGCGGGAGATGTCCCACTGTTGCAGGCCTGCATCCAGCCATTCGGCGATCTTGTTGGCCACGGCGTCCTGCAGGGTGCCGCTGCGGGTCCAGGTTTGCAGCATCTGCTGGAAATCCGGGAGCTTGAAGAAGAAGTGCTGGGAATCCTTGAGTACCGGGATGGCGCCGGAGATCGCCGAGCGCGGGTTCTTCAGGTCAGTCGGTGCGTAGGTGGCACCGCATTTTTCGCAGTTGTCGCCGTACTGGTCTTCAGTGCCGCATTTCGGGCAGGTGCCCTTGATGAAGCGGTCGGCCAGGAACATTTTCTTTTCCGGGTCGAAGTACTGCGTGATCGAGCGCGTGGCGATGTGCCCGGCGTCCTTCAAACGCAGGTAGATCTGGCTCGACAGCTCGCGGTTTTCGGCGGAGTGGGTCGAGTGGAAGTTGTCGAAATCCACCAGGAACTCGGCAAAGTCGGCGCTGTGTTCAGCCTGCACATTGGCGATCAGCTGTTCCGGGGTGATGCCTTCCTTTTCGGCGCGCAGCATGATGGCCGAACCGTGGGCGTCGTCCGCGCAGACATAGATGCATTGATTGCCGCGATGCTTCTGGAAGCGCACCCACATATCGGTCTGGATGTACTCAAGCATATGGCCAAGATGGATGGAACCATTGGCATAGGGCAGGGCGCTGGTGACGAGGATCTTGCGTGGCTCGGACATGGGGCTCGGCTACTTGATGAAACGGAGGTCGGCCACTATAAAGCGCCGGGAAATTTATTTCACCCCGTGGTGCTGTTTCAGAATCTTCCGCACCTGCGAAAGCATGCCGTAACGCGGCTGGAACGGTTAGGATAGCCGCCTGTTTCAGTCAGTCTTTTTTCGGGAGTTGCCCATGAGCGCCGTCAATCGCGCAGCGGTGGAAGCCGTTCTTCGCCAGTACACCGACCCCTATTTGAACCAGGATCCGGTCAGCGCCGGCTGTGTACGTGCCATCGAGGTCCAGGGTGACCAGGTCTCGGTCCAACTGGAGTTGGGTTATGCCGCCGGCCTGTTCAAGAGCGGTTGGGCGCAGATGCTGCAAATGGCCATCGAGGGCCTCGACGGCGTGCGTGCCGCCAAGGTCGACATCCAGTGCGTGATCGCCCCGCACAAGGCCCAGGCGCAGATCCCGGGCCTGGCCAACGTCAAGAACGTGGTGGCAGTCGCTTCCGGCAAGGGCGGCGTGGGCAAATCCACCACCGCAGCCAACCTGGCCCTGGCCCTGGCCCGTGAAGGCGCGCGCGTGGGTATTCTCGACGCCGATATCTACGGCCCGAGCCAGGGCGTGATGTTCGGCATCGCCGAAGGCACGCGGCCGAAGGTCAAGGACCAGAAGTGGTTCGTGCCGATCGAGTCCATGGGCGTGGAGGTCATGTCCATGGCGTTCCTGACCGATGACAACACGCCGATGGTGTGGCGCGGGCCGATGGTCTCCGGCGCGTTGCTGCAGTTGGTCACCCAGACCGCCTGGGGCGACCTGGATTACCTGGTGATCGACATGCCGCCAGGCACCGGCGATATCCAGCTGACCCTGGCACAGAAAGTCCCGGTGGCGGGCTCGGTGATCGTGACCACGCCCCAGGACCTGGCCTTGCTGGACGCCAGGAAGGGCGTGGAGATGTTCCGCAAGGTCAACATTCCGGTGTTGGGTGTGGTGGAAAACATGGCGGTGCACATCTGCTCCAACTGCGGCCACGCAGAGCATCTGTTTGGTGAAGGCGGTGGCGAGAAGCTGGCGACCCAGTACGGCGTTGAACTACTGGCCTCGTTGCCATTGTCGATGGGCATTCGTGAACAGGCCGACGGCGGCAAGCCCACCGTAGCGGCAGAGCCCGATGGCCAGATCGCCATGATCTACCAGGAATTGGCTCGCCATGTGGGCGCACGGATCGTCCTGCAGGAAGCGGCGGCCCCGGCAATGCCGACCATTACCGTCAGCGACGACTGAACTCGCTGAAGGACAAGAAGCCTCGACTTGTCGGGGCTTTTTCTTGCCTGGAGATCGGTCAATGGGGTTCTTTTACGCTTTTACGCAATGGCGCGCGTAAGCATTCGCTTACTTTCTCGTAAGTGTTTGGTTTTTTTGCTGGGTGTGTGCGTCTCGAATCTTTGAAGGAGTTTTCTATCTATTTGAAAGATAACAATTAATTATCTTTGTCTGGGGGCTGGAGCCTGTCAGTGCCCGGTTTGGATCCCGTTGAACTTCCCTTGGAACTCTCTAACATCAGCCCTGTGTCCACGGATTGACACAGCCATCAAGGAACGATGGTTGAAGGAACGTCGCAGGATGCGATTCATCAGGATGATGAAAAGGAACACAGGGACTAGGGAAAAAATGTGGGCGGGTCATACCGCCCCTTTTTTCGTCTATAGAAAAGTGAATGCGTTCCCCTGAGCGCAAAAAAGGCCCTTGAAGGGCCTTTTTTTGTTGGGCAGCGGCGCTTTTAGCGCTCTAGTTGCTCAATCTTGTTGGGTTTGCCATCCCATTCGGCGGCATCCGGCAACGAGTCTTTCTTCTCGGTGGTGTTTGGCCAGATTTCAGCCAATTCAACGTTCAACTGAATGAACTGTTCCATGCCCGCCGGGACTTCGTCCTCGGAGAAAATGGCGACGGCCGGGCATTCAGGTTCACACAGGGCGCAATCAATGCACTCGTCCGGGTGGATGACCAGGAAGTTCGGGCCTTCGTAGAAGCAGTCCACCGGACACACTTCTACGCAGTCGGTGTACTTGCACTTGATGCAGTTGTCGGTGACGACGAAGGTCATTTCTAATTCTCTCCTCAGGCGGCGGCAGCGAAACCCTTTGTGGTAGGGCTCGCGAGGTTCGGGAGCGATAGTCTGCAGGCCAGGCTAAGAGCCAGCAGCATCCCAAACCGCGCGAGAGTCTATCAGCTTGCAAGCGTGAGCGTTATATCCGAGTCTTCAGTGCATATAACATTTCCAGCGCTTTTCGCGGCGTCAAGTCGTCCAGGTCAAGCTTTGCCAGTTCATCCAGCACCGGATGGGGCAGGCTGGCGAACATATCGCTCTGGTGCGGCGCAGCAGGTTTGCGGCTGGCCTTGGCCGGGCTGGCCACCACGGTTTCATGGGGCAGGGCCGTGGTTTCCAGGCGGCTGAGGTGCTCGCGGGCTCGGGTGATCACGTCGTTCGGCACGCCGGCCAATTGCGCCACGGCCAGGCCGTAACTCTGGCTGGCCGGCCCTGGCAGCACGTGGTGCAGGAATACGATGCGCTCGTTGTGCTCGGTGGCATTCAGGTGCACGTTGGCCACCAGCGGCTCGCTTTCCGGCAGCACCGTCAGTTCGAAGTAGTGGGTGGCAAATAGCGTATAGGCACGCAGATGCGCCAACCGCTCGGCCGCCGCCCACGCCAGGGACAGGCCATCAAATGTACTGGTGCCGCGACCCACTTCGTCCATCAGCACCAGGCTGCGCTCGGTGGCGTTGTGCAGGATATTGGCGGTCTCGCTCATTTCCACCATAAAGGTCGAACGGCCACCGGCCAGGTCATCGCTGGAGCCGATCCGGGTGAAGATACGATCCACCAGGGACAGCTCGCAACTGGCTGCCGGCACAAAACTGCCGATATGCGCCAGCAGTACGATCAACGCGGTTTGACGCATGTAGGTGGATTTACCACCCATGTTCGGACCGGTGATCACCAACATGCGCGTATCGTCGTCCAGCGACAGGTCGTTGGCGACGAACGGCGTGGTCAGCACCTGTTCCACCACCGGGTGGCGCCCCTGCACGATGCGCATGCACGGCTCGCTGACGAACCGCGGGCAGTTCAGGTCGAGATTCAGCGCCCGTTCGGCGAGGTTGCTCAGCACATCCAGCTCCGCCAGGGCGGCGGCGGTGTCCTGCAGCGGCGCCAACTGGCTGATCAAGTCTTCCAGCAACGCCTCGTAGAGCATCTTTTCCCGGGCCAGGGCACGGCTCTTGGCCGACAGCGCCTTGTCTTCAAACGCCTTCAGCTCCGGGGTGATAAAACGCTCGGCTCCCTTGAGTGTCTGGCGGCGTTGATAGTCGATGGGCGCCGACTCGGCCTGCTTGCTCGGCAACTCGATAAAGTAGCCATGCACGCGGTTGTAGCCCACTTTCAGGTTGGCCAGGCCGGTGCGGGCTTTTTCGCGGGCTTCCAGGTCGATCAGGAACTGCCCGGCGTTTTCGCTCAGTGACTGCAGTTCGTCCAGTTCGCTGTCGTAGCCGGTCTTGAGTACGCCGCCGTCACGGATGATCGCCGGCGGGTTGTCGATAATGGCCTTTTCCAACAGCGCTGCCAGTTCCGGGTAGGTACCGGCCGTTACGGCGAGCTGTTGCAGGTGCGGCGTATCCAGTTCGGTCATTGCCACTTGCAGTTGCGGCAGGGCGCTGAGGGCATCGCGCAGACGCGCCAGGTCACGGGGCCGCGCATTGCGCAGGCCGATCCGCGCCAGGATGCGCTCGATGTCGCCGATTTCCTTCAGCTGCGGCTGCAGCTTTTCAAAGCGGTAGCCGTCCAGCAGGCAGGTAATCGACGTCTGGCGCGCCTGCAGCACCGTCAAATCCCGCAACGGACGGTTCAACCAGCGGGTCAGCAGACGGCTGCCCATGGCGGTTTGGCAGCGGTCGACCACCGATTGCAGGGTGTTATCGCGCCCGCCGGACAGGTTGGTGTCCAGTTCCAGGTTGCGACGGCTCGCACCATCGAGCACCACGGTATCGTCCAGGCGCTCGTGGCGCAGGCTGCGCAAATGCGGCAGGGCGGTGCGTTGGGTTTCCTTGGCATAGCTGAGCAGGCAACCCGCAGCGCCGATGGCCAGGGTCAGGGTTTCGCAACCGAAGCCTTTAAGGTCCTGCACCGAGAACTGCTGGCATAGACTTTTCAGTGCCGAGTCACGCTCGAAATCCCACGGCGCGCGACGCTTGGTCCCACGGCGTTTTTCCGCAGGCAGATCCTTCGGCCAATCATCCGGGATCAACAACTCCACCGGGTTGATGCGCTCCAGCTCCGCCAGCAGGTTTTCCCAGCCCTTGATCTCCAGCACGCTGAAATTGCCGCTGGTGATATCCAGTACCGAAAGCCCGAACAAGCGCTCATCGCCCAGCACCGCGGCGATCAGGTTATCGCGACGCTCATCCAGCAGCGCCTCATCGCTCACCGTCCCCGGCGTAATAATGCGCACCACCTGGCGTTCCACCGGGCCCTTGCTGGTGGCCGGATCGCCGATCTGCTCGCAGATCACCACCGATTCGCCCAGCTTCACCAGCTTGACCAGGTAACCCTCCAGCGAGTGATAAGGGATCCCGCACATCGGAATCGACTGCCCCGCCGACTGCCCGCGCGCGGTCAAGGTGATGTCCAGCAACTTGGCGGCCTTCTTCGCGTCTTCATAGAAGATCTCGTAGAAGTCGCCCATGCGATAGAACATCAATTGATCAGGGTGCTGGTTTTTCAGGCGCCAGTACTGCTGCATCAT
>Ga0070753_1001887_pt1 | contig 11482 bp, 8 predicted proteins | sample VirMetDEL_Aug_31_FD_77441 | JGI IMG/M metagenome (GOLD analysis project Ga0070753, IMG submission 77441) | Aqueous microbial communities from the Delaware River and Bay under freshwater to marine salinity gradient to study organic matter... | ecosystem: Environmental > Aquatic > Marine > Coastal ... | reverse complement strand
TCGCCGTCAGAAGGCAGATAGTTCGTTCCAGGCGGGTAGTCAACTCCAGTCAATTCAAGCGCAGCTTGCAAATCCCTTTGGTGGCGACGCCTTGGCTCAAAGGCTGCAAGCAATTGATCAAGAGAACCGTAGGCGTAGCGAGACAATACAGCTTGATAGACAGATTCTAGATTTAAATAAGAAAATAAAATCTGGGATCGCTGAAGGCACAGACGTAAAGCCCCTAATAGAACAGCGGGACGCGCAACAAGACCTCTTAGACCAAAAAAGAGAAGAGTTAAACCTACTAGACCAAGCTGAACAAAAGCTATTAAGACAGCAACAGCTCTATAACCAATACGGTTTTATCGCCAGTGAAATTTCTACTGCCTTGAGTGACTCAATTGTCGGACTTGTAAAAGGAACTGAAACTGTAGAGCAAGCCTTTTCGCGGATGTTCGAGAACATCGGCAGAGCCTTTATCGACATGGCGACCCAGATGCTGGCGCAGAAGCTGTTCATGACAGTTTTGCAGGCCCTTGGCCTTGGCGGTGGCACCCCAAAGGTCGGTCCCCAGCTCTTCAATCTCAACGGGTTTGGCTCTTTGCCTCCTATGCCGTTTGCTGAGGGTGGTTACGTCACTCGCCCCACCTCCGCCATCGTCGGTGAAGGCAACGAAAGCGAATACATCCTCCCCGAATCGAAGATGGGTGAAGCGATGGCGCGTTATAGCGCAGGTGCTCGTGGTAGTGCCGTTATTCCTGGAGCGGGAACAACCGGCAGTGGTAGCAGCGGCGGTAATGCCAGCGGTACACCGACCTTCATGCTGGAGACCACTGTTATCAACAACGTGGAGTACGCCACAGTGGACCAAGTCCGCGCCATGGGACTACAGGCCGCCAGGGACGGTGCTAAAGCAGGTGAACGCAGGACATTCGCCACCTTGCGCAACAGCCGTAGTCAGAGAGGACGGATCGGGTTATGAGCCTCCAAGCTATTACCAACTTCCTGACGGTCTACCGCCCTAGCGGGCAGATTGAGCACCGCTTCCAAAACAGCAAAGTTGGTAGCACCATTGATGGCCATCAATACTTGAGCTTTATTTACCAGGGTGCATCAAAGAACCGCACAGGCGACAACCTGATCAGCGGTTTAGTGATGTCTGTGAATCCAATTGCAATGGGCTACGCCCAAGAAGCCGTGATGAACAAGTGGAACTTCAGGGTTGATACCTACTCAATGAACAACGACTTCACTGCAAAGCAGCGTCTACTAACTCAAGAGTTTTGGGTTGCCTCGGCGATGTCCTACGACGCGTCTACCGTTGAGGTTGCGCTGAGCAGCAGCCTGGATGCCGTACGGCTGGTGTTACCCAACCGTGTGTTTACTGAAGCGCTAGTGGGCTTCTTGCCAGCAACAGCAAGCATCCAAGCACGATGACGCCATACGACTTGATCGGTCGTGGTTACCGCTTAGGCGCTGATTTTGTCTCCCGCCCTGAGGGTGATTGCCTAAGCCTTGCCCGTGCAGTGTTGACGTACTACGGAGTAGAAACACCGGAACCACAGCGAAGCTGGTATCGACGTCTACGGAAGGGCGACACCGCTGTGTTTTACGACGAGCTGGAGCGATGGGGCGTTAAGACGACTGACTTAGAATGCGGAGTAGTTGCGCTGTGTCGAGCAGAAAACGGCTATGGCATGGCGGCATGGTTTGAAGAAGGATGGTTGAATTACGCCGAGTCGGTGGTGAGATGGAGTCCCATCGGCGCCCCGCAGGTCGTCGCACTTTATTGCCCGCGGAAGTAGAGCTTTGCGAAGCTGTAGGTCTTAGCGAAGAAGAGTATTGGTATTTCGTCGATGTAGTTGATTCGTATAACGGCAAGCGCGATCCAGCGTATGACCTGATCCCCGACGTAAGGAACGATCCAGTAACGGTTGCGATTGTTCAGATCGTTGTCGGTTTAGCTTTGACAGCTGCCGCGGCATTGCTGGCGCCTAAGCCCAAATCACCAGAAGTAAATGAGGAGAAGCGACTAGGGCAGCGGACATTAGGTGGTGCGCAGGAGTCAGGTAACTTTGCCCAGACAGATGGCTTCCAGTCTGTTCAGGATCTGGCCCGCCAAGGTCAGACGATCCCGCTTGTATTTGCCAAAAAGGGCGTCCGTGTAAACGGTCAGCTTGTTTGGTCGCAGATGATCGCCGAAGAGCGTGCAATGCAACTGAAGGCATTGTTCGTCTTTAGTGACGGCGTAACAGAAGCACCACCAGATTTTGAGAGTCTTGCGATCGGTGACACGACGCTAGCGACTTATACCGCACAGAAAGTACGCGCGTACTGGAACGCATTCGGCGGGCGCATAACTGAGGACATGACGCTGCTGGGAAGTCTGCTACCCGCGCAGCCCTTTACTGACACGTTCAGCACCTACTGGGACGGATCTGAACGCCCCGAGCCATTCTTTTCTGGTGCAACGTTTACACCGATTCAGGCATCGTTTGGTGCTTATGCGCCGATGCATAGTCAGACGGCGTTTAAACCCGCCCCTGAATTAGTTCTCATCCCTAGGGAAGGCGACGATAATATCAGAGCAGACGCAGAGAACCGTAAGAAGCTTCGCAATAACAGAAAATTCAGCCAGCGGTCGTACTTCACAACAGTACGCAACCCATCGGGTGGTGGTGGGTTTGGCTACTCAGGTTTAGTGAATCCTGGTACGCCTGCCGGCTCTTATGACCAGATCTTGTACCGAATCACAACAGGTTGTGAGGTTAGAGACGACCCAGAGTACGAACCTGAAAAGCTAGATTTTATTAACTCCTCGACAGTAAGTCGTCGTCGAGCTTCTGACCAACAGATTGCACTAGGTGAGTTATACCTTGTTGGTGATACAACTTTAGGCGTATGCGTTCAAAAGGCATATACCGATTCAACGCGGGCATGGAATCCAAGCCCTGAGCAGCTTCAGTACGCAGTCACGCCGGCGAATGATCTAAGCGTTTGGTTTGCGGTTACAACTCCAGGGACTGTGCAGTGCATTTCTTCTGCTGGAGAGGAACCTGCGACAAGAAATCCGTTGGAGATGTACGAAGCTTTTGCGCTCCAGCGTGCAGCAGTCGCCACGGTCACGAACACGATTCCATGTCAAGCGACAGAACTAATTCTTAAGTCAAGGGTGTATAAGCAGATCAGCGGCTTTCCTGACCTGCAGTCATGGCCATCCGAGAAACTCATTAACGAATACGAGGAGAACGGCGGCGGTTTATCCCTTGGCAGCGTTACAAAGTATCAGAAACGTCTGAGTTTCTTCCTGCTTGAGGTTCGTACGCTCGGCGAAACCCAATGGACTGACATCACGGGTCTTAACTACTTTGTTGTTGAGGGCAACTTCCCTGTCGATCAGTACAACTACATCAGGGTCGACACCGCAACAAAAGGGAACGTCGAAAGTGAGTTTAGGCTGCGTCCTGTCGCAGGTGTTGGGGCTTATCGCGTCAGCCGTGCTTACTTCGCACCAATGCGTCGCTTGCGTTATGGGGTTGAAACGAAATACTCCCTTAACGGTTATGTCGTTACGTATAGCGGTGATTATGTAGCACTGACTGATGAGTATTTAACGAATCCTGATTTTATTCGAGCTGCCGATACAACCACGACCGAGGGTGCCATTGATAACTTAAATGTTACCCCAACACAAGCAGGCACATTTCCTCCCATTGTTACGTCTAATTGGCAATACGCCCCAGTCAGGTACAACCTCACGGGTAGCTGGAACTTTACCCTGAAGCGAATCAACATCCCACTTAATTACAACCGTTGGGAATATTGGTGGGATGGTCGACTAAGGGCAGGAGGCAATTATTCAAACGTAAACACAGAACCACCGCAGTGGGTGTCTGAAAATACCGGCATCGGTGTGCCATTCCCTAATGTTCAATACAGCTGGAGCCTGCGAACTCCTGGGCGCGAGAATGACACTTCAACTAGCGGAGACTACATCACTGTTTACCGCAGTATCCAAAGACGCGACCTTATTACAACGACAACACCATCAGAGCCCTATGCGGCAGGTGTGACTGATGCGCAGCCAGCAGTGGATGCTGCTGGAAACTCGTTGGTATCCGAAGGGGCAAGCGGGTTAAAGTTTTATGTCCGCGTCTGGCGCGATTCTGCTGGTAATGATGTCGGATACAAGTGGACTGTTGACGCCAATAACCAGGGCAAAGGGTACAAGCCTGGTGATCGCGTGATTGTTATTAGCCCGACAGACGGCAGAGAAATCTGGATGGTGACGATCACTGGCACGGTCACCGTTGATGAAACCGTCCGTGAACTCAAAAACTACCAACCGTACGACGCACTTGTTGATGTCTCCGCGTTTGATTCTCAAACCCAAAGTAACGAGTCTTCACCTGAGCACGAAGTCGTCGCAATTAACGAAAAACGTGCGCAATTTACGCCGACCTACGCCGACATGACTACCGGCGGTCTTCGGATCAACTCTTCCACGGAATGGACGAACTTCAGCAGCTTCTCTGCCTTCATGAAGAAAGGCATTGTGGTGGAAAACCTAATTACCGGCAGGGCTGAAGCCTCTAACTTATTGCCTGACATCGTCTTCGCGATGATGACGAACGAGGTCTGGGGTGCTGGCAAGATTCTTGGGCCCCAACAGGTTGACCGTGATGCAATGACCGAAGCTTCTCGCTTCTGTGAAGCGAATGGTTTTACCTGGGACGGTGTCGTCAACGAACGCATCAACTTCCGTCAATGGGTGTATCAGCAAGCCCAGTATTGCTTGCTAGATGCAACGGTTATCGGCGGGCGATTTGCGCTAAAGCCCTCAGTGCCTACCTACTCCACGGGTCGCATCAACAACAACGGCAAACCTAATATTCTCGCGCTCTTCACGGACGGGAACATGGTTGATATGCAGGTGACGTGGCTGCTGCCCGAAGAGCGTCAACTATTCAGAGCAGAAGTCATGTGGCGCGAAGACACGATCAATGGCTTCCCGAAAACACGTAACTTTACGCTGCGTTTTGCTGATGCTTACGGCGGTTCTGATTCAGACCCTATTGAGACTTTTGACCTCTCTAGCTTCTGCACAAGCGAAACACACGCACTGCGGTTCGCCCTGTTTGCCTTAGGTGTCAGAAAGCATGTTGACCACAGTATCGCCTTTAAGACCACACCGCAGGCGGCCATGGGTCTAGTCCCTGGCGAGTATTTCAAGGTGAGTAGCGCATCCAGCCACGCCAACCGCTTTGACAACGGCTCAATCAATAACGAGGGCTTCATCACTAGCACCAATCAACTTGCCGATGGCGCGTATCAGGTGTATTACTGGCGAGCAGGAACTGAAGGCGTCAGCGAAGGTACGCTCATAGTTGCAAATGGACGCTGTGCTGATTTTTCGTTTTACAACACAGTTTTCACGTTTAAGTCGACAACGGTTGAATCAAGGGTCTATAAACTCGAAGCACTCACCTACGCTGAAGATGGCTTAGTGGAAGTCGCGGGTTCTCACATGCCTCTGACCGACATCGGCTCGCTGGCAATTCTCGACTGGAACCCTGCTTACTACGTCCCGAACGTCTTCTAGCCATGCTCGCCGTCGCATTTCCAAGCCTTAAGCCTTCCGCTAGGTCATACACCCCTGGCGCGTATCCACAAACGGATTTCACAGCACAGAACGGCGCACGAACCGTGGTGCGTTTCGGCAATCGCCGTGTTGATTCCAGCTTGTCTCTGCAGTTCGACAACATCACCGATGCGCAAGCTGCGTTGATCCTCGCCAACTACGAGGCAGTTAACCGTGATTGGAACTACGTAACGTTTGCCGCGACGTCCGGCACCGCTGGTGCGTCTAGTGAGTTAGCAGCTTATCTTGCGGAGACGGGAGGGTCGGGTCTGTTGTGGCGTTATGCCGAACCACCACAAGTCCGATCGGTTTATCCAGGAGTCAGCAGCGTGAGCTGTAGCTTCGTCGGTGTACTCGACGGCAATTAGAATTTACCTATCGAGCCGCTGCTATGCCTTTTTACGCCGGACAGCAAGGCAAGTTGTTTATTGACGACAGCACTCAACCTGCTGCGAAGGTTGTTTCCTGGAGTTTTAGCAGCACTGTCAACGTGCTGGACACGACAGTGCTGTCAGACACTGACCGTACGCTGATCTACGGTATCCGCAGCATGAGTGGCAGCTGCCGCCTGTATTACTACAACTACGATGGTGGCGGAAGCGTCAAGAATGACTGTGGGTTGCTGCTTAGCAAAGTAATCAAGTCGGGCTCTACGGCAGGGGACGGCCAGAACGATCCACCCGAGCCAGTAAAGCTGAAGCTAAAAGTTGAAGACGGGTCAGCAGACGGTCGTTGGCTAACGCTACCTGCTTTGATCACATCAGTATCAATGAGCATGAACGTCGGGGAAGTTCTAGCCGCCGACATCGCATTTGAAGTGAACGGTGCTCCATTGAGTGATAGCAATCTAAGCTCTGGTATAACTAACGCACCACTGGTCTGATATGGCAGTCTTTTTAGGGCAAAACGGTCATGTCGAACTCAGGCGTGATGCATCCCAGCAAGCGCTGACTACAACCCTTGATCCCGATGACGTCAACGTCGACCGCAAACGGTTTAGCGTCGACTCTGCCGAAGGAAGTCTGATCACAGGCGATCAAGTCACGATCAGCACTACCGATGGCTCCCCATTGGAGCTAGTAGCTGGACATGTAGACAGTGACGGCGTTTACTACAGCGACTGGCGTGGCTATATCCATATTGATGACGCAGGTGGTTTAAGGCTTTACACAAGCTTTTCGAGTGCACTTGCAGGTGGACAGAATGATGCATTGACGCTGGTAAAGCCGACAGAGTCGGCTCCAATTTTTATCCAGAATCGCGACAAAGACTTTAACTGCTTGGCAAAGGTTAGCGGGTTCGAGCTGACCACAAACCGTGACCAAGTACAGACCGATGTATTGGGCGATGAGTTTCGTTCTTATTACGAGGCTGGACTGATCAGCGGTCAAGGAACACTTGAATGCCTGTGGGAGCACAAGAGAGGACCGTGCGAAGAGACGGGGCCTGGCAACGTTGAGTTTCCCAGTTATCTGGCACGCCTAATTCTTCGCCTTAAGCAAGGCTCTGATTTTTATGGAAGGTTCTACGTCTACGCCGTAGTCGGCGAGCCATCGATCTGGTACGAATGCAAGTGCATGGTCACGAACCATGCCTTGTCAGTAGAGCCAACCCAGATCGTGCGGACACAGGTGCAGTTCGTTGCAACAGGTCCGATCACCCTGCACCAGGGCGAACCTCCGTTCTATCTGCTACAAGAGGACAGCAGCTTGCTCTTGCAGGAAGACGGCTCAGCTCTGCGGCTAGAAGAGAGCGACTAGAATTAGCCCATAGAGTCTTCGGGATTATGCCAGACCTAGAGATTAGTAGGCTTCCAGAGCTACTGGGTCCGGGTCTGGCCTCTGCCGATGTTCTGCCTGTTTCTGATCTCTCAGCATCAGAGACGAAGAAAATCACGGCCAAGGACTTAGTCCAGTCAGGCGTAACGCTAATTGATTCGGCAAGTATCCCCTGGGATAAGATCGATTCCCCCACGTCGACTATTCCTGACGGGTCAATTACAACTGCCAAGCTTCAAGACGGGGCGGTTACTGATGTCAAGATTTCAGACGTTGACGGCAGCAAGATTAACGACGGCTCAATCACTGGTGCCAAGTTTGGGAATGTAGCTGATCGCGGTCTTGATGTTACGCTCGACAAGATTGGCATTACCAATAGCATTATTCCTGGTGACAGTGCAGGTATTAGCTGGAACGAGCACGGTCTAATTACTGGTGCTGTTTCGCCAATTCCTGTGGCGGATCTGCCGCTAGCCACTACTACTAGCGTTGGTGCTGTCAGTGTTCCAACCTCTGGCGGTTTGGCGGTTGATGGCACTGGCGAGATCTCCATTGCTTACACGACCACACCAAACATCGTTGCGAATGTTGCCTACAACGAGTTTGGTCAAATTCTCTACGTTAACGATATTGAACCTGGGCACCTGCCTGTTGCGACTAACAGCACGATCGGCGCTGCGCAGTATCCATTGACAGGCGGTTTGCTTGTTGATGGCAACGGCAACGTGACGCTGGGTGACACGAGCGTTATTCCTGGGGAATACACCAAGGTCACGGTTGATCAGCAAGGTCGTGTTACCAACGGTGGTTTGATTGAAAGCAGCGACATCCCGCCGCTATCAGCAGACAAGATTCAATCTGGAGTTTTATCTGCAGACCGTATTGGAAGTTCTGCAATAACGAGAGCAAAGCTGGCCGATTACAGCGTCAGCTATATCCAAGAAGCAATACCACAGCTGACAGGCAATCACATCGGCACTCTCTGGTATCAGGAGAGCACAGCCGGGTTGCACATGTGGAACGGCAACTCATGGATGCCGATTTCTATTGGTCGCTTGTCGCAGGAGAACTTGCGGTATAGCGGAACAATTGATGCTTCCACCGGCTTGATCACTGGTGTAACGAGCTTTGGTGTAGCGGCTGGTTACAACATTGGCGATGCGTTGAAAAATGCTACGGACCAGCTAACTGGAACGTATTTTGTCGTCGATGTGGCTGGCTCTGGCATTGCTCAAGTGGCTGTCATTGGAGTGGCTTTTGACCCTGGTGATTGGGTCCTCTGTAATGGCGCGGCTGCTGGTTATGTGCGGATTGACACGCTCAATGGCGGCGGTGGTGGCGGCGCCAGCAGACTGGGTGATCTGCTGGATGTAACGCTGACCACACCTGTGCAGGGCTCTGCCTTGCAGCTCGATTCGAACAACCAATGGGTGAATGTCACGCAGTTCGACGAGGGCACTTACAGCTGAGGCTCTTAGACTGAGAGCAACAACAGCGCCTATATAGGCGTATCTATTGGGCTAGATAGCCATGAAGTTTCTGCATCTGCGTAGTTCAGTGGCAGGCAAGCTGCCTGAGGCTGGCGATATTGACGTTGGTCAGATCGCGATCAATTTCAACGACGCGGATCCGTTCCTGAGTGTCAAGGACTCTGCCGGTAATGTGCAGCGTCTTAATAGTGCAACGGTTAGTGGTACTGCACCGACGACACCGGCTGATGGTGCGTTGTGGGTGGATACGAGCACGGACCCACCCAAGTTGATGGTGTGGGACGCGACAAATACGACATGGGTTGAAATTGGTGGAGATGCAGGGCAGTGGAATCGCGATGCAACTGGCTACCTGTATCCGAAGACGATCACCGATCAGGTGGGGACAGGCGGAACAGCTACAGACCCTGACGCAGCAATAACTGCTGATGGCGGTCTGTTTCTTCGTCGCACGGATGGCACGGATGATCCCAAGATCACCATGGCTACTGATAACAGCCGTGCTGGCTTTATTGCATTCACGAGTGACGGTCCGAACGCACAACGCTCAGCACAGTGGGAGTTCAAGAACACAACCGCTAACCCTGGAGGCGATTCCGGAATTGTCATCATCAAGCCCCACGGCGGCATCGACTTGACGGCGACTGGTGCCGACGATGCGTGTATCAACGTCAGTCCATATATCTCGCAGGACTGGGGGACAGCCGACGCGGACAAAATAAGAGTCCAGAATTATTCGGAGAATGTTTTTGCTGCTGGCAGCATGGGTGCCGTTACGGCACGCAAGTCATTTACCGCTGGCAACATAAATGTATCTGGGGCAAACATCCCTGGTCATTTCAAAGCGATTGGGAACAGTGCCCAGACAGGTTTAGCGACTGACACTGCATTTGAAGCTGAATTTGATACGACGCAAGTGTTCTCGATTAACCACTCAGGCAGTGGCTACTTTGCTGGTAAGGTTGGCGTCGGCACAGCATCTCCCGCAAAAGAACTGGAGGTTAGCGGCACAATAAGGGCAACAGTGTTTGACATCGACAACCTTCCTGCATTGCCATGACCGTAAACGACACAGACAAGTTCATCGTTAACCGCTCAGGTTCCTCCTACCAAATCGAAGCCCAAAACCTCATGGCAGACGTTCTTGACACCGATCTCCTCCTTGTAAATCGAGGCGGTATATCCTATAAGGCCACTGGAGCAGACGTTAAAGATAGTATCCAACCCTCCACAGCAATAGACACACCTGTTGTTCTTACACCACCAAATGGTGCAGGACTTGGCCCTGGAACGCCGTATTACCCAGAGACCAGTGCAATCCAGAGTGTAAGTGTTACGCCTGGTGGTGGCTTAGGCACAGGAGTTGAAGCTAATACTTGGTATGGCGTAATCTATGGTGACGATAAGTTTGTCGCAGTTGCAGCCGATGGAACCAATCGTGTTATGTATTCTGCAGATGGTATTAGCTGGACACCAGCATTAGCAGCTGAAGACAATTCTTGGCAAAGCGTAGCCTACGGAGACGGAAAGTTTGTAGCGGTTGCAGGTAATGGAACCAATCGTGTTATGTATTCCACAGATGCTATTAACTGGACTGCAGCTTCTACGCCTGAAGGTAATCCTTGGCAAAGCGTAACCTACGGGAACGGGAAGTTTGTAGCAGTTGCGTACAGTGGCATCAACCGTATTATGTATTCTGCAGACGGCATTAGCTGGACTGCAGCAGCAGCAGCTGAAGCTAATAGTTGGCTTGGCGTAGCCTACGGAGATGGAAAGTTTGTAGCAGTTGCAGATACTGGAACCAACCGAGTAATGTACTCTGTAGATGGTATTAGCTGGACGTCAGCAGAAGCAGCTGAGGCTAATAGTTGGCAAGGCGTGACCTACGGAGGCGGAAAATTTGTAGCAGTTGCAGCCGATGGAACCAACCGTGCTATGTATTCCACAGATGGTATTAACTGGACTGCAGTTGCTGCAGCTGAGGCTAATTTTTGGAAAAACGTAACCTACGGAGATGGAAAGTTTGTAGCGGTTTCATTCACTGGAACCAACCGTGTTATGTATTCCTTAGACGGTATCACCTGGACAGGAACACCAGCAACTGAAGATAATACTTGGTGGGGCGTAACCTACGGTGATGGGAAATTTGTGGCAGTTGCAGCCGGTGGAACCAACCGTGTGATGTATTCCTACGACGGTATTACCTGGAGCGGCGATATAGTCCAACTCACTCTACTTAACCAAAATGCGTATGACTCTAGCAGTAATTTGAGGGACACGCTTGAAAATGCGTTTGCCATTGGTGACACCGTAACTAGTGATTCATCGGCAACAGGTACCGTCACTGGTGTCTCGGGTAACACCATGACACTTGCTTCTGTTAGCGGTGATTGGACAACTGCAACTAAAGCTATTAACGATATAGAGAAAACAGATAAAGGACCTGAACCGGATGACGTCGTCTTCACTTCATCCATTCCTGTTGTCACCTCTGGTTCAGTGACGACCTGGGGCGATGCAGAATGGCAGCTTGCAACCGATATCAACTACACAACTAACCTGCAAACTGCTTCAGTGCCTATCACGGATGC
>Ga0070753_1001886_pt1 | contig 11486 bp, 9 predicted proteins | sample VirMetDEL_Aug_31_FD_77441 | JGI IMG/M metagenome (GOLD analysis project Ga0070753, IMG submission 77441) | Aqueous microbial communities from the Delaware River and Bay under freshwater to marine salinity gradient to study organic matter... | ecosystem: Environmental > Aquatic > Marine > Coastal ... | reverse complement strand
CTGGCCGCGTTAAATAAAGGAGTAGATTATCATGGCATTCGACCCAATCGCAGGCGTGAACGGAGTAGGCGGACTTCCGCTTGGTCAGTTCCTCCAAATCGCATTTACATCTGGTGTATTCAACCAGCTGAACCAAACTTTCCCTGACTTTGAGATGGTTAAGAAGTTCCGCGTTGGTGACCCCAACTGGCGTGAGCAACGCTTTATGCTGCAAACGAGCCTTGGGCCATCGGCAGTTCAGTATGCTAACCCAGTTAGCTCGACTAACTTCCCTAAAGCTCAACGCATCAGCGTAAGCGAAAAAATTGCAGTATCGAAAGAACTCGATGCTACCGTGGAAATTGAGTACAACCTCTACAAGAAGGCACTCAATAGCCCACTCAAGTATGCTGAGCCTCTCGCTCTCGAAATGCAATCCAAAGCTATTGCTACCAAGCGCCGTATCGCAGCTGACCTCTATGCAGACGGAACAGGCGTTATCGGTACAGTCGCCTCAGTAGCTGCTTCTAGCGGCAAATTGGTCATCACCTTGAGCGCATTGAGCAGTTCTCGTGGCCACGTCGGTCTCTTTGAGTACGGCGACCTCGTAACTCCTTACAATCCAGAAGGTACTGCAGCACACTTTCCATTAGTTGACTCCGGAACTGTTGCTGCTCTCCGCGTTGTTAGCCGCAGCCGTAAGAATGGTACAGTCACTGTCGAAGCTATTGACGCTAATGGCAACATTCTTGACGTAGCAGACGACCAAACTGGCAGCACTTTGGTGGCTAATGACGTTATCTACCGCTCCGGCCAGGTTGATATTCCTGACTTGACCAGCATCTCAGACTATGCACTCGCTTCTCCAGTTTTCGCTGGTTTCGAGTCCTTGCTTGCAAACGATGGACGTAAGGTTCATGGAATCGACATGGCAGGCATCACTGCTGGTACTCGTGTTGACTGCAACGGTCAATTGATTGCCCTCAAGTATGTGCAGGAAGCACTGAGCGAAGCTAAGGTCGCAGTTGGTCAAGGCTTGTACAAATGGGATATGCTCGCTATGTCTCCTGAAGCTCGTGACTCGCTCGTCGAAGCTGATGAAGATAAACGCCGTTTGACTATCTCAGACAGCCAACGAGTTAAGGGTGCGAAAGCATTCATCTTCCAACACGAGAACGATACACTCGAAGTTATTAGCTCTGAGTACATCGCTCCTAAGCGTGCATTTGCATTGCCTAAGCAATCTGCTGGTCAGAAAGCTATGATGCAATTGTACTTCACTGAAATGACTCCTGTGGAAGTAGGCTCCGGCAAACTCCACCTCAAGCCAGCTTCGGGCGGCGGACATGAGCGCAGAATCGCTTCCTACATGGAAGGCCAGATTGCTCTCCTCTGTACACAGCCAGCGGCAGGCGTGGTTCTCGAAAACTTCACTGTGTAAGTTAAGTATAGAGAATCGCAAAAGAGGCTCCGCGTGACTTGCGTGGGGCCTTTTCTTTTGCTATGATTTGCCTGACCTGACAGAGCGCAAAGCTGTCGCCCTGAAGTGGAGGAATAACAGGTGGCAACCAGTAGAACCCGTAACCTACGCCTCTTTTTATCCTCTGGCTTGAGCACAGAGGCTAAAGCTAACTTGGAAATATTGGACCGTCTCGGCGGCGTTTACCAAGTTGACAACAGTGAATCCGTAAATTTACGCAGCAAAACTGACATCAGACTTTTGCCAGGAGACCCTTCTGCTGGCGGTAACGGTAGTAGCAATCTGTACGTTGGCTCAGAGGGTACACCCGTTTCGGAATTCAAAGTATATGCAAGTGTATTCGAGGTGAATGGCTCGCTTCGTTTGCCTGACTATCAAGTACCGCTTGCAACACGTAAATATCTAACCATCCGCTACGACTCGACCAGACAAGGTGCAGCAGATACTGCAGCCGACCGAGAACTTCTCTTGGATATTCAGAACGGCGACCGTGCCCTCATCTTGGCACAGGACTTAGAGCTTGCTGGCGGCTTCAAGATTGCCCTCACAAGTACCGCAGAAACAGCCGTCACACTTCCGACAGAAGGTGTACTGGCTACTCTGGAAAACGAAGAAACATTAAAGAATAAAACAATCAATGTCGGCAGTCCTGACGGCAACGTCATCAGCGGCTTGACTGATGCAAGCGTCGCTATAGATGCAGAAATTGACTTACGTAAACTTTCAAGAAAAACTGCAATCAACAATGTTACAGCAACAACAATGCATGACATTGTCAAAGAATTGCAGGAAGACATTGATACACGTGCAACGATAGCAAACTTTACAGAACACGTCTTGGATAAGAGTGTCCATGGTGTTAACAGCGATGTAGTTGGCGTGAGCGATGCTCAATCCTTGAGCAACAAAACGCTCGTTGCCCCAGTCTTCTCCGGCAGGCCATCAGGCTTGCAGAAGATAGACGTAGGACTATCTAAGGTAGACAACTATTCGGCAGCAGAATTGGCAGCACTCTCACAGGAGTTAACCAATAAGAGTATTGCTGGTAACCTAAACAATCTAAGCAATATCCCACGCGATGCCCTACTCTTGACTCATGAGCTAAAGGATAGCGATTGGTCTGTAGCACACGCTGATAAGTTAACCTACGAGAAATTAAATCTCACAAACAAGATTACAAATACAGATATTATCTCAAATGCACAAATAGCCTACAGCAAACTTGCGCTGACCTCTAATCTACGTAACGCAGATTGGTCTACCTCCGTAGGAGACCGGCTGAGCGGTGACAAGGTAGACGCAAGGTTTGGTGCGCAGCATCTTGAGACACAGCTCGGTGTCAAGATTGGTGGTACATTTAAAACATCATTCGGAGTACAGAGCCAGACACAGGACCTCAATTTCCGTTTCCCGCCCAACGCCGGTGGTCAAAACTATGTGCTTGTCACTGATGGTCTGGGCAACACAAGTTGGTCGGCCTCACAAGCCGGTGGTTCCGTCTCCAAGGTAGGCTTAACTACACCAAACATATTCAACGTAACTACCCTGGATGGCTCTGGTGCTGTCATTCCCGTAGAGCCTGGTGAGAGCATCCCTTTCATCACAGCTACCGGACAGTTCAATATTAGCCTCGCAAGCCAGACAGCTAACCTCTTCTTGGCTTCTCCGCTCGGCAGCGAAGGTACACCTAGTTTCCGTAGCATCCAAGAAACAGACTTGCCTGCCCCATTGAACAGCTCAGTCAACCGCAACGGCATGGTCTCAGGCTTCATCAATACAACCATTAAGTCAAGTGCAAATAATTCAATTACATGGTCCTACGATGCAGGAACACTTGCACTTACGCCTACAATTACTTTGGGTGTGTTCAGTACAGCAGACCTGCCTGAAGGCTCTCGTCTGTACTACACAGATGAGCGTGTATTCAACAAAGCTAAGCTAGTCCTTCCAGTTCAGGATGGCACTAGCTCAGGCATCATCATTGCTCATAATGCAGACACGATTGGCCTCAGTCTACGGCAAGCTACTATTAATACTGACGCAATTACTGAAGGCACTAACAACATCTTCTTCTCTGTCACAAGGTCCCGCTCTGCTATTGACGGATACCTTGCTGACTCAGCAGAAATAGCCAAGACACCAGATAATGGCTCGAATCAGTTAGCCTTTTCTTTGAAGGTGACAGGAGTCACTGCGGGCAGTTATGGTTCAGCTACAAAAACTACGACTATCAACGTAGACAACAAGGGGCGTCTCCTCTCTGCTTCGGAGCAGAACATTGCAATCCCGTCGACCCAGGTCACTGACTTTATAGAAGCTGTGCAGGATGTGGTAGGTCAGCAGCTTGTCGGACAATCCAATGACATTGCACCTACTTACGACGATGATGGCGCTTCTCTGTCTCTTGCCTTGCGAAAAGAATCTATCACAAGCAAGACAGAAGCAAGCCCGGCACCGGAAGACTATTTGCTAGTTGCAGATGCTTCAGAAGGTGACGCACTCAAGAAAGTTAATCTACAAGCCATAGCTAATCTTTCCGGCGCAAATCACACAGCTGTGTGGGAAACGGCAGATGGTACGAGTAAGTCAATCACACACAACCTGGGCAGCCGGGATGTACTTATTCAGCTTTATTCACTGGACACATACGAGGATATTTTGGTAGAGTCCATCGTACGAACTTCGGAGAATGTTATAGACTTAACAGCATCCGAAGCTCCGACTGGCTCTGGTTGGAAAGTCCTTATAAGGAGAATCTAAATGAAGGTTTTTGGTTTTTGGGAACGGTTGACCAAAATCGTATTTTTCCGAAACGGACAAGTTACGGTTCAGCCTGCAGACCAGGGTGCTGTAGACAAAAGTATAGAAATTCCAGACATCAGTCCCGCTACCGGGCAGTCGGTTGTACTCACGGACCAGGCACAAACACTGAAAAATAAAACAATTAATGGTGCAGACAATACTTTCCAAGCTATCCCAGGTGCCGCACTGAACGCAGACTCGGTGACAGCTGACAAACTTGACCCTGTCACAGTAGGCGGTGCAGGTCTGGAGATTGTTAACAATGGTGGAACCGATAACCTGGCAGTAAAGCCAGACAATATTAGTATCGAAATAGCGTCTGACGCGGTACAAATCAAAAATTTAGGAGTTACCACTCCCAAGATTGTAGATAGCGCAGTTACTACACTAAAGATTGCTGACCAGAATGTAACCACCGCTAAGATTGCAGATGCAAATGTTACGACAGTTAAGATAGCTGACGCTAACGTAACTACTGCCAAGATTCTTGACGCGAATGTGACTACAGCAAAGATTGCTGACAGTGCAGTTACTACTGAGAAAATAGCAGACAACGAAGTGACCAATGCCAAGCTAGAGACCGCAATCGCAGTCGATGGCACAGGTATCACGCTCGATAAACTACGCATCGAAGATGGTGTCGGCAGCAATCCAGATGGCCGAGGCAAGGTCCTCAAACGTGACAGTACCACAGGCGCAGTCGTCAACGGTAACCAGATACCGTCCACAGGTGAAGTGCTTACTGACACAGTTGCACAAACTGCTTTACTCAAAACTCTTGACAGACTACAGACTCAGCTCGTCTCTATATCAATGACAAGCTCGACAGTATTTCACGGAAATCGTGTAGGTGTCATCGAAGTGCTTAGCTCTGTCACCGGCGCTATCACAGAAATTAACGTGCAGAATGATGATGGAGCACACCTTGTCATCGTAAACAAGACAGCTGCACCTATCCTGATTGACAACGAAGCAGTAGGAGCAAGTTCTGGTCTGCAGATTCTGACAGGCACAGGTGGTCCAATAAACTTGGCCAGCAATGGTTCACTCTTCCTCGTCTACCGTACAGGCACCGTCAACAAGTGGCATGTCATCGGCGGTACAGGCGGCGGAGCAGGCGGTACAGTAACACAGGTTACAACTCCCGTAGCACACGGATTCACGGCAGCAGACAAAGGCAAGGCACTCTACCTGAACGGCTCAGTCTATGCACCAGCAATCGCCACGGCAGCCAACACAGCCGAGATTGTAGGTATCCTGGCAGGAGTCATTGACTCTGACACTTTTGAGCTGGCCACAGGTGGTGCAGTTGAATCAATCTCAGGCGACGACTTTGAGGGAGGCTCAGTTCCGGCCAAAGGTACCGTCATATTCCTCTCAGCTTCAGAAGCAGGTAAGTACACAAGTACAGAGCCTACAGTCATCGGCCAGGTCTCCAAGCCTATCGGTATCATCTTTGACTCGAATAAATTATTCATGTACAACATGCGTGGCTCGGTCATCGGTGCCGCCAATGCACGTACACAAATTAGCTTGCAAAATAATGCAACGGTTACTGTGCAATCTGTCTCTGGATACGAGGCAGGGGAGTTGGCGGGCTACGTAGTCATCACGGCGACGACTCCTGTACGCTTCTATGTACAGGCACAGTTTGCTAAGAATGGCGCGGGCAGCGACTATAATCTCAGCTTCCAAACGACAGGTGACACGCCTCCTGCTGGATTCAACGTAAGCATAACAGCTGGCGGAAATATCCAAGTCACTCTACCTAACATCACAGGATTCTCGGCAGCGCAGATTAACTTCGCCCTGAATGCACCTGCAATCGGTACCAGCTTTCCACTGAGCATCGACTCTTCCTCGATTAACATTGTGGAATCGGCACCGCTCAGCAACCGGAACGTCCTCATCAACGGAAACTTCGACATCTGGCAACGCGGTACGAGCCAAACTATAAATGGCTACGGCAGTGACGATAGGTGGATTAACGAAAGTGGTGGCTCAACCAAAACCCACTCCCAGCAAGTATTCGCCCTCGGCCAGACCGCAGTCCCAGGCAATCCGAAGTACTTCAGCCAGACAGTGGTCAGCAGCGTAGCTGGTGCAGGTAATTATGTAGCTAAATATCAAAAAATAGAATCAGTAACAACCCTAGCAGGTCAGACTGCGACCCTGTCCTTCTGGGCAAAAGCAGATGCTCCGAAAAACATGGCAGTTGAATTTGGTCAAAACTTTGGTACTGGCGGCACGCCCTCTCCAGCTGTGCTGTCCATCGGCGTAACCACAATCGCACTGACCACTTCTTGGAAGAAGTACACAGTGACGGTCGACATTCCTAGCATCGCAGATAAAACCCTCGGTACAAATGGTAATGACTTTCTGCAATTGACTTTATGGTTCGACGCAGGCTTGGACTTCAACTCCCGCACGAACAGCCTCGGCCAGCAAAGCGGGACATTCGACATCGCTCAGGTCCAGCTTGAGGCAGGAAGCAGAGAGACCGCGTTCGAGAAAAGGCCGTACGGAACCGAGCTGGCGTTGTGTCAGCGGTACTATGAGCAATGGACCCTTACGACAGAATTTTCTCAGATTAGCTTAGCAACTGTTTATTCTAATAATTTTATTGCTATGGTTCTTCCGTATAAAGTTACCAAAAGAGGTATTCCGGGCAGTTGGTCTGCTTCGCCTGAAGCTTTTAATTATTTTTCAGGCGTTGATGGTACAATACTTAATCTAAGTGTGACTGAAGTATATCAACCAGGTGTTAACAGCGCCCGCGTAAGATTAACTTCTCCCACATCATTAACTAATGGCAGTAGCGGGTTTGTTATCAGTGAACAAGGAACCTCTAAGGATGTACCTGCGTACATCGGAATCTCAGCGGAATTATAAGGAGTTTACAACTGTGACGATTGCGCGACAGGCCGAATTGAACTAAACTCTCCCCTGAGGAGAACAAAAGGAGAACGAAATAATGGCAAATGTAGCAATGCTCTCGACGATGGCAGACCAAGAAGCCTCGCAGCTTGCGGGCGCTGTATCTGACCTGATGCCTGCAGGCGTAATCCTGCCATACGGCGGGGCCACTGCTCCTGCTGGCTGGCTTCTCTGCAATGGAGCACAGATAAGCAGAACAACCTATGCCAAGCTATTTGCCGCCATAGGGACTGCCCACGGCTCTGGCAATGGCTCCTCTACCTTTCACCTCCCAGACTTGCGTGGGCGCTTTCTGCGCGGCAGGGATGGCGGCGCTGCACGTGACCCGAACAGGACAACTAGAACTGCCGCAAACAGTGGCGGTGCAACTGGCGACGCCGTCGGTTCTGTGCAAGGGAATGCGACTGCAAAGAATGGACTTAGTGCAACTGCTGCTGCTAGTTCTATTTCCGCATTAACCCTTAATGCAAGCTCTCTTTCTAGCGGTACATGTGCAATAAATAAGAATCAATTTAATAGCAACCAATCGAGTCATGCTCACAATCTGGGATATGGAGCAAACATTGGTGGTGGCGGAGTAGCAATACCGAATTTTTCCGGAAGTACATCAAGCCAAGCAACTTCTAGCAACAATGCTTCATGGTTTTCAGCGAACGCAAATGGTTCAGCCGCAGGCACTGCCAATGCTCAGTCACTGAACAGTGGAACGGCTGCTGCTCAAGCAATTACAGTCGCAAATGGCGACTCAGAAACCCGCCCAACAAATGCAAATGTGAATTATATTATTAAGGTATAAGCCAGGAGGTCTGGCTCACTGTTTCCAGCTAGTCAGACCTTCCCGCTCCTTGACCACTTCTTCCGCAGCTTGCTCAAGACTTATCTCTTCAATCTCGTGCCGCAACAAAGCTTCTACTGCATGGTCGGGGGTCATACCTTTGCCAGCAAAGGCTTCCTTCTGCTCCTCGGTCAACTTAACTTCTGCCATACCCTCTACCAATTCAAACACTTCTTCGTCGCTCGGCGGCTGTACACGGATAATTCTGTTGAAGCGTCCTGGTCTATTTGTTAACTGAGGACCAAGGTGGTCAATGAAGTTGGTTGTGCAGAGAATGAGTGTGGGCACACGGAACAGACCAGCGACACCGTCGAGAAAGTTTAGACAGCTCGGATTGTAGATACTTGTATTGTTTGCGTAATCACGTCGTCCAAAGTCTTCGATGATGAGGACAATCCGCTTTACACCCTCTTGGTAGCTATCCAAAAAGATTGTGGTCAGCTTCTGGAAGTCTACATCACCGCCTACCTGAACAATAGCAGTACCCTCATGCTTGAGGTACTTACGACAAAACTGCCGAATCATTGCAGATTTACCCATCCCAGGGTCTGAGTGCAACAAGTAGGCTCGCTTGTTTCGCTTGAACTTCTCTGCAAGCATATCTGATTTAGAGAAGAAATTGTCAAATAAAGTAAACATAAATTCACTGGTCGCGGTCGGAAAGAACTTTTCGTCCTCGGCCAAGGGAATCGGACGCATACCTTTTTCAGTATCAAAAAAACTAACACCACAGCGTATCTGGAACTTTTCCTTAAACTCGTGTTCTTCTTCACGTTTTTTCTTTTGTTGCTCTTTTAGGAATTCTTCAAGCTCGTCAGGAACTTCTACTTCTTGCTTTAACTCCCCGTAGTCAATGGCATAGGTTACAATCCTACCATCCTGAATAGAGAAATTTGTACCAGAGACGGGCAGTTCCATTCCTTCCTTTACTTCCGTATTGGTGAGAATCTTTAACTTATGATATTCCATAAAGCCTCCTAGGTGGTTGACAGTCCGTAGAAAAAATGCTAAAACAGGTTCGACACTAAGTCAAGGAGTATCTCATGGCAAACAGTGCAATCACAGGACCAATATTCACGGACGTCCGACGCTCACCCTCCGGCAGCGCAGCCGCGCCGTCCTGGTCCTTCGCGGACTCGACCGGGACTGGGGTCTATCTGGCATCCACAGACGTCCTCGCTCTCAGTACGGCAGGCGTGCAGCGCGTCGTCGTGGATGCGAGCGGGAATGTCGGGATTGGGACGGACAGTCCTGGTGTACTTTCTTTTAAGACTCTTAATCTGGACGGAGGAGCTTCTGGTAGCCTTTTTCGTTTATCCTCAACCAATGTCCAAGCCTCTGTTGTAGCTAATGAGACTCTTGGTTCTTTTAATATATCTACAGAAACAGCTCATCCGATACGGTTCTATACTACTGGTTCAGAACGCATGCGCATCGACGCCGGCGGGATTTTGATGTTAGGAACCACCAGTACCGGAGCAAATGCTGGTGGTCTGATAATGTATCGTGGCACTGGCGGTGCTGGGCGAATTGACTTTTCCAACAGCTCCGGAGCAGCTCAGTATTCCTGTGTTTTTTATTACGGAACAACACCTACACGTGTAGGCTCTATCGTAACAAATCCTACAAATACAACTTATAATACTGGCGGGTCTGATTATAGACTTAAAGAAGAAATTAAACCGCTCGTATCTGGACTTGAAAAAATTCAGGCAATGAAACCGGTTTCCTTTAAGTGGAAAGAATCACAAAAAGAAGACTATGGTTTTATTGCACACGAATTGCAAGCTGTTATTCCTGAAGCAGTGACTGGAGAAAAAGATGCAGTAGATGCGGAAGGAAATCCAGAATACCAAGCAATCTTCCCGGCTCCGGCTCAGATGGTGGCAAGCTTGGTTGCAGCCATCCAAGAGCAGCAAGCTCAGATTGAGGCCCTCAAAGCAGAAGTTGCTGCGCTGAAAGCTCCGTGATGTATTCGCTACAGCTAAAACACTTAGCAGACAAGGCCCGGCCCTGGTGTAATACCAGGCTGGGCTTTCCTGCGAAGAGTGGTACCGAGCGCAGCAGTCAGGGGGATTGCGTCCTGTTCAGCGCACTCATGACCTACGCCGGTATCGAAGAGGCCCTCGCGTACATCCCAGCCTGCATCGCCCCGGACGGTCGTCCTGTCCGTTCGCCAGATTTAGTTACAGAAGAGCCTGACACGGACGGCTTCTCCAAGGACATGCTCCTCGGAGTCCTCCTGTGGACGCTTGTCGTGCGTGACCCAGAGCCTCTCGACAGACTCATAGGCTACATCGAACGCACAGGCTGTCTCTGCCCGAAGGCAAGCGACCGTAGGTGCACGATGACTCCCCAGATGCGCTACCTCACAAACCGTGTCGCGCAGGCCGTAGGCTGCACAGGCAGGCTGTCCGGAGCGTGGATGCCCACGTTACTCTTCTGGTCGCTAGAGTGGCTCTCTGCCCTGTTTACGCCACTTGGCTACCAATGCCACCTCGTGTCGGTCAAGGCTCTCATCATGAAACTGCTCGGCTCGTGGGACGCAGGCGCTGCGGAAATCCTGGCCCGGCGTGACTCAGGCAATCCCTGGTTCCTGTACCTCGCAGGTGATACGGACAGAGCGGCCCTGAGTTTGTTGAGCCTAGATGTCCAGCCCGGCGGCGGACACCAGTGGTCGTGGGAAAGAGATAGCGCAGAAAAAGCCTGGAAAGACTCCATGGGATGGGATATAGTCTTCTTGTGTAACCTCCTCTCAAAGGACTGACCCATGACAGACAAGAAAGACAATGTCATCAACCTACGTGAACGCCGGTCCGACAAAAAGGTGGCGAACAAGGCAAAGGCGTCTTTCTTGAATGTCCAACACGAGGGTAAGGACCTATCCGACGAAGAGTATAAACATTATATTATGCTTGTAATTGCAGACCTAGTCGTACTGGTCATCCGTGCCGGGTTCTACCGCGAACCGGCTAAGGCGCTGAAACACGGTATCGACTGGATTGCTAAGAGGTATTCCTGATTCGAGTAATAACGAGAATCCTTCCAAGCCGAACTGAAAGGAGGCGCAGGTGAGCACCGTGAAATCCATGAAAGACCGCATGCCCTGCAACAAGCCGACTCGTACGCCTGGTGAGAAGAAGTCTTGGAAAGTCAAGGCGTGTGAGGACGGTGAGGAGAAAATCGTACGATTCGGCGACCCTAAGATGCCAGACCGGTCAGACGAACCCGAGCGTCGCAAAAGCTTCCGAGCTAGGCATAAATGTGACTCCCCAGGTAGTAAGCTTAAGGCTAGGTATTGGAGTTGCAAGAAGTGGTGAGGCGAGGTCGATAGGCCGAGACTCCTTCAGCCGAAGGCCTGCGACAGCCTCTAGATTTGCTTGGCCAGTCAGGCTATTGTTTATTTGCCCCAACAATAGAAAGGACTGGCTATGAAAGAGACTATTGCTGCTT
>Ga0070753_1001881_pt1 | contig 11495 bp, 4 predicted proteins | sample VirMetDEL_Aug_31_FD_77441 | JGI IMG/M metagenome (GOLD analysis project Ga0070753, IMG submission 77441) | Aqueous microbial communities from the Delaware River and Bay under freshwater to marine salinity gradient to study organic matter... | ecosystem: Environmental > Aquatic > Marine > Coastal ... | reverse complement strand
AGATCCTTTATTATTGCACGAGCTGCTTCTATTGTTTCTAGCAGAGTTATTGGTGATCCTAATCAATATCAAATGCTTCAACAGAAAGAAGCGTTTGCTAGAGCTATGGCCTTAGAATATGAGTGCAATCAAGGTGACCATACATTTTTTGGCAGTCCACAAGGTCAAAATTATTACCAAAGCTATCAACCTTATAATGCACTGTACCGATAATGCCATCAGTAACACAACTAACACCAAACTTTCTTGGTGGTGTCTCACGACAAAATGACGACAAAAAATTAGAAGGACAACTTACTGAGTGTATCAATGGTTATCCTGATCCCACCTTTGGTTTGCTGAAGCGTCCTGGTATGCAATTTGCTAATGTTTTGAAAAAAGCAAATGGCGATGTTTTTACCGAAGCTGAGTTAGAAGATGCTGCTTGGTTCTTTATTGAACGTGATGCTGCAGGTTCATATGTTGGGGCTGTTAAAGGCGCTAACATTTATGTGTGGACTGCAGCTGATGGTACATGGTGTACTGTAACAAATAACGCAGCGAGTTACCTGAGTGGAACTAATTATCATTTTCGTAGTATTCAAGATACGACGATTATTACAAACAGGAGTGTTACCACAGCTATGCAAGCTGCTGGTACCTTTACAGCTAATTCTGTAGCCACTCTTAAACTACTTACCCTCACTAGCGGTAATGAGTATATTACCACTCTTCAAGGTATTGACGTTATTTCAACTGCTCAAAGTAGTACTACTTTTGATGACATGTTGATCTACGATGCTGCAAATTTGAACCCTAATCATCACCTTGTTGACGATCTTGTTGCTCATATTCAAACTGAACAGGCTGCATCTAACGCTGATTTTGATGGTACTTGGTGTATTGAAGGGTATACAAATAGCCTTGTAATCAAACGGTTTGATACTGTTACCAATCAAGTTCTTACAAACTACGAACACGCTGATGGTACGTTTACTGATGATGGTACTCCATTAGCATTTACTATTTCTGCTAAAGGTGGCATAGGAAACGATGCGCTTGAAGTATTTCAAGATGATGTAGTCAATGTTGCTAAGCTTCCTTCTGAATCCTTTCACGGACATAACGTAGAAATTCTCAACAGTGATGGTAGTGACGATAACTACTACGTTAAATACATTGCTTATAACACTAAACGTGGGCGTGGTTATTGGCAAGAAACAGTAGCACGAAATGTGTCTACGGGGGTAGATGCTGCTACCATGCCACATGAACTAGTTAACACTGGTGCTACTTCTTTTATCTTCAATCCTATTACCTGGAAAGCTAGAGAAGCTGGTGATGATACTACTAGCCCTATACCTGCTTTTATTGGGAATCCAATTACTTCTACTTTCTTCTATACAAATAGACTCGGAGTACTATCCGCAGATAACATTAACTTTAGTGTTGCTAACGATCCCTATAACTTTTTTGTTAAATCTGCTCTTACACAGGTTGACTCAGATCCTATTGACTTAAACGTAGCTAGCGTCAGACCTGTTACTTTGTCTGATGTTCTTCCTTCTCCACAAGGTTTGACTGTTTTTTCAGAACGTCAACAGTTCCAAGTCTTTACCACAGATGGAAGTATCTTTACCCCTACCTCTACCATTGTTAGAGCTATTTCTAACTATGAGATGAACACTGACATTGCTCCTGTTGACGTAGGTACAACAGCTGCTTTTGTTAGTAATGTATCAGGTTACAGTAAACTGTTTACACTACAGTTGCGTGATCTGGAGCAACCTCCTATTGTTGTAGATATTAGTAAAGTTGTTCTTGAATGGTTACCAGAAACAATTGATAACCTTACGGTAAGTCCCCAGAACTCAGTGATTATGCTGATTGATAGGGATACCAATTATCTTTATTTGTATCGTTATTACAACAACGGAGAAAGGGATCTATTTCAAGCGTGGACTAAATGGAAACTTCCTGGTATCATCCAAACAGCTAAAATTTTAAATGACACTGTAATTGTTGTATCTCAACATGAAGACGAATACACAATTGGACATATTGTTCTTGATGAGATCCCCACAGGAAACCCTATAGCGACTGCTAACGGGATTAACGGTAATACATGCCTAGACATGGTTACAAGGCCCGTAGCGCCTGCTGTAGGGGTCAATGCGGTGGTGTATGATTCAGTCTTAGATCGTACTAAAATCTACGTACCTTACACTCCGTTTGAGAATCAATCAGCAGTAATGTTGTTGACGGTACCTATTGCAGATGTAGGGACTACAGATGCTGAATTAGAAGCAGATGCTGGGTATTGGTCTGAAGTGATCGAACGTACTGAACCTGTAACTGGTTATAGGTACTTTGAAGTAAAGGGTGACTTTAGTCAGTATGCAGATGGTATTGTAGTAGGTTATGGTTATGACCTTGAAGCTACTCTTCCTAAATTCTATTTTAGAAGGAATGAAAATACCACTGACTTTACTGCTACTCTTACTATCTCTAGAGTCAAATTCTCTGTAGGTAGAACAGGTGCAGTAACGTTTAAATTAAAAGCCGCTGGTTCTACGGAATGGCGGGATGTTCAACCCACTACAGACGCGGATTATTACTCTGCTGATGCTAAGCCTGTTAAAGGTGAGCGACAGTTTACGATCCCTATCCATCAACGTAATACTAATTTTGAACTTAAAGTGACAAGCAATTTTCCATATCCTGTATCGTTGGTGTCGATGATGTGGGAGGGTAACTACTCACCTCGTTTCTATAGGAGGTCTTAATTATGCCAGCAATCTGGGCCGCAGGTATTAGTGGAGCTGCTTCTATTATTGGCGGTATTTTTGGATCTAATGCAGCAAAAGAACAAAATGCTCAAGCACAGGCCAACGCCGAAGCAGCAAGACGAGCAGCAGAAGAAGCTGCACGTTTAACAAATGAATATAATAAAAAAGTATTTGAAGCTGATAAAGCGAATTATTTTGCTACTCGTGAATATGAGTGGGATACTGCTATTAAACAGTGGCAATACAATACTGAAATTCAAGACTTTCAATACCAACAATCTGCTGCACAATATCTTAGTTCTGTTGAAAATACGGGCCAACAGCTTATTTATAACACTTTAGCAGGTATGGAAGCTAAAGAACAAGAGCAAGCATCTCTGGTTGAAATTTTAAATCAAGCTGCCTTCCAACAAGAAGGTTTGATTATTGAAAATTTACAAGCTCAAGGCAGGTCTGCTCTTCTACAAGCAGGTAAATCCCGTGTTAAAGCTATTCAATCTACAGTAGCTGAGCAAGGTAGAAATGCAGCTATTCTTAGCGCAAGTCTCATGAGCGCCGGGCAGCAGTCTCAACGCAGTATGCGTGATATTGCGCTTGGTCAATATGCTGATGATCTTAAGGCACGTAATGCCATGATGATTCAACCTGATCGCTTGCCGGATATTCCCGAACCTATTAAACCACCTGAGCGTATATTTGTTGAGCCTCTCAAAGCAACAGCTGCTTTTGTTCCCGCACCTCTCCAACAAAGTACGTTTTTACCTGTTATTCAAGGTATTTCTAGCGCAGCAGGCGGTTTAGTACCTGCACTTAAGACGTAAACTTTATTAATTATGGCACGTATACAATACCAAGGAGCTGCAAGGGCTGGTGGTTACAGACCACAACAAATTGACGAGCGTAATGTTGCTAGAATAAGGGACGAAACTGCACGTCAAGTTGACGGTATGCGTCAAGTAGCTGAGGCTGAGATTAACTCTCGTCGTGAAGTAGCGAAAGCTATGAAAGAAAATGCTGCTTACACAGAACGTGCAGAAGAACGTAATTTTCAAATCCAAACAGCTAATTCTAACCGAGTAATTCAAGGTCTTCAAGCACAAGCTCAGAGAGATCTGCAGCAATTTAATATTAATTCTAAAACAAATGAGGGTATTTTTGAAAGTCTTGCCACCTTAAGTACTTCAGCTGGAGCTATTGTAAAAAACATCCAAGAAAGCCGCGAAAAAGCAAACCTGGAGAAACAGATTCTAGATGCACAGTCGAGCGAAACTGATGCTGACAAAGAAGTTCTCAGGCAAGCTGATCAATGGAAACTTTCTGCAACGGCTGCCAGTATTACTGGCGCGGTAAATGAAAGCATCGCCAACGGCGGAAGTGAATATGTCGGTGAGAAAATTAAAGCGCAAAACCAAGCTGTTGCTACTGATTACAATGCTGGTCAAATTTATAAGACTTTAACTACAACATATCCTGTTGGTCTTCAAAGGCGCATTGCCGCTATTGAAAAAGGTATCCAACGCCGCCTGAGTGCAGAGGAGCTTATACAAGAAATTGGTAGCTATAAAAAGGGTCTTTTTGACACGTTCAGAATTGATCGTTTTAAGTTTGAATTTTTAAAGCCTGCTTTAGATAGTGCTACTAACTTTGAACGTAGTTTGATTGCTACTAGACAACAAGAAGATATTGAAGTTTCAAAAAACAACCGCCGAGAAAAAGCTGGTGGTAATGTTTTGATGTCTAGTCCACAAGATTTTCAACGTGTTGCCACTAACTCTTACATTGAAGTATTGGATACTTTTAATGGGGACCGAACAGCAACATGGGATTGGTTTGAAAAAAATATTTTTAACCAAATTGATGAAAAGGGTAGTTATGTTCTTTCAACGGAACAAATAGCTCAGATACCTATTTTTACTGAAAAAGGGCAGGCACCAGAAAGGTTCGGAACAAAATTTGCAAAAACCCGTTATGCTAATATTTTAAATGAACGGGTTAGAATTGACACACAAAAAAGAAAACAACAATTGGATCTTGATCAGCTTAATGCGGCGGAGATGGAAGACAAACTATTCCGTGGTCTCGGTTCAAATCCTACGGAGAAACAAGTACGAGATGCTCAGAGATTATTTACGGCTACAACTGGTAGGGAAAGTACAAAGCTAAACACAGCTGAAAAAACCCTTACTATTGAAGCAAAATCTAAGCAACGGATTATTAATGCAGTTACCGAGTTGCGTGATTTTGAACTAACTCCTGAAATTGTTGCAGCGGCTAAAGCGGCAGATCCTACCAAAGGTAGCATAATTGAAGAACGTTATAACGCCTACAATTCTGACTGGAAGAGTGAAAGTTACAAAGCCGCAAGCAAGTCTTTAGAATCTCTTGTATCAGGCACTACCGGGTTTGGTACTACTAAAACTGCTAAAGCTGGCGCTTTGCCGATGATTGCGTACTTGCAAACTGAACTGCGTAACAGAACAGCTCTGTATAAACCTACTTTAGGTATCACAGCAGCCGCTAACAAAGCAGCGCAAGAACTAGAGGCTGAGTACAATCAGGGGTATCAAAACAAAAACAGTAAGTTCTACAGACAAGTGAACCGTGATGGTTCTGTTTCTTATCCAAAGCTAGAACCTCCTAGGGCATCAGCTGCTGAAAGGCAAAGGAGAGTCATTGAGGAGATGAGGAAGACAGTTAAAAAGATTGGTATTGAAGAAACGGTTAAGACCTCTATTCCCCTTGAACGGTTAGAGTATATTAAAAATAATTTTTCCAAACCTACTTTTAAACCAACTCCTCAAGAAGTTGCGCTTGTTGGTATGTCTAATGGTATGCCTTTGTTTGAGCTTTACAACTTGGCGTTCAAAGGGAGAAACCAAAATTTTAGACTAAGTTCTCCGTTAAAACTTAATGGGCAGGATCTTAAGTTTGATGAACAAGATTTGAAAATTCTTTCTGATCCCAACAAGGGGCCAGCTGCTAAAAATGCTGTTATTCAAAGGCTTCTAAACCCCAATGCTTTTAGAGATGGAACAACTATGCGTCCAGGCTCACCACTTCAACGAACTATTGTTACCCAAGCAAGGGATGATACTGCTCGTTCTTTAGGTAGCGACTTTGTTATCGAAGGTGGGCGACGTGGGGCTAAATATTTATTCCCCGCTGATGCAGTTGTTCTTAAAGTTGTAACTGGTAAAAATACGGAATATAGACGAGAAGCAGGGGATCAACGTAGAGGATATGGTAATAATGTAGAGGTACGGATGCAAACTCCCTATGGACCTGCAGATTTCTTGTTTGCACACTTTGATAAAGTAGGGGATTTAAAACCTGGGCAAACTGTTAAAGCAGGTACTTTTATGGGGACTCAAGGTAGAACAGGTTCTACTACAGGTGCTCATGTTAGTGTTGATGCATTCTACCCAAACTCCTTTAACCCTAATCGTCAAGCTAGGGAATGGTTCTTAAAAACTTTCTTACAACAGTAACCAATGGAATACGATATTGAAGAGGCGTTTAGGCTAGATCCAGGTGAAACTGATTTATCAGCAGAACTTCAAGCTGAGATTGCACTGGAGCAGCAAATGGCTGCACAAACTGCACAAGCTGCTCAGATGGAAGAAGCCGCTCTCACGGGAGTCACACAACAGCCTCAACAGATCACACCTTCTACGGAAGGCAACCAAAAGGATCAACAGTGGCCTTGGGAAAAGGGGTATGATTTTGGAGATTATCTCCGCAATACAGCCGAATCTGCTTTAGCTGCCCCTACTGGTTTACTTGATTTTGGTGTTGACGTTATTAACAAATTCACGGGTCAAAAGTTTCCCAAACCCAATAAATTTGAAAATGACGTAGCACAATCCGTCCGAGAAATTTCCTCAGTTGTGCTACCAACTATTGCCGCAGCACGACTCGGGATGAGAGGTGGTTTAGCCGCTCAATCCCGCGTTGGCTGGTCGATTGGTAACACTCCCTTTATGAAGTTTATCGGGAGCCGTGGTGTAGAGGCTGCTGCTGGTGTCACTGTTGGCGCTGTTAGCAGCCAATACGAAGATGACAACATTGCTGGTAGGTTGAAGCAGAAGTGGCCTAAAACCTACGATTGGATTCCTGATAGCTATGCAACTCTAAAGGATGACGCACCTGATGTTAAGCGTAATAAGAACATCTACGAAGACCTTGGCATGGGAACTCTCATTGACATGGGTCAAGGTGCCGTCAAATTTGCTACTGCTCTTGGTAATGTAGCTAGTAGCTTGCGTAAGTCTAACCGACTTGTTGGTGAAACTGCAGAAGCAACTAAGTGGGTTGAAACAAACTCTCCTAAACCTAGTTCTGTTGATCCTGAAGAAGCCGTCATTGAATCTGCCTTGAAGCGTGAAGAAGCTTTGGATGAAGTTGGTTATTATAACCTAGCTATGAATCCTGACTTTGATCGTCCTCTTAAAGGTATTCATGATACTTTGGATTACACTGAAACAGGTGTACGCACTGTTGATGATTTCGGTGTAGTTGGGGCAGCTATTGACCAAGCTAGAATTGCAAAGAACGTTGACAGTACTTACGGTCGGATTGGAAACATGATTTCTGAACCTGCTCTTAAGTATGGTCTCCAAAGCAGTGAAAACATTCAAGATATTGTTCTGGGTCTTGCTGATCAACTCAAGCAAGCAGGACGTGTCGGGATGGAAGGTGCTAATTGGAAGGTAACCTTTGACGATGTACTAGATGCTGGTGAGGATCTTGCTATTCAATTGTTTGATCCTCGTATGAGTAAGGCAGATATTCGTCAAACCCTTGAACCGTACATCACTCGTGATGCTGCTGGTAAAGAGGTTCTAGCAGAAGAAGGGTTTGCTATGGCTTCTAAAGCTCTTCGTGGTTTTGGTGCCGAGCTGACTAACATGGATGTAGCTCGTGCTCAATCCTTGCTTGCTGGCTCCTTGTCTGGACGTATTTCCGACCTTGCAGAAGGTGCTCGGATGATGGAAGGTACTGCAGCTGTAAAAGAAGCTCAGGAAAAGATCATTGACTTGATGCAATATGTTAATCAATTGTCTGGTTCTGCTAAATACTACAAGAACCGTAAGGCTAACCTTATTCAATTGATTCAAAATGGATTCAAGAACATTGAAGGTTACAATGCTACCTCTGTTGAGCAAGCTGGTGAAGTAGCTCAACGAGTGTTTCAAGACTCTCAACAATTCGCTTCTACTATGAGGCAGATTGCAGAAAATCAGCCAGAGATTATGGATCAATTCTTGATGGCTTATGAATTGACTGATGGCTCTATTGATACCATTGTCAAGATGAATAAGTATATTCAAGGTATGACTACTGATCTTGGTAAAGGTATTATTAACCTAACTCCTGAAGTAGAAAACAAGCTAGTTGCTGGTGTGTGGTCTAATGTTTTCAACAGCGTATTGTCTGCATTTACAACACCTATTCAAGCATTGGTTGGTAACTTTGGTGGAATCATTTCTCAACCTATAAGTTATTTTGCTGGTGCAGCCCTTAGTGGTGAACCCTTGAAAGCTGTTCAACGTGGTTGGATTGCTTACAGTTCTTTGAATGATACTTTACAAAAGGCCATACCTTACGCTGGTAATGTGTTTATGAAGGCGTCTAGGGATCCTAATTCTGTACGTGGTGGTACTCGTCTTGATTTGCTTCTGCAAGGAGAGAAAGAACTTGAGTTCCTTCGTAAGGCTGCAGATACCCAATCAGCTGCTGGTAACGATGGCTTGACATATCTTGTTAATCAGATTGAAATGCTGAATGACATGAGTAAAGATCCTGTGTTTCGGTTTGGTCCTAATGCCATGACGGCTTTGGATGGATTTACTGGCGTCTTTAATGCAGCTGCTGAATCTCGGTTCCGTGCTATGGATGAACTGGCTTCGGCTGGTACGCCTGTTAACAAGAAAACTGTACAACCTCTTGCTAATAAATATTACAGCGAGATGTTTGATGAAAGTGGAATGCTTCAAGACGGTGCTGTTAAGTACGCTACTAGCGAAATGGCACTGAACCTTGACAGTAGACTTGCTTCAAGTGTTTCTAATCTTGTACAAACTATCCCTGGTTTGCGCCCATTTCTCATGTTCCCCACTACTGGTATGAACATGATTGATATAGCTGGTAAATATAACCCCTTTATGACTCCTTTCCAACGGGATGTTAACGAACTAGCTTACGTTAAACTTGAAGATCTTATTTCTCAGCCTGGTAGAGTTGATGAGCTTCTAAAGGCTCGTAACATCAACATTGATGAGATGGATACAGTTGCTAAACTAAACCGTATTGCAGATCTTAAATATACCACTCGTGGGCGTAAGGCAATTGGTTTACTTGCTACAAGTAGTGCCATTGGTCTATTGAGCCAAGATAGGTTGCGTGGTGATGGTATTTTTGATAAAGAAACTCAAAGTGCTCGTGAAAAGCAAACTAACTGGAAAAAACGTACCTATCAAGGTACTGACGGTAAGTGGTATTCCTATGAATGGCTTGGTCCGCTTGCTGATTGGGTAGCTTTTGTAGCCAACGTTGGTGACAACTTTGATATGCTTGGCTCTGCTTACACTGAAAGGTTCTTTGAAAAAGCCGCCTTTATTTTGGGTGCATCAGTTACTGATCGTACAGGTTTGTCTACCCTCAAACCGTTGATGGATATGCTTTCTGGTAACGAAGGTGCATTGACTCGTTGGAGTGCTGGTTTTGTCAATAGCCTTGGTCCTCTTGCAGGACAACGTGGTGAGTGGGGACGTATCTTTAGTGAAGGTTTGCTTGAAATAGATAATGACTTCTTCTCAGTACTTAATAACCGAAACAAGTTCCTACCAACATCTAATCTTGATAATCGTGCTCCTTATGTGTACAGTCCTGTGACTGGTAAGAAAACCAACAGTTATGGATTCTTGCAGCGTGTTTGGAATGCTTACAGCCCCTTGCAAGTACATGCTGAGCAATCTCCTGAAGAGAAATTCTTAGAAGCTATTGAGTTTGATCTAAACACTACCTTCCGCAGTAAAGATGGTGTTCGTCTAACTGCTGGTGAACGCTCTGCTTTGTTTAAACTGATGGGTGAACAAGGGCACTTTAGGCGTTCAATTAATGAAATTATGAGGGATGCTAAAGATTGGGATAGCATTGCCAGACTGCGTAAGTTACGTCGAGTTGGTACAACTTCTGAGGAAGTGTCCTTACAAAAATGGGACCAACTTTTTGTTCGTTTAAGCCAAGCTAGAAATGATGCAGAAGAGTTTGCTTATGCTGAACTTGATAGAAACATGTTTGCTGAAATTGAACGTCGGCAAATTGATAAACAATTGACTGAAGAAGCTAATATTGTCGGTCAAACACTTGATCCCACCCTTTCAATTCGTAAATAACAACTATGACAGCTCCATGTGAACTAGTACAAATTGAATATCAAGGTAATGGGAGTCAGGTTATCTTCCCGTTTCCATTTCCTTACGAATTTAAAACTGAAATTAAAGTTGCTCTTTGGAACAACTCACAAAAGAAGCATGTAGACATTGCTACAAATGATGCTACGTATCCATGGGAAGTCAGTGATGCAAATCCAACAGCGGTAACTTTTACGTCTACCGCCCCTGCTGCACCACCTGCTGCTGGTGTTAACGAAGATCCTATCTATAATGTTAGGATTTATCGTACCACTGATCTTACTGACATTCGTGCAGTCTTTAATCAAGCTTCGGCTATCCGTGCAACTGATCTTAACAGGAACTTTGATCAACTTCGTTCTGCTATTCAAGAAGGTAGGTGTCAAGTTTCTGATGAGGTCTACGATTATCTTGAAGAGTATTACTGGAATAAATTTGATGAAACTATTTACTCAACTGCTAATGGCGGTACGTGGGTAAGTAATGATACAAAGATCGCCAGTACTGCAGCTACAGATGAACGTATTGATGACAAAATTGACACTGCCATCACTAATGACATTGGTACTGATGGTACTGGTATCACTGTAACTGATGATGGTGACGGTACGATCACTCTTGGTCTTGCTGACAACACGATTGATTTTAGTAAGATCAAAGACGTTGATATTATCACGTATGCTGAACAGAATGCTGGGTCTCCTTCTTGGGATAGTGATAGTCGTCTTGCTACAACTTACGCTATTGCTAAACGACACGATGCTCTGGTTCAAACGGCTACTCCATCTGGAACAGATTGGCAAGTAGGTAAGATTTGGCTTCAAAATGATGCCAATAAAACCTTGTCCGTTTGGAATGGATCTACTTGGCTAGGCATTGCTTCTGGTGGTACATTTACTACTCAACCTACTGTAATCTACGTTGACTCTGTTAACGGTGATGATGTCAATGATGGTCACCGTATCATCAATCCTAAGGAGACGATTAAAGCTGCTGTAGCAGATGCTAACGATGGTGACATCATCATTGTTGCTCCTGGTACTTATCAAGAAACCCTTCCTATTGACATTACAGTTAACAACCTGTCTATTGTTGGTAGTTCTCAACGTAGTTGCTTCATTATTCCCGCTGTTGGGGATGAAGAAGAGACTATGTTCCGTTGTAACAGCGGTACTTACATTGATGGCTTTACCTTTACTGGTTTGAAGGCAAGCGGTACTCGTGGTAACAACGCACTTGATGACGATCCTACCTACGGTCTTCCTGAGAATCAAGGTTGGGTTGCTAGCTTCTATCCTGGCTGTACTATTCT
>Ga0070753_1001880_pt1 | contig 11496 bp, 13 predicted proteins | sample VirMetDEL_Aug_31_FD_77441 | JGI IMG/M metagenome (GOLD analysis project Ga0070753, IMG submission 77441) | Aqueous microbial communities from the Delaware River and Bay under freshwater to marine salinity gradient to study organic matter... | ecosystem: Environmental > Aquatic > Marine > Coastal... | reverse complement strand
GAAACCCAAATCGAGTTGACCGACAACAGTTGCTTCACCGTCACGCAAATCAATCACGGTGCCGTCTTCGGCGATGATCGTGTTTTCCTCTGGCACACCCGACTGAACGGCAAGTGCAGCATTGGCAACAAGGTGTCGCTGCTCACCGTGCACGGGCAACACATTTTTCGGCCGCAAAATGTTGTAGCAATAGAGAAGCTCGCCAGCCGATGCGTGGCCCGACACGTGAATCTTGGCATTGCCCTTGTGCACGACGTTCGCACCGAGCTTCATGAGGCCGTTGATCATGCGGTATACGCCATTCTCGTTGCCGGGAATGAGACTCGAGGCGAGAATGATCGTGTCGCCCTTGCCGATACTGATCTGGTGCTCTTGATTGGCCATGCGCGACAGCACTGCCATGGGCTCACCCTGGCTGCCCGTCGACATGTACACAAGCTTCTCGTCCGGGAGGTCGACTGCCTTCTTGGCCTCGATGAGAACTCCCTCAGGAACCTTGAGGTAGCCGAGGTCGGCCGCAATACCCATGTTGCGCACCATGGAGCGCCCCATGAGCACGACGCGGCGACCGTTGGCATGAGCTGCATCGAGAACCTGCTGAACACGGTGCACGTGGCTAGAAAAACTCGCAACGATGACGCGTCGCGGTGAGCGAGCGATGAGCGACTCAAGCACGGGGCCGATGTCGCGTTCGTTGGGTGTGAAGCCGGGAACGTCAGAGTTTGTGGAATCCGCCATAAACAGGTCGACACCCGCTTCACCGAGTCTCGCGAAAGCGCGAAGATCGGTAATGCCGTTATCGAGCGGCAACTGGTCCATCTTAAAGTCGCCAGTGTGCAGCACGGTGCCCGCGACAGTTTTTATCGCAACGGCGAGGGCGTCAGGGATGGAGTGGTTGACGGCAACAAACTCAAGGTCGAATGGACCAAGCTTCTCCTTCTGCCCCTCAGCAACAGTCAAGGTGTAGGGCGTGATGCGGTGCTCTTTGAGCTTCGCCTCGATAAGGGCGAGCGTGAGCGTCGAACCGATCAGCGGGATGTCGTTGCGCAGCCTCAAGAGATACGGGACCGCGCCAATGTGGTCCTCGTGTCCGTGAGTGAGCACAACTCCAACGATGTCGTCGAGACGATCACGAATCGGAGAGAAGTCGGGCAAAATCAGGTCGACACCGGGCTGGTGCTCTTCGGGAAACAACACTCCACAGTCGACGATCAGAATCTTTCCGTCGATCTCGAAGCTCGCCATGTTTCGGCCAATCTCGCCGAGACCACCGATCGGGATAATGCGCAGGGTGCCCTTTTTTAGCGGGGCAGGTTCATAAATTTTTACAGGCATGCGGTCCTTGGTTCTGTCGTTGTGCTTTCGAGGCCTCTAGCCCCCTAATGAAGTTTTTGTGTGCTCCGCCACCAAAGTGAACCGATGCCCAACCGCCGCCGCAATTAGCGCGTGGTACCCGCGATTTTTGGCAAAGCGCCGCCGGCCGCAGCGTTGCGGTCGGGACGGAAGTTGCTGAAATCGACACCGGGAATGTCTTTGACCAGATCGATCTCATCCTCGATTTGCGCGGCTTCCCACTCTTCGGGTCCGACAAGCGGCAGCCTGACCCTCGGCGAACCGATACGGCGCAGGCCATGCAAGATGTACTTGGTCGCGACAGTTCCTGGCACGTGAGTCATGGTGGCGCGCACGAGAGGCTCGAGAGCTTTGTGCGCGGCGGTTGCAGCGTGCAAATCGCCAGCGTTTACGGCATCCACCATCTGGCGGTAGGGAGTCGGCGCAATGTTCGCCGTGACACCGATGAGTCCCGTCGCGCCGATCGCGAGGCTCGGCAAAACGTTGGCGTCGTCGCCACAGAAGTAGTAGAGGTCGGTCTGGTTGAGCACTCGACTGACCTCGGCGAGATCACCCTTGGCGTCTTTCACCGCGAGGATGTTCGGGTGCTTCGACGCACGCAAAATCGTCTCGTAGTTGATGGGCACGCCCGCGCGGCCGGGGATGTCGTAGAGGATGACGGGAAGGTCCGTTGCATCCGCGATCATCCGGAAGTGCGTGAGCACGCCAGCCTGGGTCGGCTTGTTGTAATACGGCGTGACAATCATGTTGCCGTCGGCGCCGGCCTTCTCACTCAATTGCGCAAGCTGAATGGCGTGGGCGGTTTCGTTGGAGCCACCACCCGTGATGATTTTGGCGCGATTGCCCGCGACAGCCTTGCCCACTTCGACGAGTCGAATCTTCTCGGGGTCGGTAAGCGTCGAGGTCTCGCCTGTCGTGCCCGTGACAACAATGCCGTCGGCTCCAGCGTTGATGACGTCGTCGATGTGCTTCTCTACGTCGTTCCAATCGACTTCGCCGTCTGGGGTGAACGGAGTGACGAGTGCGACGAGCACTTGGCCGAAGGGATTAGGAAGCGTTGACACGCTTTACAGGTTAGCGTGCGCGCGATACGAACGGTGCACCCTCGCGCGTAAAGTCACGAGCGACGCGCGTGAGCGCCGGGCGCGAGCCGGCCGCACGCGCCGAACCGTCTTACGGAGCTACGCGACCGTTCGTGTTGAATGCCTCGTACGTCAGCGGCATAAGTGCTGCAAAGTGCTCTTCCATTTGCTCGGCGCACATTTCGATTTCACGCTGCGGGAACGATGGGAAGTGCGTACCTTCCCGCTTGGTGCGAAGAGACAAAAAGTTCATGAGCGATCGCGCGTTCATGGTCACGTACATCGAGGAGTAGATCGTGAGAGGCAACACGATTCGCGCCACTTCGCGAGCAACACCGGCGTCGAGCATCCGCTGATAGGAAGCGAACGACTCGGTCGCAACGGCGCGCACCTCAGAGTCAACGAGTGCAGTTTGCTCGGGGTCGCCAGGCAAAAAGTCGTAAGCCCCGGGCTTTCCCACTTGCACAAGGTTGCGATCAGGACCGGGAACATAGAAGACAGCGTCGAGCTCTTTGTATCGACCACTTTCTTCGTTGTAGGAAGCGATGCGGTGCCTCATGAACTCGCGGAAAACAAAGATAGGCGCTTGCACGTAGAAGGTCATCGAGTTGTGCTCGAACGGCGAACCGTGACGGTCGCGCATGAGGTAGTTGATGAGACCACGGTCCCGAGTGGTCGCGGCATCTCCCGCTGCAGCGGCATCAAGGGTTTTCTCACCCTGAGTCGACACTCGAGCGGCAAATAGCACGTCGGAATCGTTGGCACTCGATCTCACGAGCTCGACGGTCATATTCGACCTGAACACGGCTTCTTTTTTCGCACTTTCGTCAGTCACGGCTTCACGATAGACGAGAACGGATGCACCTCGCTCCTGCCCACGCCGTAACACTCGGTCACACTCAGCTTTTGTGCCTCTCGCCGACGTATTCTCGCTACACGATGACTCCTGAACTAACTTTCGCAATTTTGCTCGGGCTCGTGGCTGTGGCCACTGCGCTCGGCTTTGTGTGGCGTGCCGGAAACGGCAAAGTGCGAGTGAGCAACGCCGGCGATATCGTGGCCGTGGGCGAACTTCCCGGCGTCACATCTCTAGGCAGTGGGGCGACCCTCCTGCAATTCTCAAGTGAAGTGTGCGCTCCGTGTGTTGCCACGCGCGGCATTCTCGGTCAGGTCGCCGACGAACGGTCCGACGTGGCCCACGTTGAGATTGATGTCACCACCAGTAGCGCTCTCGTCAGCAGGTTCAACATCTTGCAAACCCCGACAACTCTCGTACTCGACTCAACGGGAACAGTGCGCGCTCGAATCGGCGGCGCCGCGCGGCGTGAAACCGTTATTGCAGAACTCGACCGCATTACACCCCCAGTCCCCACCCTCGCCTAGGAGCCCTCATGAGCAACGCGACAACTCCATCAGCGCCCACGCTCGCTGCGAAACCAGGCCAGCCCGGCATCGACCCTCGCGGTCCACGTTTTGGCGCGGGCATCACTGCAGTACTACTGCTCGTAACTATTGGGCTGGGACTCGGCACCGCTGCCGCTCCCCCTGCAGAGCTCGGCGCGCGCGCGGCTGAGCCCGCGTTTGTGATTCTTGCTTTTCTCACGGCGATATTTGCGTGGGGTGCTTTCGCGGGCATCCGTCGTCACCCGTGGGGTGTTGTTTTCAAGGCTCTTGTTCGCCCTCGTCTGGGCGCGCCCACCGAGCTTGAAGACCCTGCTCCCCCCACGTTTGCTCAGGGTGTTGGACTATTTGTTTCGGCAATCGGCCTCGTGTTGCACATTCTTGGTGTTCCGTTTGGGCTCGTAGGGGCGGCATCCGCGGCGTTTATCGCAGCCTTCCTCAACTCCGTTTTTGCCTATTGCCTCGGATGCCAGATTTACCTGTTGCTCGTTCGTGCAGGGTTTATCGGCCGCAAGGGTGCCGCAACGGCGTAGAGCCACCTAGTCTGGATTCAGACGAAAGGGGCACACCATGGCGGTGACGAGCGAAGCAACAACACTATGGTTCGGCGATCTTGTATCGGGGTCGGGCACAACTTCTCTAGATTCTTCTGACGCGGCCGAGTTTCCTGTCACGTGGGCGGCACGCTCGGAGGGAACCCCCGGCAAAACCAACCCAGAAGAGTTGCTCGGCGCTGCACACTCCGCGTGCTTCTCGATGGCGTTTTCTCACGAACTCGCGACCGCGGGTACTCCCCCCGAGAGTTTGCAAGTAACGGCTGCTGTGACCTTCGAGCCCGGCACGGGAATTACCGGCAGCCACCTTCTGGTGAGCGCCAAAGTACCCGGTATTTCTGAGGCAGATTTTCAAGCCCTCGCCACCAAGGCTAAAGAGAACTGCCCGGTATCGAAGGCTCTCGCCGGGGTGGACATCACCCTCGAAGCGAGCCTCGCGTAATGGCGAAAGCCTCCGGCAGTCGCATTCTCATCTCTGGTGCGAGCGGGCTCATCGGCACGGAGTTGTGTGCTCAGCTCGAAGCTGATGGGCATTCCGTCATCACGCTCGTGCGGCGCGAAGCGCGCGGGCCCGCAGAATCGTCGTGGTCGCCCGCGGATGGCACGATCGACATGGACGTCATCAATTCCGTGGATGCCGTCATCAACCTCTCTGGTGCCTCCACGGGCCGCTTGCCGTGGACGAGCGGCTACAAGCGCGTCATCCTGAGTTCGCGGCTTGACACCACGGGAACTCTCGCTGCCGCGATTGCTCGCGCCGACACTCCCCCGAAGACTTTTCTGAGTGCTTCAGCCGTTGGCATCTACGGCAGCAGGCCAGGAGAGTTTCTCGACGAGACCTCCACTCAAGGCTCGGGCTTTCTCGCTAGCGTCACGGAACAGTGGGAGGCCGCAGCGCAGCCCGCTGCCGCAGTAGCCAGGGTTGTGACGTTTCGCACTGGTCTCGTTGTGGGCCGCGGTGGCGCTTTCACACCCCCTGGTCTTGCCACGAAATTCGGTCTCGGCGCTCGAGTGGGCTCAGGCAAACAGTTCTGGCCGTGGGTGAGCATTGTCGACGAAGCCGCAGCGATCAAACATTTGCTGACCTCGAAGCTCACGGGGCCGGTCAACATTGTTGGGCCAACACCGGCAACGTCACGTGAGGTGACAAAGTCACTAGCGACCGCGATGCACCGCTGGCACGCGTTTATCATCCCAGAGTCACTCATCACGGTCGGGCTAGGCGAGGCTGGCCGCGATCTTCTCTTGGCAGACCAAAAGGTTGTGCCCTCAGCTCTCGAAAAGGACGGCTTCGAGTTCACCCATCGCACCGTCGAGGACGCTATGAATGAGATCTGGGGCAGCGACTCGAGCGCGGCAGCCTAAAACACGTCGTGCAGAACCGAGAGGGCTATCGCGACGCCCGCTCGAAGCGAATCGCCTCGCGCGTCGCCCATCGGGCGCGTGGGCGATCGCCACTCGCGTCGTAGGCAAGGCCAAGCAGAAACCACGCCCTCCACGACTCGGGTTCGGCCTCGACGGCTGCCTGGTACTGGGGAAATTGCGCGTCTGCGGCGGCGGCATCCGGCCTGCCGCTTGGTAGGCGCGGAAGGTTGTCTTCCGGAAGTTCGCCCGCGTCTCGCATCGTGCGCATGAGCGATTCTGCGTGCACGACGAACATGATCTCGCGCACAACAACCCAGCCGCCGATGAGCGGGATGACGAGCAGTGCAACACCCATCGCTATGGGAATGGGATCGCCGATTCCGATGAGGATGAACGCGTATTGAACAACGGCCACAAGGTAGATCGCGAGCAAGCCAATCATGACGAAAGCGGCGATGCGACCCCGAGAGCGCGAGGGACGTGCCGGGCCGGTAGCCACGGCTCTAGGCCTTGCCGAGGTCGATGAGCGAGTCGAGCCCGACCGCAACACCGAGAGTGTTCGGTGCGGCCGCGAGAGCGAGAGCTATGCCCGCCTCATACGAGGTCTGGGAAAGGGTTTCGTGGCGAATGGTCAGGGTCTCACCGGTTCCGCCAAAAATGACGTCTTGGCTCGCGACAACACCTTGCAATCGCAGACTGTGAATGAGGATGCTCGCCACTTGCTGCCCTCGCGCCCGCTGGTCGTTGTGTGGAGCGCTGACGGGGCCGATGTCTGCGCGCGCTTTGCCCATGAGCTCAGCCGTGCGTACAGCCGTTCCAGACGGCGAATCTACTTTGCTCGCGTGGTGTGCTTCGACGATCTCAATGGAGTCGAAGAATCGTGCGGCCATGGCTGCGAAGCTTGTGGCCAGCATAGAGCCGACAGAAAAGTTGGGGATGATGAGCACGCCCGAAGCGGGCTCTTTACCCAGTTGGTGTGTGAGTGTCGCGATTCTCTCGGCGCTCCAGCCCGATGTACCAACCAGAACGTTAATGCCGTGTTCGACGGCGAAAGCAACAACAGTCGGTGAGACTCCGGGCGAGGTGACATCCACAACAAGGCCGGCACCGATCATGCCGTCGAGAGAATCCTTCGATGTAATTTGTGAGTGCACAGAAAAATCGCTCGACTCCTCAATGAGTCGAACGAACAGTTGGCCCATTCGGCCTGAAGCACCGACGACGGCCACCTGAATTGTCATGGCTCCAATCTAGCAAGGCGGCGGAGAGAGCGAGTGCTCTCATGCGCCTCGCGAACATGCACTGTGCAATCTCTCTGCCTCGCCACGATCCTGCCCGTAGTCTGGACTCATGGTGAGCTTTCGTGAGGTTCAAGTTGACGACTCCGCAGCGTTTGAGCTGCTCGATGAGTACTTTCAGCACCGCGCTTTCGGGTTCCCTCGCGAGCAAGGCGAATACGTCACAGTTCACCCAATCCCCGCGGACTTCACTCCTCCCGCCGGGGTTTTCATCATCGTTGAGGGCGAGAACCTTGCAGGTGAAGAGGCCGACGTGGGGTGCGGAGGCATCCGTCGCATCTCGACTACCTCGGGGCCGGATGGCTCGGCCCCTTCGTCTACGTCGTTCGAAGTGAAGCACCTCTGGGTGCGCCCCCACGTGCGCCGCACGGGAGTGGGTCGCGCCCTTCTTGCCGAGCTCGAGCGCCGCGCGATTGCCCTGGGCGCTACGGAGCTCGTTCTTGATACCAACGACAGCCTTGAGGCGGCCGGCAGTTTGTACCGCACGAGCGGCTTCGAGCCGACCGAGCCCTACAACGACAACCCCAACGCGACCACGTGGTTTCGCAAGAGCCTCTAAGCGGGAGTGGCGACCCACAGCTCGATCTTGTCGAAGCGATCGCTTGGTGGCGCGTGGATTTGCCAGACGCTCTGGGTGTCGTCACAAGCGCGGCTTCAGAGCTTCTCGCTACGGGTGACGATCGGCCTTCCGTGGTCGAGCTGGCGAGCACATACACTGATGCCGATTGGTACGCGGTCAATTCGCTGGTAGAGCGCGTGATCGACGATCTTGATTGTCGCGGTGCGCTCGCACGCGGTGCCGAGATCATCGCAACCCGACGGTTGTGCCGACTCGTGCTTTCTGGCGGCCTTCCCCCATGGTCGCTCACCGGATGGCTGTACGACCTAGTCGGCTACGACAGTGAGTGGGAGGTTCTGACGACGCTCGTATCTATTCACAATGCGTATGACGGCGCAGGGTGGCGGGCGTACGGCCCTCGCGAGGTCGATGAGGTAGTTCGTAAGATCGCTCAACTCATTGTCGATTCGAGCAATGAGACCGTGGCTGAGATAGACATCGCTCAACTGGACGTTGATCGGCTTTTTCCTTACCTCCCATTCCGAAAGAAGCGCCGCCGCAGAACCAACCCATGGACTTCTGTCGCTCGATACGCTTCGCAAGTGAGCCTGTTTAAACCGCCTTTCCCCGACACCACCCTCGACCCGTTTCGAGGCGGCGTGGGTGTCTTGACGCAGAATGGTGAGTTTCGTGGGCACGTGCTCACGATCGTCAGCACGTTTATGACTCTCTTCACGTTCAGGGCTCAGTGGTGGGTTTGGTACATCGTGGTGCGGGCCGACGGCACACAGGAGCGTTCCGCAGAGGACTACCCGCCGTTTCTTACTGTCACCGAAATGAAAAACGGGCGCTTCGAGGCAAACACCTATGGCGACGATCGCAACGGTCACTACGACTTTGCATGGTTAGCTGCAGACGAAGCCGCCCAGACGCGCGAGCGTCTTGGAGTCACGGACAGCGACTTCTAACCCGGCTGGGGGAGTTCCAGCCCGGCGTGCCGCCACAATCCCTAGTACGGCTGGTCGACCGGAAGCCCCGTGCGGAGCTCGGGCAGTAGATGCCCGAGGTCGTTGTGTGCAACGAGCACCGAAGGTTTCGCCGAACGCACTCTGATGACTGTGAGGCCACAATTGGCTTGATTGATGCCGAGCCACCGCCAGTCGGGCGCACCGAGCACTTCGCGCACAAACCACGCGATAACAAAGTTGTGGGTGATGAGGAGCGAGTGCCTGTCTTCGAGAGAAGGGGACAGAAACTCTGCGGTCGCGTCGGCCATTTGTGCTCGGCCGGCGTCAATCTCCTCGGGAGTCACTCCGCCAAAAAACGGCTCGAAGGCCGGATGCATGTCGTGTGTTGGCCCCGTGGGGTAACAATCAAAAAGCAATGCAGAAGGCTGAGGTTCAAGAGCGGGCATTTGTTTACTCATGATGCGCGCTGTGTCTTCGGCCCGGCGCAGCGGCGAATGCCACGCATCGGTAAACGGCACACCGCTCAACCTCGCGGCGATAGCTTCGGCTTGCCGTTCACCGCGACCCGAGAGCGGGCCGTCGGGCAAACCGTGTTCGGCATCCTGTTGCTCGCCGTGGCGCACGAGATACAAAAAATGTGACATAAGGGTACTACCTGCGTTTCTATTGCTAGAGCGGAACTGGCGACTCTGCCAGCCCAGCAAATGCGGCCTCATCGATTGCGCCAACCGCTGCAATCGACATGGGTCTCACAACAAGCTCTTGGGCTAGAGCTTGAACATCGTTAGCGGTGACAAGGGACAGTCGACGCAAAGACTCATCAAGGTCAATAAACTCACCCTGAGTGATCTCTGCTCGGCCCAGCCTCGACATGCGTGTGTCCGAATCCTCCAAAGCAAGAGCGGATGCCCCGCTCAACTGTCCGTTGGCGCGAGCGAGTTCCTCGGCACTGACTCCCCCTGTGGCCAGAGTGCGGAACTCACTGAGGAGCAACTCGGCGACCTGGGTGACTTTAGCTGGGGAGCATCCCGCGTACATTCCGAACAGACCTGCGTCGGAGTAGCTGGGTGAAAACGAATAGACCGAGTACGCAAGCCCGCGCTTTTCGCGAATCTCTTGGAAGAGCCTGCTCGACATTCCACCACCGAGGATGGAGTTCAGGAGTGCCAAGGTGACCCGGCGATCGTCGGTAGCGGCAAGGCCCGGGGTGCCAAGCAAAATGTTGGCTTGCTCGATGGGCCTGTTGATGACTGTGAGGGCACTCCCTCGTTCGATCAACTCGCCGAGTGGGTCTCGTCGCTCGACGGGGCGGGCCTGCGCGCCAAGGTCCCAACCGGCTTTCGCGAGTGCGGCAGTGACTCCCGCGACAAGTTCATCGTGGTCGACGGCTCCCGCGACGGTTATGACAAGATCTTGAGCGCGATAGTTGGCCCTGTAGTGGTCGACGACGGCATCTCGAGTCACCGCGGCAATAGTTTCGGGGCTGCCGCCAATAGGCCTGCCAAGCGGGTGGTCGCCAAGCACTGCTTCGAAGAAGCGTTCACTAGTGACATCAGACGGGTCGTCGTCGGCCATGGCCAATTCTTCGAGGATGACACCGCGCTCTATTTCGAACTCTTCCGGATCGATGAGGCTCGACGTCAGCATGTCGGCAATCACGTCCACTGCCATCGCAAGGTCGCGGTCTTGCACTTTTGCGTAGTAGCAGGTGTATTCCTTGGCGGTCATGGCATTGTGTTCGCCACCGACAGCGTCAAACGCCACAGCGATATCGAGGGCAGTTCGCGACGTCGTTCCTTTGAACAGCAAATGCTCGAGAAAGTGCGTAGAACCAAAGGTATGGGGCAGTTCATCTCGCGAGCCCACTGCAACCCAGTAGCCCACTGTGGCGCTGCGAGCACCAAGAACTTTTTCACTCAGGATGCGCACGCCGCTGGGTAAAACTGAACGCCGAACAAGCGACTCGCCAGAAGCCACAAATGAGAGTTCAGCAACGTCGAGGGGAAGTTTCACTGCGCCGTTCATCACCGATTGAGCCTATGCCATTCGACTGGACACTCCAACGTTGGAGCAACTGACCCACCAACTGGGTACAGAATGCGGACAAACAGACGAGTCTGTCTGTCCTCATTTTGTGCAATACTGTCCGAAGCGCCATCCCATAATCCTGCGAGGAGTCCTGATCGTGACCGTAGTTCTTGAGCCGAGAGCAGACCTTCGCGCACCATGGGCGAAACAGCGCATTCTTGATACCGCCGACGAACTGTTCTACAACGACGGCATTCGCATTGTCGGGGTCGATCGCCTCATCAACGTCTCGTCGGTTACCAAGGCGACGTTCTACAAGCACGACGGCTCGAAAGAGCGTCTCATCCTCGCCTACATCACGGGGCGTCACGAGGCCATGCAGTCTCGCGTTACAGAAATCATCGATGCATCTGTTGATGCCGAAGATGCTCTTCGCAATCTCGTCACTTCGTACAGCGCGTCAATCTCGGGTTCGTGTTTCCGCGGTTGCGCTTTTGCTAATGCTGCTTCAGAGTTTCCCGACTCGGCCCACCCTGTTCGAGCAGTTGTCGCCGAACACCGTGACTGGAGAACAGGCGTGTTGAGCGACCTGCTTGCACAGCTCGGCCACCCCATGCCAGGAGACGCCGCCGACGAATTTATGCTCGCCATCGACGGCGCACACGCTGGAGGCTACGCGGGCGACCCCATAGCGGCCACCACAGCCTTCCAGCGAGTCACGTCACGCATTATTGCTAGCGCCCGCTCCTAGCCGCGTAGCTCGTCGCTCTGCTAGTCGATGACGGCCGTACACGGCCCGCAGATCGATGCCTGTAGCTTCTGCGTTTTACGCCGACACTTTGTCAAGCTCAGCGAGTTGCTGACGTGACAAGAAGATGGATGCGGCAG
>Ga0070753_1001877_pt1 | contig 11508 bp, 11 predicted proteins | sample VirMetDEL_Aug_31_FD_77441 | JGI IMG/M metagenome (GOLD analysis project Ga0070753, IMG submission 77441) | Aqueous microbial communities from the Delaware River and Bay under freshwater to marine salinity gradient to study organic matter... | ecosystem: Environmental > Aquatic > Marine > Coastal... | reverse complement strand
CTTTTGTTTTGTTGATATTTTTCAACTATTGTATAATCTGTCATTTTTATTGGTTTTTAATTATTAATTCTATTTACCTTCTTTAATTACAAAAGATCCAGCAAAATTGTGAACATCTCCTGTTATATTTGTTAATTCAATATAATATCCTTTATAAGAACTATAAGCATTAGCAGTACCTACGTTATTACCTGTATGTGTACCAAAATGTCCTCCTGCTTGACTCATATCTGCAATTGTAGTTTGATAGACAATAGCATTATTAAAATCAGCTCTGACTATAATATCACATGATCCTGAAGAAGGAGTAGCATCCCAAGAAAATTTAAAATTCAATCTTGTATGTTCTTTGTCCCAAAAATCTACTATAGAAACTACGTCTCCTGTAATACCATTATTTGCAGAAGTTAGTATTTGACCTCCTTTAGTAACAGGTAAACCATACATTTTTTGCATAGGCTCTTTTACTAAAAATAACTGTTTATTACCTGTAAAGAAAAATACATATGTAGGTGTATCTGTTGAAGTATCAGTACCCGTATAATAAATATATCTATTCTTATAATTACCTTGAAGAGTTCCACTCAGACCAACTAAATAAGTTCTTACTTCAGTTACAGTGGGATGACCACCAACAGAAGGGTTAATTGCACTATCTCCAACAAATACAGCTTCTGTAGATACATGTTTCAAAATACCAGAAGTATCTAAAGCTAACGTAAAAGGAGAAGTACTTGGATCACTAAATATTGGAGGTCTACCTGCAGCTCCTAGTCCTATTCGATAATTACTATCTTCTGAATAAAAAGTCAATAAAGAAGAGGCAGCTACATCAGTGCTTATACTTGCTTTATTTCCATTACTTTGTAGAGTAGAAAATGAAAAATCTTGAGCACCCATTACATAATCACCTATATAAGTACCATCGTTTGAATTAATTGTCAAACTATTACCTCCCATATCTACAGTTCTGTCAGTAGCAGCCGTATTAAGTGTACCTTCTGTTATATTTGTATCTGTAAAAGTTTGTTGTCCGATACCTAATATTTTTTTTACTTCTTCTAAGGGTTTATTTAGAAGTTCATAAAAAAAAGTAGGTACTCTTTTATTAAAAATTGCCATTTTATTAATTTTTTAAAGTTTAATAAAAAAGGGAAGGTAGTCTTACCCACCTCCCTTTTTAAAATATTATTAGAATGAACCTCCTGTAATAGGATTTCGCATTACAATTTTTAAAACTTTAGTAGGGTCTTTAACCCAAATAGCTGGCATTGTTTGAGTCATATAAACTCGATAACCATTGAATTGTCCAGTTGAAGCAAAACCTTGTGTACGACCCATATAGTCCATTGTACCGTTTTGATAGAACCATTTTAATTGATTATCCCAAGAAAGTTTTAATAAGAATATATTATCATTTCCTTCTTCAGTAACATCAAATATAATGAAGCTATAAGAACTTAATGGTCTTCCATCAATCAATGGATTTTCAATATCATTTGTATGCAAATTATCAAATGCAGGATTCAATACAAACTTGACGTTTGCTAAGAATGGAATTGTAAAGCTTGTATAAGCAAATCCAAAATCTAAATCCATTCCAGAACCTTTTACAGCTCCAATTTCAGTTGCATTTTGCACTAAACCAGTTCCATAAACTTCATCAGCAATAGCTTTGTTAATCAACTGCATACCGCCAATACCTGTCTGTACTACTAACTTACGTTGTGGATCTGGACCTTTAAATTCAACTTTACCTTGATAGAAGTTATAAAGTTCAGATTTGAACATATCAAGATTAAATTGAGATTTGTTATAAACACGTTTAAATGAGTTATCTAACTGTGACCATAAACCTACAGATAATCTAATATCATCAGGACCATCTTGTTTAATACGACCACCTTTACCCCACATTAAGTATGTTTCTATATCATTTGCAATTTTAGATAAATGTGCAGCTTCAAGATTTGTAATAAATGTACGAGATAAAGTACCATTATCAAATGCTTTTTTAGCACCAGATTTACCCATATTTGCTACTAACTGTTCAATACTAGATATAGACGGGTCATTTGTATTTTTATCAAAGTTTCTCCAAATTTCTGTTACAGGAACTGTACCATCAGCATTTAAACCACCTTTGATCATCAAATCTGCTCGACTTGAAATTGAATAATGAACATGTGCTTCAGCTCCGCCTACAAAGTTGTAAAATTCACGGAACCCTGAGCCTGTCTCAATATCAGAGAACTTTTGTCCATATTCTCCACGAGCTGAACCTTTTCTGAAATACTTTGTTCCAGATACAAGATATTTATCTGCATCTAATGTTGCAGCATTATCATTATTAACCAGCTGTACTGTATAGATGTAACCATCACCTGCAGGTAAAATATCATCTGCTGTAATGTATAATTCTAATCCATTGTACTTGTCATAGGTAATAATATCACCGTGTCCAAAAGCTCTTTTAGAAAGTTTGATTTTAAATGTAGTTCCATCTGCACCTAACTGAGTAGCTGATTCAATGTTGCCTACTGAAAATGGTAAGTCTTGTGCAATTGGAGTTTGCCATTTGTATTCTCCTCTTGCATTGTCTACTAAAATAGTATTTTTTCCACCGAAAGAAGCCATTTGATACAAAGGCATTTCTACTTTTTGTGTCATTGCCCATAAATCTACAGGTCCCATATCCATCGGTTCAGCTGATCCTAACATTTGAGTTAAGTGATAAGAATCAACATGAGAACTAGCATTATAACTTGTATCTCTAAGAAAAATACCGTTATTTAAAACGGGAGTTGCCATAATATTATAATTTTAAATGTTAATTAATATTTTAAAGTCTTGAAAATATATTACGAGGTTTCTTAATTGTTTTATTACTTTTTCTATAATTGTCTGTTTTTTCAATTCCTTGTGATGTAGTTGTTTTATTAGACTGTTCAGTTTTTAATTTTCTAACAGTTTCTTCAACAGTTTTTTGAGATCCTTTTTCCATCAGTTTATTTCTATAACTATCTGGATCTGCTAATAACCATAAAGCTTCCGCAATCAATGGATAATTAGGTTCAACAAATTGATATTTTTCTAATAAGTGACCTAACAAATTTGTATTTTTTCCACTTACAGATGGATAATTAGGTTGTACTAAACCGTTATAAAGCAAAGCTTGACTTTTTTTGTCTAACTTTATACCATTGACGTTACCATCTTTTAAAGTTTCATATACATTATTCATATAAGATTGAGCTGCTCTTTCTTGTTGTTGTCTTTTTATTTCTTGTTCTTTAATTCTTTGAGCAACTACTCTTTCTTGCATCTTATCTAATTTAGGTTTAAATTTAGCTGCTTGCTTTTCTAATTTCCCTAAATCTTTCCAAGTTTCAATTTCTTCTGCAATTTCTTCATCAGTACCATAATTAGTAGCTCTTAAATAACTAAATATAATACGCTCTTGATCATATTCATCTTTTACATCTAATTCTCTTACTTCTTCTGTATGTGCTAAAGTTTGAAACAAACCTTTTAAATCCTGACCTCCTTCTGCTACATATCTTGCTGCTACTTGTAATTCTTCTGGCAAGCTTTCAAAAAATTGTTTAGGTGTTTCTCTTCTAACTTGATTAGCTCTTTCTTCTAAATTAGCTTCTATAAGCTCTTCCCAATCTTTTACAGAATATTCTTCGTAAGGTTTATCATCATCAAAAGGTATGAGTTTTTCACTTTTAATTAGCTTTTGAAAAACATCACTTACACCTTCAATAGGTTTTCTGCCTCTTTTTTTAGGTTCAGAATAATCATCATCATCATCTTCATTAGTAAGTTGATTTAACAATTCTGCTCCTTTCTGTTCTACTTCTGCAATATCTGAGTCTTCATCATCATCTTTAGACTTAGTTTCAAAGTTTAAATCTACAGTATCATCAACTTTAGAGAAAATGTTTTTCTTTTTCTCTTCGGGTACAGTAATCCCTTCTGCTGTTGCAGCTCCGTTAAATATTTCATCTATGTTAATATCAACAGTTTCTACCGTACTTTCCATTACGTTATTTTTTTCTTCCATATTTTATGTTGGTTTAATTACTTATAATTAATATACAAATATATGTTTAAATAAACTTAAAAAATTTGCTAAAAATATTACTTTCAAAGCAGTATATAGCTAAAGCTATTTTTTCTTTTCATCTTTCTTTGATTTAAAATCATATTTATTTTTATTTTCTCTAGCTATTTGAAGATTTTTTTCTGCTATCTCTCTTTGTGTAGAAAGTTTTTCTCTATCTATCTTCATCTTTTCATTAGCCTGAGAATTTTTTACTGCCGATTCTTCTCTTTTAAAATTCATTTGTTCTCTATATTGAGAAGTTTTATTTATTTCATCCATACGTTCTTTAAAATCAGAGACTTTATTTTCATTAATATCTGAATCAGAACCATAACCAGCAGCTCTAATTTCTGCAACAGTAATATCTTTTTGTCTTTCTTTTTCATTTTCCTGTTGTTGAAACTGCATTTTCATCATCTCTTCTTGCTGTCTAGCTTGTATTTGCTGTTCCTGCATTTGCTGTTGCTGTTGCATTTCTTGCTGTCTTCTTTGTTCCATTTTAGTTTCAGAATCTTTTAATATATCCGTTACTTCAGCAATACTATCTGCTTTTATTATGTTTCCTAAATCATATATTGAAGCTCCTGATGTATTATTCTGTATTGCTAATTGTTTTAACTGATCAAGAATAGCTCTATGGTTTGTTTTAGTTGTAGCAAAAACATTAAAATCTCTCAACAGTAAATCCGTTCCGTTAATAACAAAATTAACTTTTTCAGATTCTGATGTCATATATGAAAGTCTTAAACTAGGATTTGTACTGTAATAATATTGTGCTAAATCAGTACGCATTTGATGAACTCTAGGCATAAGATTATCTGAATGTTGTGTAAAATACATTTCAGTTTGAGCATATGATTGATTAAGAGCTTGAACTACACCAGTTGCTGTTTCTTGTGCTATAGGTGCACCTAATCTTTGTGGATTTATACCAATAGCCTCAAAACACTGTTGTTTAAAATAATTAGCTAATTGGACTCTAGACATTAATCTAGCACCTTGTTCCATATTTAAAACCTGATAATGATTGAAATTAGTAGCATTTTCAGTATTTGTAATAGATGTATCAAGAGGAAGCATTTGAAAATCTTTCATTGCTACAAATGCTTTTGCATAATTACCTTTTCCCCAATCTTCACCCATAGAATGTCTTGGCAAAGCATTTTGATCAAACATAATCACTGTTCCTAACTCATCTACAAGAATATCAGCTATCTGATTATTAACCATATTGTAACCAATTTGATAAGCTTTCATTAAGTCAACTAAAGAAGTAGATTTTGTATTCCGATCTGAAAAAACTCTACCTTCTATAGGTAATTTACATCCATATAAAGTTTCATTTCCTTTAAATTGAAAAGGTACTCTTCCTGGTTTAGTTCTATCTATACCTAAGTAAATAGGATTAATGTTATCAGAAGACATACTAGTTCTCCAAGTTGCTGGTAGATTAGGACCTATTTTAACACCACCCCATACTTCATTTATCCAAAACCAATCTATATGTTCACCTTCTAATAAATTTTCTTTTCGTTTGTTTTTAAAAATAGAAGTGTCATATACAGGCTTTTCTGTTACTTTAAATGTTTCATCTACAATTTCTTGTATTATATCACCATCGAAAGTTATTTTAGTTAAGTGTCCAACTTTTCTTTGTGTTTTCCAATAAGCAGTTGTTACTCTTAACAAATCTTCTTCTCCCCATATATCAACATCATTACTTTCATTTAAAATACTACTAAGTATGTCACCACCTCTTTTAGGATCTTTAGACCAATTACTCATAAATTGTCTATATGCTAGACCTGGCATATTTGTATTCCAAGCATGAGATCTTGTAGGATCATAATAAGTACCATCATTTTGATAACCGTTAATTCTATATATTTCTGATCCTGCAGGATGTACATTTTGTAAAGATTCTAATTGATCTTTAGTCATCAAATATCCATACTTATCAATTACATCTGCAATAGTCATTAAATCTATTTTACCAGCAAAGTTTGAGTCTGATATATATCTTCTATCTGGAGATTTTTGATAAAATGTTAGCACAGGATTCCATAATTCTATATCATAGTCATCTTCCATCATTTTAAAATGCCAAAACTCTCTATCTGTTATAAGCATATCTCTAAATGCTCTTTCTTCAAGTTCTTGCATTTTAAATCTTTCTATATCTACATTAGTCTGATGTGTTGCCCACTCTTCTACTAATGATTTATAATCCTTAGAAAAAAAATCTTCTATTTCAGGTAAGCTTTTTAAACTCTCTTCAGACATCATTTGTTGAGCTTCTTCTGATTGAGGATCTAACCCCATATCAATCATTCTACTTAACATTTTAGACTGAGCATCAGCAAGTAAATTTTCTTCAATTAACTTACGTTTCTCTTCTAACATTTCATTATATGAAAGATCATCTACAGCTCTAAATTGTACTTTTGAATATCTTTTAGAAAATTCTCCTGAAAGTACATTTATAACATTTGGTATTATGGGATAAAATTTAAGTTCTAAAGCGGATTCATCTTCAGTAGTAAGGACATCCATTAGATCTTTATAATCATTATCCTCTTCAATTATATAATCTGTTTTATCTATAATACCTACAGCAAGTTTATAATTTTTAAGCAATCTCCTTGAATTAGTTCTTAGAAATTCAATTCCTTGCAATTCTAACCAATCCATATTCCATGCTCTCCAATCATCATCTTTCTTTTTACTTGGTAAAAATTGTAATGGTTGAGTTAAACTTGACGATGGAGAAAAACCTTCAGCTTTTGCTCCTGCCTTTAGTTGCATTGCGTTATATACTTTCATAGTAGCACATTATGTTGCAGAATCTTCTATATACTCGTAGATTAAAATATAATGATCGTATGTAGCTGTTTCTGTATACATCATTTAAAATTTTTAAATCCTGATTTCTTTTTTCTGATTCCTGATTTCAATTTATTTCTTCCTAAATTACTAAAAGGGTTGTACTTTAATTTAAACAAATTTTTTGACTTATCCAAAACATCATCGTCAGCTTCTCGTCGTTTATTATACCCACGATTCGATTGCTGCACCTTAGCAAAAGCAATTAATGCACTAAATGCTACAAGTCTATCTACGTTTAAACCTGGATGATAAGCTAACATCTCTTTTATTAGCATTGGATCTGGTATTCTATCAACGCCAAAAGTTTGATTAATTACTTCTCCATTCTCATCAGTATCCTCATCTATTACTTCTCTAAGGAACTCAATAGCATATGAAATAAGGTGGTTTTTAAAAAGAGTACCTGTATTCTTCCAACCATATTCTTGAAATACATTTTTATTACTTCCTAAGTCTTTTAAAAAAAGTATTTGTTGTTTAGGTACAAGGTATTTTTGTTTTTTTCTAGATATCATATGTTGAATAAACAATGAAATGTTGTTCTCAACTACAGTCCAAGCGTTATACCATTCAATTATTTTTTCTAGTTGTTCATGTGTTTTATTAATATCATCATATCTTCCGCACCATGCTGCAACAATTTTATCACTTTCAATGAACTTTTCTACTCCTCGCGATGTTTCCCTACTGACCTCAACAGCGTTCTTGTAGACAAAGATGCTACATAATGAATCTGATGTTGTTGTTTTACCTTCTGAAACAGGGTCAATTGATGCATAATACGCACCAAATTGCGGATCTTTTACAGGTCTTTCCCACACTACTAGACAGCCACGTTTATCTGTTTGTTTTTTTGAAATAGGGAATTGGTTGATAGGTTGTCTGTTACTTCTTTTTGCAGTTATCCCTTTTTCATCTCTGTCTAGTTCAATATGTTCATATGCATATTCCTTTTCTTCAATCTTTTTTAATTGTTTACTGAGTAGACCTTGTGGAAATATTGATTCTTTTCTGTATGCAAAACCTTCTTGAATATTTGTTGGTTTTTGTGAAATTCTTAGTTGATATTGTTCTGCATTCAATTCATTTTTCCACTTAATCCTTTCTATTCTTATTGCTTCTAATGCTTCTTCTATAAGTGAATTGCCATATTGATCTATATGTGGAGGCATTGACCATTGTTCAGGTATAAATAAACCTGATCTACCTATTGTTCCATCTTTATCTAATAGATTTGTTTCAACAGAGTATATATCATTTACATCAGGATTTAATATCATTTCTTTTAATGGTTCACATTGATCTAAATCACCAACAGAACCTGCTGCTATAAACATACCTGTTGTAAGCATACCTGATGACATAGCTGGTCTTAAATACTCATAAGTCTGCATCATTTTTGGAGCAATACCCGCTTCTTCATGAAAGAAATACGTAGTAGGACCACCAACACCTGTAGTAGCATTTTTTTCAAATGATGCACCTTGTATTTTAGATTTTAATCCTTTTTTTGTTTTTCTATTACCTATTTTGACTTCAATTTGCTGTTGCCACAACAAAACTTTTTCTGGATTGCTTGGTCTATACCAAGCAGTATGTTCATTTAAAAAGTCTTTATATTCATCTAAGAATTTCCAAGAGCCTTTATCATTAATATAATCTTTAAGACTAGCTCCTATTTTACAAACACTACCTTCTTCAAACCAATATGTATTAATTATTTTTCCCATGTGGAAATAGGAGGAAGCTATCTGTCTTTTCTTAAATATAGCTGCATGTTTATTGTTTAGTTCTGCTAACAACTCATATAAAGCCATATGATATTGAGCATCTCTCACTTTAGCAAAACCGTATTTCTTTTCTTCTTTGTCAAATATAGGTAGGAAATTGAGCCACATATAATAATCTCTAGTAAGATACCATGTCTTACCTTTGTTTTTATATATGACTCCTACTCTACATTTATTCTTTTGATCATTCCAATAATTAATGAAATCTTTAGATCTAAACGGTTTATTACAATAGTATCCATTCTTATTGAAGAATCTGGCTTCAGCATTAAAAACTCTAGATGTTTCATCAAATTCATAAAGACCAGGTTCAATAAAAACGCTTTCTATAAAACTTTTAAATTCCTGGTCTGTTTCAAATTCAGTTTCTGTCCAATTACCATTTTCATATGTGGGAATTATTCTACTCATATTTTATTATTGCAAAAACATCACCTTTATTAATAAGATAATGATCTTCTCCATTATGCTCCATTAATATCTTTGAAGCTTTGTCACTATACTTAATTGTGTCTCCTACTTTTATTTCAGAAACCCCTTCTCCAATTCCTACTACAACACCTTCGGATTTAGATTTTCTTTGTGGTGCGGGTATTAAAATGTTAGTTCCTTTAAAGTATTTTTCTACTTCTGCTTCTTTAACTAGGATCTTCATCCCCACTGGTATAACTTTCATAGCTTAATTTTTCTAATTCAAATTGTAAATGATTAATAGCTTTTTCTATATCATCAATAGGAGATTCATGTTTTCTATTAGCTCTCAGTAAATAAGTTACTGCTGTGCCAATATTATATGATAAATCAAAATCTTCTACTACCTTACGTGCACTATACTTATATCTTTTACCTGTATAGTAATGTGGTTCTTTATTTTCCATAATTTATAATTGATCATAAGCTAATCCTTGACCTCCTCTTACAGAAGTCTTTTGCTCATCTTGTAAATCTTTATAAGCTCCTTTAAATGATTGACGAATTGAATCAAAATCTTTAGCAACAGCTCTAATTTGACTTATATTACCGTCTCTACCATCTGATATTTGAGTATTGGCTAAATATATTGCCATATTATCAAGTGCTATTTTAATACCCAAATATGCACGATGTGTAGGTGTTTGATACATTTGTTTACATCTTTCTAATGCATTTATTATAGTCTCATCTTCTGTAGAATCTTCTAACTCAACCTCTTCTATTATCATTTCTTCTTTTTCATTTTCTGGAAGATGAAAAAAAGGATTGAAATCAGGATCAGGACATGTCATATAAAATAAATATTTATATATACTCATGTAGGAATCAGGATATTCATCCATAATTTTCTTTAAGAATTTAATAGCATAACAATGCTCAGAGGGAATTATATTGCCATTTTGTATATCAAATAATTTGACTATCATATTATTTTCTATTTAGTTTCCACCACTTTAATAAGCTAATTACTTCATTTTTTAGATATGGTATATCATATTCAACTTCTTCTTTTATTACAGGTTTTCCTTTTACATGTTTATATTTAGGATAACCATACTTATCCTCATCTATTTGATCAAACAATATATGCAATAAAGTTAACTTTCCTGGTTTTAATTTAGGATTGTGTTTTAAAATCATATACATATAAATAGACATTTGTAAACTATAATGATTAAAATTACAATCTTCTAAATGACTCAACGGGCTGTATAGTTTTTTAGATATTCCTTCCCAATTAACATAGCTATTCTTTTCAATTTTCTTGTTGGTTTTATAATCAGTAATATTGACTTTTCCATCAATAACTTCTACATAATCTGCTTGACCACAAATACCAACTGATTTTAAATATGTAAAATGTTCTGGATATATACCTTCTTTCAATTTTTGTAACGGGGCAACTTTATCTCCAGAAGCAGCATCAATTATAGATTTGTGTATAGGTATCTTTTTTCCATTTAAAAAAATGTGATCGTTTTTCAACAAATTTTCTTCTTTGGTGTTATGATAGAAGTTACCTAACTTCAAAGCACGATTTGTTTCAGAATCCCATATTTTAAGTATTTCTGACGGAGGTATTTTATACCACTTTGAATTTTTATTTGCTGAACATTTTTTTGCAGTCTTTTCCTTATCAAACTTCTCTTTTAGTTTGGAAACTAATGTGGTTACGCTAGTCCACTTAATATCTTCATCAGTACTTTCGTACTTATGCTCTTTTTCTTTAAATATTAAAGGCATCTATTTTAATTTTAAACCTCTGATTAAATCTCTTACTCTTTCACCTAATTCAAAATTATTAGAATACTGCTTTTCATATTCTAAAATTTTATTATAGACATGTTCTTCTTTAGTTACATAGTTAGTCATCGTTTAACATTTTATTAAGAGCTTCTTCTTCTTCTTCATTCATGAGAGCTTTCCAATAACCTTTTGGACAACTAGAAGAAAGAGATCTTGTTTTAAATTCTAAACTACAACCGCATTGAGAACAACATGGTTGAGTTCCAGGCACTAAACAATCTTTACCATCTTTATCAATATACTCACACTTATTGCATAAGAACATTCTATAAGCTGCTTCAGCCTCTACATGTTCTTTTTTAAACAATTTGTTTTTAATACCTTCCATTATCTTTCCAGTATTCTTGAACGCATCTAAGTATTTTAAAAATTTCATTTGTTTTCTTTAAACTGTTTTCTTTTAAAAATTGACTCTAATAACTTATCTAGTGCTTTAGTTTG
>Ga0070753_1001876_pt1 | contig 11516 bp, 7 predicted proteins | sample VirMetDEL_Aug_31_FD_77441 | JGI IMG/M metagenome (GOLD analysis project Ga0070753, IMG submission 77441) | Aqueous microbial communities from the Delaware River and Bay under freshwater to marine salinity gradient to study organic matter... | ecosystem: Environmental > Aquatic > Marine > Coastal ... | reverse complement strand
TATCAAGATGCATCATTGGCAGAGGGTACTGATGATTTTACAGTAGAATTTTGGGTTTATAGAGATGGAACTCAATCTTTAAATGATACAGTAGTGGGGCATGATACTACTCCTGGCTATCAAATTTGTTTTAATAGTGACGGAAGCACTCTACGATTTATGAGAGATGGAACTGACGCGTCAAGAGTCTTGCCCGCCTCTTTAAATGACCAACAATGGCATCATGTAGTTTACCAGAGAGATTCGGGTACTTTGCAAGGATTTTTAGATGGAGTTTCTTTAGGTACTGCATCTGTTAGTACTAATTTTACCAATAACATAATCGAAATTGGCGTAAACAGAGGAGGTACGGCGTATTTCACCGGCAATGTTCGTGATGTCCGTATTATTAAGGGTACAGCGTTTTATTCTTCATCAGGTTTTGATGTACCGACTGAACCTTTGACGGCAGTTTCAGGTACAGGATATTCTACAACACTACTATCGTGTCATTTACCATACATAGCAGATGGCGGAGCTAATTCTTTAAGTCCAACAGTAAACGGCAACACCAAGACGGAACCATTTGCTCCATACGATTACGGTCCTTACTCTACATCTACAGCTGGCGGCTCGGCCTTTTTTAATGAAAATACTAACAATGGTTATTTACGAGTTGATGCAGCATTAGATGGAGCTACTTCAACTAGTTCGCCTTGCACCATAGAGTGTTGGTTATACACAGACGATACATCTCCCTACGACACATATGGATCTATTTTTGGAATAAACCGAGCTAGTGATGGTAACAACCAAGCATTTTTTAGTATTCATACCGGTGGTACTTATTATTTTCACTACAGTGGGAATGCAGCCGCATCAACTGGTGACAGTGTAAGATACAATCAGTGGGAGCATCTTGCTTTTGTTTTTAATGATGGATCAAGCAATGTATTTAAATGGTACAGAAATGGAAAGTTAATCTACGAAACTACTGAGGCATTAGACACACCATTGTCCGATTGTACATTCCTTATCGGAGCAGAAGCAGACGCCGCTAACGCAGGCAGCTTAGGTAACTATCTTAAGGGCCATCTTTCAGAAGTACGCGTATCAAACGTAGCTAGGTACACGGCTGAATTTACACCTCCTACGCAAGTATTTACATCTGATAGCGATACATCGTTACTTCTTCATTTTAATGATGGAGCTATAATTGATAAGTCACAGTCCGTACAGACGTTGACTCTAAACGGAAATGTAAGTTCGTCTACGACTCAAAGTAAGTACCTGTCGTCGTCTATGTATTTTGATCCTGCAGCTACTTCACAGGTAAACTTTATAGATATTTCTGGGTTTGATGGTGATTTTAGTACCGGTGATTTTACTATCGAAGGATGGATCTGGCCGGCAAGCCTCGATACAAGTTACTCGCTCAGCAGTCAAGCACCAATCCTCGACTTAAATTCAAGCCAAGGTACTGCGGGGGATTGGTGGGTAGTACATCAAAATAATTCATCTATTGTATTTGGAACTAATCAAGCTGTTCAACATGCTGGCGCATCTAATTCTTTAACGGCCAGTGCGTGGCATCACTTTGCTATTGCACGAGCAAGCGGCACTCTAAGAATATTTGTAGATGGTACAGAAACAGGAAGTTCAGTTAGTTATGCTGCGGCAATAGGATCAAAGAGAACATTGAGAATAGCAGGTCAAAACGGTACCGCTAGATGGTGGGAGGGATACCTGTCTGACGTTCGCATCACCAAAGGCCTAGCAAGATACACAGCAAACTTCACGCCGCCTACGGCAGAGTTAAAAGGATAATACAATGGCAGTAGTAAATTTTCCCGATAATCCATCCGACGGCGATACTCAAGCCGTTGGAGGAATCACATACACTTACAGCTCTAGTAAGGGATACTGGACAGCCGCTGCTTCCGGCGGAGGCGGGGGAGGCGGCGCTTCGGTGACTACTGATGATGCTGCTCCAAGTTCTCCAAACGATGGAGACTTGTGGTGGGACTCTGATGCGGGTAAAATGTATGTTTATTATGCAGATGCAGACTCAAGTCAGTGGGTCAGTGTAAGTGTTCCTGGCCCTATAGGTGCTACTGGAGCTGCTGGAGCTGCTGGAGCTGATGGAGCTGCTGCAACCCCTACATCCTATACAAACTTTGCAACATTTCCTTCTACAGGAAATACATTGGGAGACTTTGCAGTTGCCCAAGATACAAAAGCACTTTATATGTGGGACGGTACAGAATGGGATAGAGTTTATTCTGGACCAAATGAAGATGTTTCATGGACTACGGAACCTCCAAGTAGAGTAGATTTACCTATTGATGGTTCTACTTCGTCTTTTACTGTTGCTGCAACTGATCCAGAAGGGTTCGATATTACGTATAGTTACGATACCAGTCCTAGTAATCAAACTCAAGCAACAATAGCTCAAAGTGGCGGAACTTTTACTTTTACACCCTCTACAAATATTGCCAATGCTGGAAGCTTTACTTTTAGATCAAAAGCTAGCGACGGATTAAATGTTACTGCAAGAACATCGACAATTAGTTTAGAATTTTTTGATGGACCTTATTTAGTAGCAGGCGATGGCACAGTGATAGTTGGAACAGGAGGAACTTCAGTAACAAACGCGGATACTGTTGCAGATTCTTTGTTGCAATACAATGCTGGCAGAATAGATAATACGGGAGAACTTATACTCTTTACAGGTATGCCAGCATTTAGTTTCAACCCTACCTCTAGTGATAGAATATTAGTTTATGCAGTAATGTATGATTCTGCAGCAGGGGCCTCCATTGGTATAAGCGCAGTTGATAATTCATCCTTGTCTTTACAAAATATAGCAAGTAGTTCAATTGGATGGGGTTTTGATCCAGTTTATGGGGGTTTTAATTCTAGTAACTCTGGGTTGACTACAAATAAATGGTATATTATTGCGATAGAATTAGCAACGGGCAATGGGTCGGGTTTTGATGCAAGAATTTATAATGTAACTGATAATGTTTGGATTAATGAAAGTAGCTCTGGCAATCAAGGGTACCTCCAACCTTATCTGCCTATAGATGGAACTTATGACAACCATATAGCCTTTTATGGCGGAAGTCCGCCTTCACCAATAACAGGTTATACAGCTAGAACTACTATGCCTCATAAAGTAGCTGGTGTTGGTGTAATGAATTATATTTCACCTATAGATACTCTTGTGACACAGTTTAAGAATTTTATATTCACATAAGGAGAAATCATGGCAATAAATTTTCCAGCAAACCCAAGTAACGGCGACGTTCACGCTGGGTTTACTTATAATTCAACAAAAAGTGTATGGGAAGCCAACTCTCCTTCAATGATGGCTACATCCGATACTGCACCCACGAGTCCGAGTGATGGGCAGATGTGGTTCGATACTGATGGAGGAGGCACTTTCGTATACTACGAAGATGCTGACTCTAGCCAATGGGTAGAAGTGATCGGATCACAAGGCAGTCCCGGGGCTGATGGCGCAGCAGGAGCCGCAGGTGCTGACGGAGGAGCAGGTGTAGCTTCTGTATATGCAACAGTAAATGATCTTCCTACCAGTGGAAATTCGCAGGGAGACATGGCTCACGTAACTGCAAATAATACACTCTACTTTTGGAATGGCAGTGGATGGTACAAAATTGCACTTATCAACACAAATCCAAGTATTAGTGGAGTATCAAGTAGTTATACTCTTGCAAAGGATGGTACAGCCACAACTGTAACGGTAACTGCTAGCGACCCAGAAGGGCTTCCAATTACTTATAGTATTGCATCAGATACTTCAGGAAGTATAGCTACAGTCACTCAAGGCACTGGAGCAAGTAGTAATGTCTTTACAGTTACTCCTTCGACAAGTGAAGCAAACGCGGGTACATTTACCCTAACGTTCAGGGCATCAGATGGAGTCAATATTGCTACTGCGCCAGCATCATTTACATTACAGTTTTTAGTTCTAAACAGTAACTATACTACAGCATTAATTACATCTGTAGGGGCTAACACTGCAACTAATAGTAGTTTTTTAGACTCAAGTACTAGTAATCATACAGTTACTACACTAGGCAATACAAATCAAAGTACATTTAGCCCTTATCGACACGGTGGATATAGTTTGTATTTTGATGGCGCCACCGTAATGGACTTGGGATTTTCTACTTTAAATTCTGGAAACTGGACATTCGAATGCTGGGTTATTTGCGAGCAAGGTGAAACTATTGTAGGAAAATACAGTGGAGGAAATCAATTAGAAGCTTTCGGAATATCTAATACAACGGGATATATGTATACTCATACAGGTGTTGGAGTAGAAACACCAACATGTGTTACCAATTTAAAAGATGGACAATGGCACTATTGTGTTTGGGAAAGATATAACGGTACATACTACTACTGGGCGGACGGTTCTTTAGAAGCTAGTTTTGCTAATTCAGAAGCACCTTCTGGTGGAGGAAACTGGGGAATGGGGGGTGTTGCGAGCGGCCGTTTTAAAGGATATGTCAAAGAAGCTCGATTAAGTTTGAGCACTGCAGTATATAGTGGAAATGCTCCTACTACTCCTACTGAACCTCAAACTACCTCAAATGCTACCGATGCATTTTTTACGGGAGTAGGAGTAGAGATAAAAGATTATTCAAGCAATAATCGAACTTTTACTCTTAACACAACAAAACTAGCCCCAAGGGCTCCTTATGACTACGTAAAATATAATGCTAGTAATAATAGCGGATCAATGTATTTTGATGGCACTGGTGATTATTTAACTATTCCAGATCATGCGGATTTCGATTTTGGAACAGATCCATTTACGATTGAAGCTTGGATTAATATTGATACAACCAGAGGTAACTATGATCGTATAGTTGCTGGAGGTACACAAGCAGATGGAGCCAACAATCACTGGTTTGTAGGTTTTTGGCCTGGAGCTCAAATCAATGTTGGATACTATAACGGTAGTGGTTATACCGAAACACAATTTAATATAGGAAGTATGCCAAATGAACTCTGGCATCATGTGGCTATAGTAAGAAATGGAGCTAATATAGAGTGCTATTTTAATGGTGTATCTAAAGGCACATGGAATATAGGGGCTAGTACAGCATGGAACACAGGAGCACAAGGGCTCATAGTAGGTCATAGATATAATAACGGCAGTCCCATCGAGCCTTACCATGGATATATCGGCAATCTCCGTATAGTAAAAGGTACCGCCGTCTACACTTCTGCTTTTACTCCACCCACAACAGCACTCACAGCTATCAGTGGTACATCTTTGCTTTTAAGCGGAACCAACGCTGGCATCATTGATAAGTCACAGTCGGCTAAAACGCTGACTTTAACAGCGGATGTACAATCATCTAATCTTCAGACTAATCTTAACACCACAAGTATACTATTTGATGGGACTTCAGATAAAATAGAGATTCCAAATTTTCAACTACTAAGGGATGGTAGAGACTTTACTATTGAGTTTTGGATATACTTACCAAATACTAGCGCTGAACGAAATATTCTAGAAACCTTTTCATTTAGCGCTACTTCTGGTTGGACAATCTACCACTTGGCAGGGGGAAGATTAGATTTTTATCCTCACCATACAAACTTGACTACTCTTTCGGCCTCAACTTGGACTCATGTTGCAATTGAAAACTATGGTGGTACTATACAATGTTTCGTGAATGGTACTAGTACTTATTCCGCGACACACACCAACACTAGTACACCAACAGCTGGGTTACGTATAGGCACAAGATCTGGAACGGCTAATTATTTTATTGGCAACATGGAAGACATTCGAATTACAGACGGTTATGCTAGGTATCAAGGTACCAACTTTACTCCACCTACGGAAGCTTTAAAAGGATAAGATTATGGCAACAAATTTTCCAAATAGTCCATCGAATGGAGCCACACATGTATTCGGCGGTACTACGTATACTTACAATTCTACAAAGGGTGTGTGGACGGCTGATAAGGATGCAGTTGCTGTAAGTGATACTCCCCCGTCAAATCCAGAAACAGGCGCACTTTGGTTCGACTCAAGTGTAGCAAAAACATATATTTACTACAATGATGGATCTTCGAGTCAGTGGGTACAACTCAATCCTTCCGGTGGATCAGATGGTGCTGATGCAACAGGTGACGGTGAAAGTCCTATAATTTATACTGAACCTCCTACATCTCATAATCTAAGTAACAATGGAAGTACCAGTACAGTTCAAATGCAAGCAGTAGACCCGGAAGGAACTGCAATTACCTATGGCATTGCCTATGCGAATTCTACAAATGCTCTTCAACTCAGTTAAGTTCTGCTACAACTATAGATCAAAGCACGGGAACTTATACTTTTACTCCCTCTACAACGCAAGCAAATGCCGGTACTTTTAAAGCACGATTAAGTGCTTCTGATGGAATTACAAGTGCCACACGCTTCGTAAACTTTAGTCTTTCATTCACTCACACATTATATTATCTGGTCATTGCTGGTGGTGGCGGTGGTGGAGGTTCTAGCTCCGGATTAGCTACTGGAGGCGGTGGCGGTGCTGGGGGTTATCTCTCCTCTTGGAACAACGAAAGCTCTGGCGGTGGCGCGCCAGCAGAAAGTCCAATTACTGGTGCTCCAGGTGATGTATATACAATTACAGTTGGTGCTGGTGGTGCTGGAGCTATTGGTTCAAATGCTGGTAGTAACGGTGCTAACAGCTCTATTGCAAGAACAGGTATAACAACTATCACTGCAGTTGGTGGAGGTTATGGTGGTTCTTCATCTGGAGTGTCTGGTGCAAGTGGTGGTTCCGGCGGTGGTGGACAGCCTTATAACGGCACTGCAGTAGGATCCGGAACTGCAAATCAAGGTTACGATGGGGGAAATGGATACGGCAGTAGTGGTGATTATAGTGGCGGTGGCGGTGGTGGTGCTGGAGCTGTTGGAGCATCTGCGTCTTCTGGAACAGGAGGGGCAAATGGCGGAGTAGGTGTTGCGTCAACCATAACAGGCACCTCGGTTCATAGAGCGGGCGGTGGAGGCGGCGGGGATTGGGCTGGCCCAGATGGCGGTACTGGTGGCAACGGTGGCGGTGGAGATGGCAACCAAACTGCAGGATCAAATGGTACAAATGGAACACCCAATACTGGTGGCGGTGGTGGTGGCGGTGGTGCTACATCATCTTATACTGCTAATGGTGGTGACGGTGGATCTGGAGTAGTAATTATTCGCAGCTCTACACAAGCAGCATCAACTACTGGTTCACCTGTAGAGACGACAGACGGCTCTGATTATATCTATCAATTTAACGCAGACGGTACAATAACGTTCTAGGAGTAAATAATGGCAATTAATTTTACAGACAGTCCCGCAGATGGAGCAACGCAAGTAATTAGCGGAAGAACTTACACTTATAATAGCGCAAAAAATAAATGGGATACAACTGCCACCGAAGTTGTAGGGCCAACTGCGACTGTATATGCAACCGTGGACAATCTTCCCGGGACTGCAACAACAGGAGATCAAGCTCTTGTAACTGCTACAAATCGACTCTACATTTGGAATGGTAGCGGTTGGTATAACATCGCTTTGATTAATACTACTCCAACTATATCGGGAGTGTCTTCAAGTTATGATCTTGCAAACGACGGTACTGCTACCGTAATAACGATTACAGCCGTAGATGCAGAAGGGCTCCCAATTACTTATAGTATTGCAAGTGACACATCAGGAAACTTCGCTACAGTCACTCAAGGCAGTGGTGCAAGCAGTAACGTATTTACTATTACACCTTCTACAAACAATGCAAACTCCGGCACATTCTCACTTACATTTCGAGCAAGTGATGGTGTTAATATAGCATCTGCTGTTGCATCATTTACTTTGCAATTTAGTATAGAAAATAGTAAGTATACTACCACACTTATAACATCTGTAGGAGCTAATCTAGCGGACAATAATGATTTTGTAGATTCAAGTACGATAGGCCAAACGATTACAGCAGCAGGCAATGCACATCAATCAACGTTTAGTCCTTACCGGCATGGCGGGTATTCAGTTTACTTTGATGGAAGCGGTGATTATATTTCTATTCCTGATAGTACTGATTGGGATCTCGGATCTACATGGACAATAGAAGCATGGGTATACCCTAATGCAGATACTTCAGGTAAAGGGTTTTCTACTAGAGGTACTACTGGCACCGCCGATATGTGGGAATTCTTTATCTACTCTAGTAATTACTTTACATTTGAAGGGTATGGGGGAAATAACACATCTGGACCAAAAAGTACAACAAATACCTATGCTTCAAACAAGTGGTATCATGTTGCATACGTCTATGATAGTTCTGCTGTAAAAATTTTTATTGACGGTGTTTTAGACTCAACTCATAATATTAGTGTTTCTTGGAATGCGGCTTATGGACCATATATTGGGGGAAATGCTTCATACGGTGAATGGTTTAATGGATATATTGCAGACTTGCGAGTAGTAAAAGGCACTGCCGTCTATACCTCTGCATTTGCTCCACCAATAGAACGCCTTACAGCAATAACAAATACCAAATTACTTACTTGCCATTTGCCGTACATAGCTGACGGCTCAAGCAGCAATCATTCTTTTACTATAAACGGCAACACTAAGACACAACCATTTGCTCCATACGATTACAACAATCCATATTCTGCTAGTGACAACGGCGGGTCATTGGTTCTTGATGGAGTTGGCGACTATATAAGTATTGCAGACCATGCAGATTTAGATATGGGTACTTCAGATTTTACTATTGAAGGGTGGTATTATCCTCGTACAACAGCTAGTGGAGGTAATGGTTTACTCTCAAAAAGAGCAAATGGTTCTGAAGCAAATGGAGTTTTAATATACTTTGCAGCGGCCGCAGCGGCTGGCGTTCCTGATCTATTAATAGGCCAGTCTGGTAGTTGGGTAATTAATTCTCGATCTTCCATTGGCTTTAAGACAGGTATCTGGAATCATTTTGCTATTGTAAGAAATGGGACTAGTTTTAAGCTATACATAAATGGAAAAACTGGAATATCAGTTACCAGCTCTATCACGGCTACTGACAATGCGCACGCTTTCGTAATAGGGGCAATGGGAGCTGATGGTAGTCAGCCTATAGCAGCTTGTAATATAGCGGATTTTCGCGTAGTAAAAGGTACAGCTGTTTATACAGCTGAGTTTACTCCGCCTGCAGCTCCATTGACGGCTATCACTAATACTTCTTTATTAGTACAAAATACTAATGCAGGCATCATTGATAAGTCACAATCAGGAAAGACATTAACTTTACAAGCCGATGTAAAGTCGTCTACTACTCAGACTAAGTACTTGTCATCGTCAATGTATTTTGATGGCACTGGAGACCACATACACCTTCAAACCTCAGATGGTAGATTGGATTGGCTTATTAATAATTCTAATGTCGGTACAATTGAGGCTTGGATTTATCCTACAGTTTTGAGAAACGGAGCCAACATCTATCAACATTCAAGTATTTTAGCTGTAGGAAATACATATTTTACTTTAAATGTGAATGTTTTAGGGCAACTTACATTTTATTGGTATGATGGAACTTTGAACAGTGTTTCTTCTTCTGCGGCGATTAGTGTAAATACTTGGCATCACGTAGCAGCAGTTATAACTGCTACATCTGGCTCAAATAATCTTACATTATATGTAGATGGTACTTCTGTAGCAACCGGAACATATACGGGATTTGGATCACAGGCCGCTGCTGCATTGACCAATGTTGTTTATATTGGATTGGGTAACTCTTCGGATGCTAACGCATATTGGCCTGGATATATTAGCGACTTGCGCATCACTAGTGGCTTAGCAAGATATACAGCAAACTTTACACCGCCATCGGTAGCTTTAAAAGGATAATAAAAAAGGGGCTTAGTGCCCCTTTTCTATTTCTTCTTGAAGTGCTATACTGAATCCTTTTATTGCCATTTCAAGTCGTTGTACTTTTAAATGCTCTTGTTCGAGTTGCTGTTGCAAATCTTGAATTTGAGCAAGATATATAATAGCACGCTCAGATAGATCAGAATTTGAAGAATTTTCTTCTTCTTTGTTTTGTTTTGCTTCTTGGTTCTCGATAGAATCTTCCCAGTTTTCATCTTCTGCAAGAGGAATTTCAAAATCACTCATTTGAAGGCTCCTCTACTACTTCTGCTTCCTCTGATTCTTTTGCTAATTCTACTCTCATCATATTTATAAATCCCGCCCTTGAGACATTTAGTCTTTCTACTGCATACTGAGCATCGTTTATTTCTTTATTCAATATCTGTATTTGAGTAGTATAGTATTGTGCTTTTTCCGATAACTCTTCAATTATATGTTTTTCGCCATCAAGAGTTATTGCTGGGCGATCATCAGTTTCTTCAGTCATAATTTATTCCTATTTAAATATATCTTGCCAGTTCCCAGTAGTACTCGCACGAGCATACTCTGTGGCACGGTTTTCAAAAAAGTTAGTGTGCTCTACTCCGTTTAACATATAGTCAAGCCAGGGTAAAGGATTATTTTCACTGCCGAATATCTTTTTCATTCCTAGTCCAAGAAGTCGACGATCAGCAATATATCGAATATACTCTTTTACTTCTTCGGGAGTTAAATCCGGTATAGATGCTCCTGCAAAACACAAATCAATAAAAGCATCCTCAAGTTCCACTGTTCGCTCTGCAGCACAGTAAATCTCATACTTTAGATCATCGTTCCATAATTCAGGATGTTCTTTTATGAATGTTCGGAACAATTGACTCATGCCTTCAACATGAAGGGTTTCGTCACGAACAGACCAAGTTATAATTTGTCCCATGCCTTTCATAAGATTATGTCTTGGAAAGTTAAGTAAAATTGCAAAACTACTAAATAATTGTACTCCTTCTGTGAATCCAGAATAAATTGCCATAGTTTTTGCAATATTCATTGGACTATCCATTCCAAAGTTAGAAAGATATTCGTGCTTATCCATCATCTCTTTATGCTCAAAAAACTTCTGGTACTCATCGTCACCGAAGCCAAGAGTTTCGAGCAGTAAAGAATAAGCTTCTTGATGCACTGCCTCCATTGCTGCAAAGGCCGAGAGCATCATTCTTACTTCGGGCTGTTTAAATGTAGGTAGATAATGCTTTGCATATCCACAACAAACATCTACGTCCGCTTGAGTAAAAAATCTAAAAATCTGATTAATAAGTCGACGATTTTCAGGTGTCAGCTTGTCCCGATAGTCTCGAAGATCATCAGCAAGATTAACTTCATCAGGAAGCCAGTGCATGTGCTGTTGTGTTTTATAATGTTCGTAAGCCCACGGATAATTAAATGGCTTATAATACTCTCTTTCATGTAACAAATTACTCATACTACCCCTCACACGCTAGACACGCGCCTTCGTCAATGCTATCAAAAATGTACTGACGTAATGCTTCATCAGATACTTTTTCTGCTCGCTTGTACGCTTCACTTCTTAAATAATATAAAGTTTTTA
>Ga0070753_1001864_pt1 | contig 11564 bp, 20 predicted proteins | sample VirMetDEL_Aug_31_FD_77441 | JGI IMG/M metagenome (GOLD analysis project Ga0070753, IMG submission 77441) | Aqueous microbial communities from the Delaware River and Bay under freshwater to marine salinity gradient to study organic matter... | ecosystem: Environmental > Aquatic > Marine > Coastal... | reverse complement strand
CCCTGATCATATATCGATGGTGGGGTGGTTTGCGATCTCACCAAGAGCGCGACAGGCCACTACCCCCTCCTCCTTCCGTTTCGGGGCGTGTTGGCTGTTGTGCGTACCAACGGCGGGCGGCACGTACGGCAGGGTGGGTACCAGTCTTCCCCTCTTCCTCTAGTTGGGCGAAAACGACGTCGGGTCCGTGGTCTACCACGATCTGTTGGTGGTAGGGGAAGAGGGTGGGTGCGTCGGGGTTGGTGGAGGTGAGTAGTATTCCTCTTCCTTCTATCTCTGCTTTTCGGACTGCGGCGAGCAGCGCGTTGCGGGCGATACCGGCCGCAGATATATACACCTCGGGATATCTCCCTTTGGGGTCGAGGTTTCCTTCTAGTGCGGTGACGAGGGCGGTGTGGTCGATGATCAGGTATCCGGGTTGTGCGAGTTCGTGTGCGTGTTGGTGGTTGTGGTGGGCGTTGGGTCCGTGGATGAGTGTGATGGGTGGGCCTTTGGTTTGCCAGCGGTTGGTGTTGGTGCGGTCGATGCGTTGGTTGTTGCAGTGGGCGCAGGAGGCGCGGAGGTTGTTGCCGTCCCACCATGCGCCGCCTTGGCTGGTGGGGATGATGTGGTCGACTTGGGTGGCGTGGGTGGTGCAGCCGGGTAGGCGGATTTGGCAGGTGTGGTGGTCTCTGGTGAGGATTTGTTGTCGGATGCGTCGCCATGGGCCGGCGTATTCGGGTTTTCTTGCCATGGTGGGGAGTGTAGCAGGGTTGGCAAGCAGACTGTGGAGTGCGCCTGTGCGCCCCCCTTTAGGGGGGGCGCGTGGCGGCGCATTCGCACATTGCGTCTCGTCTTGACTGCGCCTGATGCGCCTGAGGTGCGCCTGAGTTTGGTCTGGCGCATTTAGGTGGCGTCGTTCGGGGCTTTCGTGGGGGTTGGTGTTGGGTGCGCCTTGGTGGGTGTTGTCAAGTTGGGGCGCGTTTGGGGTTGGGGGTGCGCCTGAGGTGCGCCTGAGTGCGCCAGATTGCCCAAGGTTGTCTCCGGTTGTCCGGTGTGATAAAATATGGATATGAGCAAAAACACCACCACCAATATCAACCAGATTCCCGACCTCGAGAGCGGTGAGATCCTGCGAGCCGCGAAGCGGATGGGCTGCCGCAAGGTGCCGATTCGCGAGGCCAAGCGCATCTGCCGTAACGCTTGGGAGATCTACGAGTTCGAAGGTCGGGTGTTGATGTCCGAGCGCATCGCGGGCAGTTTGTACTTCCGCTACCGGGCGTTCGATTCGGTCGAGGATGCTTCCCGCCCGGGCCGCCTGCACAGGGTCGTGGCCCAGTACGACACCACCGTCGGCAAGGGTGGTCCGATGGTTGTCCGCCAGTGGCTGAACGACATCGGGGCGGTGGAGTCGTGAGCACCCCGATCCAAAATCTGGCAGCGGCGTTGGCCGACCGTACCGACCGCGAGTTGTTGGATTTCTTGCATTTTCTTGCTGGTGGCCGGCATCCCAATGAGCGGCTGCTCGAGTTCGCGATCGTCGAGGCGGTCGAGAAAAGGCACCCGGAGTTGGTGCAGATCCTCGACCAGTGGTCGGCCGACTGCGACTGGGACAAGACGATGGTCGATGTCGTGATCGGGTTCTTGCAGGACAAGGAAGCCCGGTCGTGAGCCGGTCGCGGGCTGAGTGGCTGGCCGAGGGTATCGAGGCCGGGTTCTGCAGCGAGGTGGTGTGTCTGACTCATGATGGTGTCCCGATGTCGGCCGTGGAGGCTGGGCAGTGGGAGGAAGGCGACGACCCGTGCGCAGCCGTTGTGCGGGTCGACGGTAAATGGACCAACGGCAAAGGAGAAATCTGAGATGGTGTTGAACAGGTATGCGTTGCGGGCGATCCGCGAGTCGCATGGGATCACGTTGACCGATATGGCTGAGGCTGTCGGTTTGTCGTTGCCGATGTTGTCGCGGATCGAGTCTGGTGAGCGGAATGCGAGTGCGGCTCGTATCCGGCAGATGGCGTCGGTGTTGGGGGTGTCGCCGTTGGCGATCTCTTCGCCGGCTGACCCTGAGGCTGTGGAGGTCGTAGAGTGAGGTATTGGGTGTTGCCGGCTGTGTTCGGTTGTTTCGCTGTGTTGTGGTGGATGGGGCCGGAGCCGGTAGAATGGTATGAGCCTGCTCCGCTCCCGTCGACGGTCTATCAGCCTCGCGAGGTCGAGTTGGCTGTTCCGCCGGTTGCGCCGGTGGTCTCTTCTTCTACTGTGGTGGTGTTGGAGGAGCCGCCGGTGCAGCCGGCCCCTGCAGAGCCGCCGCAGCCGATCCGCTCGCTAGAGGTCGGTTGGTCTGTCCCGGCTGATGCCTATTGTCCGGAGTGGTGGGTGCCGGCGTCTGCTGCCGGTTGGGAGCCTCGTCTGCTGCCGGTGTTGGATGAGATCATCTGGCGTGAGTCGAGATGTCTGCCGGGGGCTGTGTCGTCGACGAACGACTACGGGTTGCTGCAGTTGAATTGGTCTGCGCATGGCGATGGCTATGAGCGGGCTGGTTTGTCGAGGGATGATCTGCTCGACCCGGTGTTGAATCTCGCACTGGGCTGGGACATGTTCGTTGCGCATGAGAAGGCCAGCGAGTTTTGGTGCGGTTTCTCGCCGTGGTACATGTCGGTACCTGACCGTGTGGACCATTGGTGCCAGTTACATCCTGACCGGCCGGCGGGTGTGTGATGGGCGCGGTCGATTTTCTGGTGGTGTTCGGGGTGTCGCTGTTGGCGATGGCTGTGTTGCAGTATCTGAAGAAGATGCCGCGTTGGGCGGAGAAGCACTATGCGCACAGGTGTGGTGTGTGTGGGAGGTGGCATTATGAGCGCTGATCGGGATGTGGCTCGTCTGCGGGCGTTGCAGGAGATCGTCGATGACACTGGGGTGATCTGTCTTGAGATGACTGACCGTGTGTGGTTGGGTCGTGTGGCGGACCGGTTGGTCGAGTTCTCGTTGCGTGTCCATGATTTGAATGAGCGTCTGTTGGAGGCGCGGTCGGAGGTGCAGAGGTTGGAGGCTGTTGTCCGTGAGTGATAGTGTGGGGGTTGCGCTGCTCCCGGTTCCACGGCTCGGTCGAGCGGCGGTCGGGACCGCTGCTCATACGGTCCCGACTTGCGTGTCTAGAGATTATTGCAACCGGAAGGATCTCCAGAGGTTGTCTCCGGTTGTCCGATCTGATAAACTATTTATATGAGCAACGGAAACACCATCACCACCACCGCCCCGCTGACCGACTTCGAGGTCGTGAAGATCGCCCGCGAGATGGGCCTTCGCAACGTCGGCTTTCTTGGTCTCACCAGCGCAGTCTGGGAGATCGTCGGCTACACCATCGTCGAGTTCTTCACCACCGGCGACTACACCATCTCGATCGATGGCCACATCCAAACCGCCGGCAACGGCAACATCGTCGACGCTCTGCGTGACTTCATCACCGCCGGCGACTGATCCCAAACCACCAAACCACCAAACCCAGAAGGAACCCAAAATGAGCAACACCACCACCACCACACCGATGATCGATTCGATCAAGAAGCGTCGCGCCGAAGGCAACCGGCTGGAAGAGTCCGTCGCCGGCCAACTGGTGCGGTCGATCCGCGACTACCAGCAGGCTGGCGTTTCGATCCTTGCCGAGGCCGGTTGGCTCGAGCGGCAGTTGGTCGGCGTCCGCGCCCGAGTTCTCGACGGCAGCATGATCACGGCTTGCGCCCTCGACAACCTCGCGAAGAAGGTCGGTATCCGGCAGGAGGCCGCAAACAACATCAACAATCTGTCCTACATGCTGTCGATCGACGGCGACGACTTTGACGCTCTCTGGAACGAGATCGAGGCCGGCATCCAGCAGGAGGTGGCCAATGCGTCCTGACCAGTTCAACTACAAGATCTCCGGCAGCCTGTCGGGCCATCTGGTCCGCGCCCTGCAGGAGATTCTGTTCGAGACACGCGAGCAGCGCGACAGCCCGGAGTGGCGCAGGATGCAAGCCCTCTGCCACGACATCGGCCACTTCCCCGACGTCGATCTCGACGTCGAGGGCGCGGAAATCGTCGACCGGGCGTTGGCCTACGCCCTCGACCGGACCGCCCGAGGCGAGTGGTTCGCTGATGAACTGGCCACATCGAAAGAGGCGAAGGCCCGGAAGAAGGCGTCGCAGACGTTCCAACTGAAAGCGGCGCAGAGCCGGCTGCATCGGCTGGCGGGCGACCTGCCCAACAGCCGGCTGCGGGCGTCGGAGGTCCGCACCCGCTGGACCTGCCGGGCCTGCGACAACGAGATCGAGGTGCTGGTACCTTTGCTGGCACCGCCGACATGCTCACGCCACACCGGCGGTGGGCGACAGATGGTACCGAAGGAGGACCAGAAGTGATAGACCCTGACTGCTACCCCGGCCGGATCTCGGTCGTCGTCGGGGGCCAATACGGCTCCGAGGCGAAGGGACATGTGGCCGCCCAGATCCACGCGAACTCGCACCACCGGCTTGGAGTGCGGATCGGCGGGCCGAACGCCGGCCATACCGTGATCGACGACAACGGGGTCCGGTTCCCGCTGCGCACCATCCCGGTCGCGGCTGCTGTCGACCACGGCACCGAGTTGGTGATCGCGGCCGGCTCGGAACTCGACCTCGACGTCCTGTGGGAAGAGATCGCGCTGCTCGAGAAGGCCGGCCACCCGGTCCGCAACCGGCTGATGATCGACCCGCAATGCACGGTGATCACCAACGAACATAAACGGCAAGAGGCCGATCTCGTGGGCAAGGTCGGGTCGACCGGCAAGGGGATCGGGGCTGCCCGCGCCGCCCGGATGCTGCGCACCGCCCCGGTCGCCAAGGACATCGATGCGCTCGAGCCGTTTCTGATCGACACCCAGCAGGTGCTCAACCAGTACCACCAGAACGGCCACGACATCCTGATCGAGGGGACGCAGGGCTACCACCTCGGGCTGCACGCCGGCCACTACCCGCAGTCGACCACAAACAACTGCCGCGCTATCGACTGTCTGTCGCAGGCCGGGCTGACCCCGCATCGGATGCCGGACACGTGGCTCGTGTTCCGCACATATCCGATCAGGGTGGCTGGGAACTCGGGGCCGATGGGTGACGAGATCGACTGGGAGCAACTGTCGGACGCGACCGACGGCTACATCCAGCCGGAGCGCACCACGGTGACTAACAAGGTGCGGCGGGTTGCCGAGTGGAACCCGGCTGCTGCCCGCAGGGCTGTCGACGGCAACGGCGGCAACCGTAACCAACATCTCCATCTTGCGCTCATGTTCGTCGACTATTTCGACCCGACGTTGGCTGGCGCAACCTCGCTCGAGCAGATCGAACAGTCGAGGGCGATGCCGGAGATCGAGGCGATCGAGGACGACCTCGGCATCGGGTTCACGATGTTCGGCACCGGACCGGCGACGGTGGTGTGGCGATGAGCCAACCGATGTTGACCGAGTGGTGGTTGGGCCACGCTTCGATCGAGGCCGAGCAGACCGTCGCCAAGATGGAAGAGTACGGCTCGGGCGATCTGGTTGAGGTCGGCCGGCAGATGGCCAAGATGTGCGGCAGGACTGTCCTGTCGCCGGTGGAGGCGATGGAACTCGGGATCGCGTTCTACGTCCTCGGAAAGGTGGCTCGAGTCACCAGCGCGATCGAGCGAGGCGACCGACCCTCGGACGACACGTGGTTCGACCTGTCGGTCTACGCGAAAATGGTGCTCGCCGCTCGTGCGGGCGCATGGGAGGTATGATGAACACGTACGAAGGTGCGAACAAGCCACATCCGCAGAGAGATCTGCTGCTGTCGAAGTTCCCGCAGCGGCCGCTGTTGATCCCGGCGATGGGCTACCCGATCGACACTGCTGTCCAGCAGGAGCAGGCGTTAGCCGATACGACCGGGTTGAACCGCCACATCGCCTACATCGACAGCCTTGGTGAGCCGGCGTTGATCACGGTCACCCCGGACGAGGCCCGCTATCGGGCGTACAGGGGCCGCTGATGTTGGCATATCTTGCACAGCCGATTGACCGTGGCACCACCTCGAACGCCGCCACTGCCAGATCTATCCGTAGCAGCCTGATCGGCGAGGGTTTCACTGTGTTCCAACCTTATGAGGGTTGGGGGTCGGCGTTGCCGGTCGACAGCCGTGTCCAGCCGTTGAACCTCGAGGTACTGGGCCGGGCCGACGTCATCGTCGCTGTCTATATGGCCGGCTCGTCCTCGTTCGGTGTGCCATATGAGGTGGCGTGGGCGCAAGCGCAGAACATCCCTGCGGTCATCGTGACCGACGACACCGACAGTACGGTCATCAAGTCGGCCGGCGCACCTTATTTCCACCCTTACTATGCGGACCAAGCGGCGTCGAAGTGCAGAGAACTGGCTGAGAACCCGACGGTGGCCCGCTGGCAACAGATGCCAGCCGGCACGGCACCTCGAATTGGGAAACCGGGCGACGCCGGACTCGATCTCACCTATTGCGGCGATGAGACTATGGAGATCGCGCCGGGTGAGATGGCGAACGTCCCTGCCGGGATCGGTGTCCAGTTCCCGGCCGGCTACTGGTGCATGTTGGTGGGCCGTTCGTCGACGTTCCAACGGCAGATGTTTGTCGCACCGTCGATCATCGATGCGGGTTACCGTGGGCCGTTGTTTGCTTGTGTTTGGAATTTCTCGCAGGAGACCCAGCAGATTTTGCCGGGTGAGCGGGTGGCACAGATCGTGCCGTTCGAACTGGTCGCAGACCGGTTCACATGGAAAGAGCAGGAACTAGCCGGGTCGGAGCGTGGCGCATCCGGGTTCGGATCGACCGGCCGATAGGCCAGAGAAGAGGGGAAGACATGCCAGATTTCGACAGAGACAGATGGGGACGGCCTCTGGTCGTCCCGGCCGCCGGCGGCAAACCGAAGCCCTACGCCCGCGTGTCGTCGTTCGGACAGGTGCTCGAGAACCAGTTCGGGCTGAACAAATGGAAACAACGCATGGTGGTGCTCGGCGCGATCGACCGGCCCGACCTCATGCAACTGGCGACCGCCGCCAAAGGCGACGACAGGAAACTCGACGGACTGGTCGAGCAGATGCTCGACGCCGGCGGCGCATCGAGAGCCGCCAACACCGGCACCGCAATCCACGACGTGTTGGCGCAGATCGACACCAGCGATCTCGCTCTCGACGAGGTGCCTGACCAGTTTATGGCGCAGGCACGGGCGTGGCACGACCTGCTCGAGGCCCACGGTCTGCAGCCGGTCCCGGAGATGGTTGAACTGCAGGTCGTGAACGACCGGTTTGAGGCTGCCGGGTCGGCCGACAACATCTGCCGGACCGCCGACGGCCGGCTGGTGCTGGTCGACAAGAAAACCGGCAAGAAGATCGGCCAACGACCTCTCGCCTACATGGTCCAGTTGGCGATCTACGCCACCTCCGACCAGTACGACGTCGAGACCGGCCAGCGGACGCCGCTCGGGGTGGATGACACGGTGGCCTACATCGCGCACGTCCCGGCCTCGGGTGGCGACGCCGCCCTATATGAGATCGATGTGGCTGAGGGTCTACGTCTGGCGGAACTCGCAGCCGACGCGAAACGCGCAGAAAAACAAGCCACCCCGATCCGCAAGATGGAGCCGGCCGCCGCACCTGCCGTCGAGCCTGCCAGCCCGGCAAAACGGCTGTGGGTGGCCGACCGGCTGTCGACGATCCTCGAATATCCGAAAGCGAAAACGCTGCTCGGGTCGCGTTGGCCGGCCGACCTGCCGAAACTGTCGAGCGACCACCGGCACACCGACGCCGAGTTGGAGCAGATCGCGCAGATCGTCCAGTCGATCGAGGATGAAGTGGCAGCCCCTTTCCCACCGGCCGACCCGACCGCCGACAAACCCGCACCCCGGAAGAAACCAGCCGCCAAGCAGGCGCAGCCAGCGAAGATCGACGAGGGCGACAGGGCTGACGATCAAGCGGTCGAGGCTCTGCAACGCACACTCTCAAATCTCAAGCACGACCACCGCGAGTTGGTGATGTCTTGGGCTAAGCAGGCGCACGAGGCCGGCCAGTCGCTGTCGCTCCGCCAGAACCAGTCGGTACGCAGGTTCGAGGCGGCACGGCTGCTGATCGAACTGGCGACCCGCTGGGAAAGCGACGAAGCCGCGCTCGCAGTTCTCGCCGACTGCGGACAGACGAACGACACCGTAGGCACTACCGTCGCGTGGTACAGTGTCTACCAGAGCAAGGCCGCGATCGAGCGGTCACAGATCCTCGCCCAACAGGGCAGGCTGCAGGTCTCCAACACCGGAGATCTGCTGTTCCAAACACCAGAAGGACCAGATACAGATGGATGAATTCCTCACCGAATCCAACAGCCTCCCGGCCGTCACGCTGAAAAACGTAGGTGACCGGGTGGAGGGCACGATCCTGCAAACCCGGAAACTCGAGGACCGTGACCTCGACGGCGAACTGCGGACGTGGCCCAACGGCGACCCCAAGCACGTGTGGGTGTTCGACCTCGACATCGGCAGCGAGCAGCAGGCTCTCTGGGTGCGTGGCAACATGGTCACCGCGATCAAGGACGCGGCCCGCGCCGGTGAAGTCAAGAACCTCGTCGGTGCGAAACTGACGATCGAACATCACGCTCTTGGCGAGCCGAAGCAGAAGGGCTACAACCCGCCCAAACTGTACCGCGCCAAGATCGTCGCTGCCCAGCCCACCACCGACGACGACTGGATCTGAGATCTGCCGGCCCGGCACCAACTACCCGCTCCTTCCCCCTCAGGAGAACCCCCCACCGGTGCCGGGCCGGCACCCCCACCACCATGAGTAAAAAAATCATCGCACTGATCCTCACCTACCTGCGACGGGTGGTGCCGCACGGCCCAGCCGAATCGGCAGAACTGCTGTCTCTTATCCGCTATCTCGAGTCGAAACTCGACTGAGATGGAATGGTGGACCGACCGAGCAGCATGCCGGCAGCCGGACAGCCCATGGAACGACGGGTTCATCGAACCGATCACCTGTGAAATGGGTGTCGCCCGGCAACGGGCCTGCCAGAAAATCTGCCGGACCTGTCCAGTGTTCCAACAGTGCTACGACTGGGTGACCGAAACCGACCCAGATCCGTTGCCATACGCCTACGCTGCCGGTCTCACCAGCCGGCAGCGGAAACGGCTGCGGCAGGGCCACGAGATCCATCCGATCTACCAACATGGCACCCTCGACAGGTATGATGTCTACAACTGCCGGTGCTCACCATGTCGGGCAGCCGCTAGGAGAAGAGATGCCAAACAGAAACAAGGCTAAAGGGTCGGCCGCTGAACGGGCTGTCGCAGCGTGGTTCGCTGCCAACGGCTGGCCCGACGCGGAACGTCGGTACGATGCCGGCCGGCACGATGACCGGGGCGACATCCGGGGCGTGTCGAACGCCACGATCGAGGTGAAGGATCACGGCCGGTTCGATCTGGCCGGCTGGATGCGAGAACTCGAGGTCGAGATGGAGAACAGCGGCACCGACATCGGTGCTGTGGTGATCAAGAAACGCGGCACAGGTGACGTGGGCCAATGGTACGCTGTGCTGCCGGTCGAGGTACTCAACCGGCTCCTCTAAACAAGTCAGGACTACCCTATGAGCGAAACACATGCGGAGGCCACGAGGCTGGCCCGCTACGGCTGGCGTGTCGTGCCGATCGTCCCCGGCGAGAAACGGCCATCGATGAAAGGATGGCAACACGCCGCCACCAACAACCAGAACACGATCGACAACTGGTGGAACGGGATCTACAGCCGCCACGGTCTCGGGATCGCCACCGGGCCGCAACCGAACGGTCAAAACCTGATCGTGGTCGACGTTGACGAACACGGCCAATCCGGCACCGAGACGCTAGCCCGGCTGGTCGACAAACACGGCCCGCTGCCAGACACCCTCCAAGTCGCGACCGGCAACAACGGCCGCCACATCTACCTGTTGGCTCCGCCTGATCTGGTGGTGCGGAACGACGCCGGCCGGGCACTTGGCCCCGGCATCGACATCCGGGGCGACGGCGGACAGGTGTTGGCCCCACCGACCGTCCACCCGAACGGCACACCCTACCGATGGGAAGAAGGCCACAGCCCGGACGACTGCACTGTCCGTCCGGCTCCACGTTGGCTGTTAGAGAAGATCCGCCAACCGAACGTCGAGCCGCCCACCTCGCCGCTCTCGAACGATGGCGATGGGCCGGCAGCCCGTTACAACGACAACACCACATGGGCGCAGTTGCTCGAGGCCGACGGCTGGCAACTGACCCGCACCGACCCGGACGGCGAACAACACTGGACCCGACCCGGCAAAAACAGCCGTGAGGGGACATCAGCCACCGTCGGCTACCGTGGGCAGGACGTGCTGGTCGTGTTCACCTCATCGATCCCATGGCTGCCGGCCGGTGCCTACAGCCGGTTCGGCTACTACGCCTGCCGGCACCACAACGGCGACCGGTCAGAAGCAGCACGCCAACTGCTCAGAGAGGAACATCCAACCACCCCGACCCCGGAGGTCGACTCGCCCGATCTGTACGACCAAAACCTGCTCGGGATGTTGATCCAATGGCCGACATTTTGGAGCCAAGACCACTCGGTCGCCGAATGGGTCGCCGAACCGCTGATCGCTAAACACCGGGCGCATGCGATCTTCGCTCCCGGCGGCACCGGCAAGAGCCTGCTGTCGCTGTGGCTCGCCGCAGCGGTCGCCACCGGGACACCGATATTCGGCCACGCCAACCCGGCCGCCACTGTCCTCTATCTCGACTATGAGATGACAGCGGACGATCTGTCGGAGCGGCTGGTGGCGATGGGCTACGGCCCGGAGCACGACCTGTCCCGGCTGCGCTACGCGCTGTTGCCGTCGTTGCCGTCGCTCGACGCGACAGAGGGCGGTATGGCAGTCCAACGTCTGGCTCAGTTGGTCGAGGCTGATCTGGTTGTGATCGACACGTTTGGCAGGGCGGTGCAGGGCGACGAGAACGATGCCGACACTGTGCGCAGTTTCTACCGTCACACCGGGTTCCTGTTGAAACAGGCCGGTATCGCATCGGTCAGGATCGATCACGCGGGCAAAGACCTCGACAAGGGACAGCGCGGCTCGAGCGCAAAGAATGACGATGTGGATATCGTGTGGCAGATGGCTAAGCGTGGCAAGGACTCGTTCCGGATGACGACCAAAAAGTCGAGGATGGGGTGGGTGCCTCAGCAGATCGATCTGCGGATGCAGGACGATCCGATCTCTTATTCGTTGTCGAGCGATTTGCCGGCTGATGGTCGGGTGGTCGACTGTCTGAATCTGCTGCACCAGTTGGATGTCGATCCTGATCTGTCGGAGCGGAAGATCGCGCAGGAGATCCGTGACTCGGGTGGCAAGGTCGGGACGGAGACTCTGCGGTCGGCGTTGCGGATGTACCGGCAGCAGCAGGCGACGTCGGCGATCGACTACCTCGTCTGACGGTTTTCTCTCGGTGGCTTTCCTTTTCTGGGCGGCCCTGACATAGCGGGCGGGGTGTTCGAGGCCAAGGGAGGGCCACGGAGATATCTCTCCGGGGTTCCGGGGGTGGTCGGCCCGGTGG
>Ga0070753_1001861_pt1 | contig 11567 bp, 10 predicted proteins | sample VirMetDEL_Aug_31_FD_77441 | JGI IMG/M metagenome (GOLD analysis project Ga0070753, IMG submission 77441) | Aqueous microbial communities from the Delaware River and Bay under freshwater to marine salinity gradient to study organic matter... | ecosystem: Environmental > Aquatic > Marine > Coastal... | reverse complement strand
TTGCGAGTGCGTTGAGTGCACGAGCTCTCGTTCATCTAGGAGCGCGAGAATGAAAGCTACGAGGCTCGCCGCAATGAAAGAGGCAACTGCGGCATCCCGTAGTGGTAACTCTGCGGAATTCACTGCAAAGAGGACCGCGCCCACTTGCGCGAGCGGGAGGAGCGCGATGGCCCAAATGGCCCGCGTGCTGTGCAATCTCGGAACATGATGCACGAGATTGCTCGGTGCTCGCGTGTCCGCGAACGGAACATAGTCGGGCGTTACATGCGGCTCAACCCACGCGCGCTCTTCTTCGACAGCATGAGTGTGCGCGGTCCATTGATGACCATCCCACCACCGCAATTGATGAGCAGAATACGGGTCCGAATACCACCCTGAAGGGATGTGTGTGAGCTTTTCCTGCGTCATCGCGGTCGGCTTTCTCGCCGTCACTACGGGTACGGCGTACTCCCGATCGTACGCTCGTCGTGCCGACAAAGAAGCCCCCTTTCGGGGCGCGAATCAAGGCGGCGCAAGCCGCACATTGGCGTCGTGTTTTAGCTGCGCTGGGCGTGCAAGTAGGTGTTGATGCGCGAGGTGAGTGCGGCATCTACCTTTTTGAGTGTGCCATCGATCGCGCGCACGGGGGCTACGAGTCGCACACTTGAGACAAGCCACGCGGCGTCGGCTTCGCGCACTGAGCCCGGGCCGAACAGCGCCGTGCGACACTCGAAACCTTCACCAGCGGCCCACTCGAAAATGCTCAATTGCGTAGTGCCTTCGAGGATGCCAAGCTCGGGGCTCGGCGTCAGCAGAGTGTTGCCGTCGCGCAGGAGCACCGTCGAGGTTGGGCCTTCGAGCACAAAACCGTCGCTGCTGACAAAAATCACGTCATCAGCGTCGCGGCGGGCGGCTTCTCGAAGCACCGAGCGATTAACCGCATAACTGAGGGTTTTCGCTCCCTGAAGTAACCACGGTGACGTCTTCGCGACGTCATGCCGGTACCCGCGATCGAGAAAAACAACCCGCACACCGTCGGTGCGAGCCGAACTGAAATCTGGGGAGTGGGAGCCGTACACCCACCCCGTTGGCCGGCCGTCACCCTCAACGCCGCGGGTCAAAACCGTTTTGACCCAGCACTCCGCGGCAGGGTCGAGGGCCGCAATAACCGCGGTGATCGCTCCGCGCCAGGCTTGCAGGTCAGGCGTAGGAAGGTCGAGGGCCGCCGCCGATCGAGCGAACCTCGCGAGGTGCGGCTCAAGAGCTTGCGGATGCCCGTCGCCGACACTGATCGACTCGAAGATGCCGTCCCCACGCGTGGCCGCAAGGTCGAGCGCGCTCAGTTGCGGCTCTCGCACGTCGACCATCGACCACGCCGGGGCGCCAACGACGTGTGGCGGTGCTGCGGTCGGTGCGTTGAGGAACGCGAGAACCTCGATGGGCATAGTTAGTCCGCCTTGAGGTCGAGGGCAGCGAGCAAGTCGGCTGGGGCGGCTTGCATGGGGTGCGGGCCAGCAACGTCAAACCACACGGCTTCGAGCACGCCGATGTTTGTTGCAAGAAACTCTCGCAGGGTTGCCGCGTCGTAGGCGAGCACCCTGTGCTCGGTTTCTGTAGGAATCATGTCTGCATAGTTCTGCGCAGACGAGAACAGCAACAGCATGTACTTGTCTGCGTCGTCACGGCGGAACACTCGCACTTGCGGTGCACCCTCAACGGGCAGCAGGGGAACGATGACCGTGTGGTTGCGGATGGCAAAGGCTACTGCCGTGGCATCCTGCGCTTCAAGAGCTCTTGCGAGCTCCTCAGCACGCACACTCGCAGCGGTGACCTTGCCACCCGGCTTTCCGCCTGACTTTTTCTTTTTGGGCATTATTCTCGCGGTGTCTGATGTGTCTGGGGTGTGCGGAGTTTAGGAATTAAGCAAGAACGGAACGTCTTCGGATTCGACGCCGTCAACAATGATCTGGAGCCTGTAGGTTGCACCGCCCGCTATAACTTGCGAGCGGTCGTCGTCACACGTCGACGGGTCGGAGCGAGTGCGGTCCCACGCGATTGCTGGAGCGCTGATTGATTCTCCGGCTTCGAGCTGGATGGCTGCTGCGACCGGCTCAACCTGGCAGTGCGTTGAATTCCAAATATTGTCGCTGCCGCTGGTGATGATGTACTCCTGCACATCGGAGCCAGCATTGAAAGTGCACGCCACCGAACCCGTGTTGTTGATGGTGAGCGACAACTGCGGGAGCTCTCCAGCCGAGTAGCTGTTCTTGTCTGTCGCGGCGACAACAGTCACGACGCCGCTCGCGCACGCCTCGGCGTCTCCCGCCGGCGTTTCTGGATTAGTCGCTTCGGGGCTTTTCGATGCACCAGTTTCGGTGGGAACGGGAGCTGGCGTCGAGTCGCGAGGCGCAAAAACAATCATCATGATGATGACGATCACCGCGAGAAGGCCGAGCCCCACGACAAGCCTGCGTCGCCAGTAGACACTGCTCGGCTGCGGCCCTACCGGATTTTTGAAGGTCGACATGAACCCACATTACTCGCGGGATGCCGCCCCACCCCGGTGGCCGCTCGGCGTGTGCCCACGAGGGGAGAGTCGCTCTAGCTCAAGTGCTTGAGCATGCGTGTGTTGCCGAGAGTGTTCGGCTTCACGCGAGACAGGTCGAGGAACTCGGCGACACCCTCATCTGGTGACAAAGCGAGTTCGGCGAAAACCTCGGGTGCGACGATCTCTTCGGCGATGGGGGTGAACCCATGGCGGCTGAAAAAATCAACCTCAAAGGTCAAACAAAAGAGTCTGCTGAGCCCGAGCTGGAGGGCGTCTGCCTCAATACGCTCGATGAGCGCGTGCCCCACACCTTTGCCGAGCCACTCGTCGGCGACCGCGAGTGTGCGCACTTCGGCGAGATCTTCCCACATGACGTGGAGGGCCCCTGCGCCGATCGGGGTTCCCGACTCATCTTCCGCAATGCGGAACTCCTGAACAGCCTCGTAAAACACAACGCGGTCCTTGCCAAGCAGGATGCGCTGTTGCACCAGGGGCTCGACGAGAGCCTGAATGAAGGGAACGTCTGACGTGCGCGCTGGTCGCACGTTGAAAGCTGAAGTCACCAGATCACTGTAGTGCGGTGAAGCCCTATTTGCTTATGCGCGCCTTGCGGCGTCCCAGCAGCATCAACCCGAGCCCGACCGCAACAAGCAGCCCCGGCACAACAATCGTCATCGGGGTGATGTCGGCGCCAGTCTCAGCGAGCGCCGTCCAACCAGCGAAGAGAGTGATGTTGGAAGTAACCGCGCCAGCGAAATCCGCCTTCGTGGTGAGAGCCGCATCCGTGAACCAACCAGTGAACAGTGATCCCGTTGACGTGGGGGCAGCAGGCTCCGAGACAACACCGCCCACAGTGACAGTTTGCGTAGCCGGAGCAGTACCGCGCCCGCTCATGTTGAACGCGACCGTCGCCTGCACGACGGTGTTGTATCCCTGCCACGTGGGAGCGGTGAAACCACCAGCAGCCCGAGCGGCATCAAAAGCCCAGTTGTAGTAGACGGTCAGACCGGTCCCGTCGCCGAGCGAGGCACCGGCGAGGCGCGCGCGGAAGGTTGTCGGTGCTGCACCCAGGAAAGTGGCGCTAGTAAGTGTTGGGTTGAACGAGAAGGCGTCCTCGCTGATGCTCGTGACGGACTCGGGGAAGACAACCGAGGTCACAGAGTTATCAGCGAAGGCAAACTCGCCAATGCTGGTGATTGAGCTGCCCAGCGAGACCGATGACAGCGAGTTGAACCGGAAGGCAGAGTTGCCGATGGTCGTCACGGAGTCCGGGATCGTCAGCGAAGTGAGGTCGTTTTGGTAAAAAGCCCCTTGGTTGATGGTGGTGAGGGAATTGCCGAGGGTGACCGAAGCGATGGCGTTGTCGAAGAAGGCAAAGTTGTCGATGACGGTGACGGAGTCCGGGATCGTCAGCGAAGTCAGGTCGTTTTGGTAAAAGGCAAAGGTGCCGATGGTCATCACGGAGTTGCCGAGGGTGACTGAAGTTAAGGAGTTGCGTTCGAAGGCAGAGTTGCCGATGGTCGTCACGGAGTCGGGTATCACTACAGAGGTCAGGAAGTTCTCCTGGAAGGCGTTGGGGCCGATTCTGGTAACTGTGGCGGGGATCGTGACCGAGGTCAGCAAATTATCGAAGAATGCGTCACCGCCGATCGAAGTGACGTCGTAGGTGTTTCCCCCGAGCGTCACGGTTGACGGAATTGTTGCGGTAGGTCCGCCGAAGTAATTGATAACGCTCGCGCCGGCGGCGATGTTGCTGTCGTCGGCCAAGTAGGCGAAGTCGCCAACGGTGCCCGCAACTGGTATTGCTGAAGCGGCAGTACCCGTCGCAAACACGAGCGCCCCACTCAAGGCGGTCACAGCGAGCAGGGCGGCAGGGCGGCGAAGATTCACGGGTGGTTCCTCAAGCAGGGTTCGGGTGAGGCCACGAAAACGCAACCAACCCCAACCGTAGCGTGACGCGGCGCGTGACGTACCTCCCTCTTCAGGGGTAGTACAGGCGTTCGAACGCGCTACAGCCCGCCCAAGAATTCGCCGATGCCTCCGAAGATCGCCCCGACCCCATCGGCCGCGTCCACCACATCCAGAATGTCGGCAACATCGGCGACGGCTACCAGCATGTCGAGGCCGTAGCCAGCGAGCTCCGCGATGAGCAGCACATCGAACAGGTCTGCCGCCAACTCGGGCGGAAGGTCGCGATACTGCAGGTCGAGTTCGGCCATCCACTTTTTCTCGAGTCCAAAAAGCACCGCGAACGGCAGCAGCTTTTCGTTGAGCACGAGAACCTCGAGTTCGTTCAGGGGTTCTCTGCGCAGCGCGCCATCCGGCGACTGAAGAAATCGAAGTCGGTCTTTTTCTGCAAGTTTCACGTAGTCGTGCACACCCCACAGATGGTCGACAAGGGGGAAAGCCATTGGTGTCGGCTCAATAGGCTCTTTGCGCCACGGAGTGATGGCCTTCTCAAAAAAGCCGCGCTGCCTCGCGAGGCCCACTGTGACGAGCCTCGCCGCGATCCACGCGTGGGGATGCTTGAGGCGCGCGCCCAGCTCCCGATTGCGTTTCGGGTTGAGCACGATGCTCGCACCCTCGGCGAGCGGGTCGCCAAACAGCGTGAGAAGGATGGCACGCTCGTCGGGCCCCTCGCCCGCACCATCGTTCTGCAGGGTGATCGTGAATCCCGAACTCTTGCCGCGGCCTGCCGGGCGAGCGATCGTCACAACCTTACGCACAGCGAAGTCGATCAGTTGCGCGGCAATCGCCCTCTTGCCGTCGCCAAGAAGTTCTGCCGCGGCAACCAGGCTGAGCCCTGCGGGAGCCGAATACTGGGGAATGATGATGCGGCTAGGGCGAGGGAACATGGCTTCAGCCTAGTGAGCGTGACGGTTCGTAGAGCCACGCCGGAAACGCCGAAGGGCGACGGTTTCCCGTCGCCCTTCAGTGTGGAGAGCTGTGCTCTCGCGAGTGCTGTTATGCCTCGGCCGTGATGGCCTCCGGCTCGGGCAAGCCGAGCTGGCGGCTCGTGGTGAACACGAATGCTGCATCGATGTAGTCGACGTGCACGTGGTCGCCGGCGTTGAGCTCGCCGTGCAGAATCTTCTCGCTCAAAGCGTCTTCGATTTCGTGCTGCACCGCGCGACGCAGGGGACGCGCACCGAGGGAGGGGTCGAACCCCACCTTGATGAGCTGCTCCTTGGCTGGGACGGTGAGCTCGACCGTGAGGTCGCGATCCATGAGACGTTCGCTCAGTCGCTTGATGAACAGGTCGACGATCTGCAGCAGCTCATCGGGGTTCAACTGCGGGAACACGATGGTCTCGTCAACACGGTTCAAGAACTCGGGCTTGAAGTGCTTCTTGAGCTCTTCAACAACCTTGCCGCGCATACGGTCGTAACCAGTAGCGGTGTCGGTCGACGACGTGAACCCGATGGGGGTTCCCGTGATGTCCTTGGTTCCGAGGTTCGTGGTCATGATGATGACGGTGTTCTTGAAGTCAACAACGCGACCCTGGCCATCTGTCAGTCGACCTTCTTCAAGAATCTGAAGGAGCGAGTTGAAGATGTCGGGGTGAGCCTTCTCGATCTCGTCAAACAACACAACGCTGAACGGTTTGCGGCGCACCTTCTCGGTGAGCTGGCCACCCTCTTCGAATCCAACGAATCCTGGAGGGGCACCGAAGAGCCTCGAGACCGTGTGCTTCTCGCCGTACTCACTCATATCGAGCGAGATGAGCGCGTTCTCGTCGTCAAACAAGAATTCGGCGAGCGCCTTGGCGAGCTCGGTCTTTCCGACACCCGTGGGGCCGGCGAAGATGAAAGAACCAGAAGGACGCTTGGGGTCTTTGAGCCCGGCGCGTGTGCGACGAATGGTCTTGGCGAGAACCGAAATGGCCTCTTCTTGACCGATAACGCGCATGTGCAAAGCCTTCTCCATAAAGATGAGTCGCGAAGACTCTTCTTCAGTGAGCTTGAAGACCGGGATACCGGTAGCTGCAGCGAGCACTTCGGCGATGATTCCCTCATCGACGGTTCCGCTCGCGCCAACATCGCCCGACTTCCACTGCTTTTCGAGGCGCAACCGCTCGCCGAGGAGTTTTTTCTCCTCGTCGCGCAGGCTTGCCGCTTTTTCGAAGTCTTGGTCTTCGATGGCAGCTTCCTTCTGGCCACGAACGCCCGCGATCTTCTCGTCGAATTCACGAAGCTCAGGCGGCGCAGAGAGGATCGAGAGACGGAGACGTGCGCCTGCCTCATCGATCAGGTCAATGGCCTTGTCTGGCAAGAACCTGTCGGCAACGTAGCGGTCGGCGAGGTTCGCGGCCGCAACGATTGCGCCGTCGGTGATCGAAACCTTGTGGAAGGCCTCGTACTTGTCCCGCAGTCCCTTGAGGATGTTGATGGTGTGGGGCAGCGAAGGCTCGTGCACCTGAACTGATTGGAAGCGGCGCTCGAGAGCGGCATCCTTTTCGAAGTGCTTGCGGTACTCGTCGAGGGTTGTTGCTCCGATGGTCTGGAGTTCGCCTCGAGCAAGAAGCGGCTTGAGAATGGATGCCGCGTCGATAGCACCCTCGGCAGCTCCAGCACCCACGAGAGTGTGAATCTCGTCGATGAAGACGATGATGTCGCCGCGGTTGCGGATCTCCTTTGTGACCTTCTTCAGGCGCTCTTCGAAGTCACCGCGGTAGCGGCTACCGGCAATGAGCGATCCGAGGTCGAGCGAGTACAGCTGCTTGTCTTTGAGGGTCTCCGGCACATCGCCCTTGACGATGGCTTGAGCGAGGCCTTCAACCACAGCGGTCTTTCCAACACCGGGTTCACCGATGAGGACGGGGTTGTTTTTGGAGCGGCGCGAGAGAATCTGCATGACTCGCTCCATTTCCTTCTCGCGGCCGATGACGGGGTCGAGCTTTCCGTCGCGAGCGGCCTGAGTGAGGTTGCGCCCGAACTGGTCGAGAATTTGGCTTCCCTTGTCGGGGGTTGCGTCGTTCCCACCGACGGCGACAGCCTCTTTGCCCTGGTAACCAGAAAGCAACTGGATGACTTGCTGGCGCACGCGGTTGAGGTCGGCGCCAAGCTTGACGAGAACTTGAGCGGCAACACCTTCGCCCTCACGAATGAGGCCGAGGAGGATGTGCTCTGTGCCGATGTAGTTGTGGCCGAGCTGCAGCGCTTCGCGCAGTGACAGCTCGAGTACCTTCTTGGCGCGAGGGGTGAAGGGAATGTGCCCGGTCGGCTGCTGCTGGCCTTGGCCGATAATGTCTTGAACTTGCTCGCGCACAGCGTCGAGCGAGATGCCGAGGGACTCGAGGGCCTTCGCTGCTACACCTTCGCCCTCGTGAATGAGGCCGAGCAGAATGTGCTCGGTACCGATGTAGTTGTGGTTGAGCATCTTGGCTTCTTCTTGAGCCAAGACAACTACTCGCCGAGCTCGGTCGGTAAATCTTTCAAACATCGTTACTCCTTTGGCGCCGGGCAGGAATCGGGCCGTTGTAAAGAGAGTAACGACCGAACCCCCCAATTCGTGCCCGTGTTCGCCCTAGGCGTTACTGAGGTGCGCTTCGGATGCCGAGGGCTTGCGCTTTCGCGACGACAGTCGTATGTTAACGATAATCGTTGTTATCGATAATCGTTAGGATGCAACATGACTCTCCAACTCCAGCACTCGCGCGCGCGCCTCGCCCTGCCCGCAGTGGTCGCGGCAACGCTCGGACTCCTCGGCCTCGCGTTGTGGAGCTTCGCAACAGCCCTCATCGAGCTCGGTTCTGCCCTATCGCTCAGCGCTGAGAGCATTGCCAACGGCTTCTCGGTGCCCGCGGCAGCGGTGAACGGAACAAGCTCGGGCACGCTCGAGGTGGGCAGGTTCGAAATAACCCACCTCTACGACGGCAACGGTCTACCGACAGAAGGTGCGTTTGTTGTTGCTCAGCAGATTCGCGACTTCATTGTGCCCTACGCTCTAGCCAACGTTCTCGACGCGACTCTTGTCGTAAGCCTGGCAGTAGTTGTGTTGCTCTTGTGCGTTCGCCTTGTCCGCGTACAACCCTTCGTTGCCCACGTCACGTGGAGCTTGGCAACATTTGCGACACTCACCGCAGTCTTCAGCATCACCTCGCAGCTCGTGCGCGCAGCACCATTCGCCGCAAACAACGAGCCAGGCTTTCGGGAACATCTGGCCACAATGATGGCTGCAATCTCCGCGCCGCCGCTGCCCGACATTACTTGGGACAACGACATCACCTACATTCCCGGGACAGGCGCAGCCCCGCTAGATCTGACCTTCGTCGGAATGGCAGTACTACTCGGTCTTGTCGCAGCAGCGTTCGCAATCGGCCAGCGCATGCAACGCGACACCGAGGGGCTCGTCTAATGGCCGCAGAGCCAGACACTGGCGAGAGCGAGCTGACGGGCATCCACTGCCGACTCGATGAGCTGCTAGAGAGCCGCGGAATGACCCTCACGAGGTTGAGCGAACTCGTCGGCGTGAGCATCGTCAACCTCTCTGTGCTCAAAAACGACAGGGCGCGCGCTATACGGTTCTCGACCTTGACGGCGATTTGCGACGCCCTCGATTGCACTGTTGGCGAACTCCTCGTGAGAGAAACACCCACTCCATAGCAAGCGGGTAGCGCTAGGGCTCCGAATAGCTCGTGAATCACCGAGATACGAGGATGCCGCAATGACTACCGCCACTAAGCCCACAACTCTCACTGCCCGCCGTCTCCGCTCCTACGCCGCGCTTGCCGGGGTTGTGAGCGCAGGAGTGCTTCTGGCCGTTGGCGAGCTGGTTTCTGTTGTGGTCGGCGCCGCGAGCAGCCCGCTGCTTGCGGTCGGCTCGTTCGTTATCGACATTTTCCCGCCGTGGGCGAAAGACCTTGTTATCGCCCTGTTTGGCACCAACGACAAACTCGTGTTGCTTCTGAGCCTCGGGCTTGCCGTGGTGATTGCGGCCTCGATTGGTGGTGTACTCCAGCTCGTACGTCCGCCTCTCGGGGTCGTCGTTGTTGCCATCGCCGGGGTGCTCTCCATGGCCGCAATCGTCACGCGAGCGGGAGCAACCCCCTGGGATGCAGTACCAACGCTCATCGGAACCGTCATAGCCGGTTACGTCATCCACGCGTCGATTGGGCGCTTGCGCCAGTGGCGTGACGAGAGCGTAGGTGAGAGCGAAAAGGCGAGCACGGGTGAGAGCGAGAGCATGCTCGAGAGCTTGATCGCGAACGAGACGCCGTCCCCTGCGGCAGGTCTCGCCCGCCGCAGCTTTCTCAGCTTCACCCTCATCGCGGGCGTTGCCGCGGCCGTCGTCGGCACGGGTTCGCGCCTCATCAATCAGTCACTGTCAAGCCTCGCCGCGGTTCGTGACGCACTCAAACTACCGGCCCCTCGCACGACGGTGCCGATCCCCGCGGGAGCTGATCTGGGCATTCCCGGTGTTACTCCGCTGTTTGTCTCTAACGACGACTTCTACCGCATCGATACGGCGCTGACCGTGCCAACTATCGACCCCAGCACGTGGAGCTTGCGCATCTCGGGCATGGTCGATCGCGAGGTCACACTGAGCTTCCAAGAGCTCCTCGACCTGGGTGTCGACGAATACGTCATCACCCTCACGTGTGTCTCCAACGAAGTGGGCGGCCCACTCCTCGGCAACGCGAAGTGGCTCGGTGTGCCGCTGCGCACGGTGCTCGCACTCGCGGGTCCGGCATCCGGTGCCGACATGGTGCTTTCGACGAGCGTCGACGGGTTCACCGCTGGCACTCCGATCGAAGCACTCACCGACCCCATGCTCGATGCGATTCTCGCCGTGGGCATGAATGGCGAGCCTCTGCCGCTCGAGCACGGATTCCCCGTGCGCATGGTTGTGCCTGGTCTCTACGGCTACGTGTCGGCGACCAAGTGGCTGAGCGAGTTGAAGGTCACAACCTTCGCCGACGACGAAGGTTATTGGACTCCGCGCGGGTGGGATGCCCTTGGCCCCATCAAGCTCTCCTCCAGGCTCGACACCCCTCGAGCCGACAAGCCGGTGCCCGCAGGCCTCACCAAGGTCGCGGGAGTGGCGTGGGCGCAACCCGTCGGAGTCGCGAAAGTTGACGTCAAAATTGACGGCGGATCGTGGATGCCCGCAACCCTCTCGACCCCCATCAACACCGACTCGTGGGTGCAGTGGTACGTGGACTGGGAGGCAACCTCCGGAGTGCACACCATTGTCGTGCGGGCGACCGATCTCGACGGCAACGTGCAGATCGAAGAACGAGTACCACCCGCGCCCAACGGCTCGACGGGGTTGCAGTCCTCCCTGGTGCGGGTGAGCTGACTCTCTCTCGATAGCCCGTAGCTATGCTGTCGGCATGGAAGAACTCGACGCCCCGTTTGAGAGGCTTTCCGAGTGCGCGGCCGCTGCGCTTGCGACCGAGTTCTGGGGCATCGACGTGCGGGGCATCGACGGCGGGGGCGTCACGCGCCTCGACACCGAACGCGATGACTCGTTTCGTATTCGAAGTGACGCGGGCGAGTTTGTGCTCAAGGTCGCCCACCCCGCCGACGACCCGCTCCTCATCAATCTGCAAACAGCGGCCATGGCTTTCGTCGCCGAGACCGAGCCACGCCTGACGGTGCAAACTATAGTGTCGACTATTGACGGCGAGATCGAACCCATCATCGACGGCAGGGTCGCTCGGCTGTTGACGTGGTTGCCCGGCGTGCCCCTGTTCACGGTGCGGCCCGACAGAGCGCGGCTCGGGCTGCTCGGCCAGACGCTCGGTCAACTTTCTCGCGCACTCCAGACCTTCGACCACCCGGCCGCGCACCGCGACTTCGTGTGGGATTCCGCGAGACTGCCCCTCATCGAGAGCCTGCGGCCGGTTGCTCCGTGGCCCGAGATTGACGAGGTTTTCGCTCTCTTCGACAAGCGCGTTGCACCGAAACTTGCCGAGCTGCCGCGGCAGGTCATCCACAACGATTTTCACCCCGGCAACGTCATGGTCGACGAAAGCTCTGCTGCCTTCGTCACGGGAGTCATCGACTTTGGGGACACTATCCACACGGCGAGAGTT
>Ga0070753_1001845_pt1 | contig 11630 bp, 6 predicted proteins | sample VirMetDEL_Aug_31_FD_77441 | JGI IMG/M metagenome (GOLD analysis project Ga0070753, IMG submission 77441) | Aqueous microbial communities from the Delaware River and Bay under freshwater to marine salinity gradient to study organic matter... | ecosystem: Environmental > Aquatic > Marine > Coastal ... | reverse complement strand
GGGTCTGATGCTCCAATGCGATACTTTTGAGCAAACGAATTAACGCCTGAAACATTATTAGCAACAGTAGTAACGTCAGCAGAAATCCCTGCTACTGTGGTTACGTTAGACGTAATACCGCCAACAGTCGTCACATCAGAAGCAATAGCGGCTGTATCGCTAATAGCGTCAGTGGCTACAGTGCCATCTTCGATATCAGCCAGTGTAGCAATGTCAGCGGCCAAGGCTGTCATAGTTGTAATCCCAGACACCGTTGGCCCTTTGATCGGGTTGCCGTTGGTGTCAAATGCCAGAACCGCGTCAACGCGGTCAGCTTTGGCGGGCAAGGTCATGTCAAGTGTGCCGCCATCATCCACCAATGCCGGGTCATAAACCGGCGCTCGCATTGAGCGCTGACCTTCCTCAGCAAGTTGTTGGTCAAAAATGGTTAGCGCGTCAAGCTGTTCATTGAGGCTCGATGCAAGCAGGTCACCGGCAGTCACAAAGTCTGTGACGCGCTCAATGTCACGCGCTCCCACGACAATGACTTGATCCGCTGCTACTGGTGTTTGCGGCACGTTGCCACCAACATTAACAACCAGCGTCACAGAGCCGGTGCCGTTGGCGTTAATCGTGACGGTGTAATCTGTCGTGATTGTTAGTTTAGTCTCGTTGAAATAAACAGCTAAATCGTCTTGATCCAATATCTCAAACGTAAACGCATACGGCCCAACGCCTGCTGAGCCAGTAAACACGCGGCGGCGTGTAATTGCGTTAATGTTGTAATCAGCCATTGCGTTGCCTCATTTTGTTGGTGCAATAATACACTATTATTTAACGTCCGTACAGATTTGCCTTTTCTTGATTTCTAGCAATCTTTGCAGCGGTATCTGGGTACATAATTTCTGCGCCGTCGTCAGATTGCATAGTATAGTTTACAAGGCCAGTGTCTTTATCTTTAATGTTTTTGCCAAACATCTTGTTACGCGCTCTGGCGCGATAATCAGCGACCACTTGATCTACATCATTTTGCAACGATCCTAATGGCGGCGCAATCCCTAGAGCCTCTGCATCATTTATGCGGTCATTGATTGCTTGAATAATAGCTTCGTCCATCGTCATTCCAGTAGCAGGGTCAGGGTCTTGTTGGAGTTTTAAATACATATCCTGTTGCTCTGCTGGCAAACGCACACCATTAATTGTAAAATTAGGATTACCAATGCCGTGATTAATGCCAGCTAATATTTCGGAAACCTCATCGCGCTTGCCTTTTGCTGTGGCCAACGGCATCCAAGAGTAATCTTTGTCATACTCAATTGGGTTGCCACGCGCATCACGTTTTGGCGGCAGCTTATTTGATTGAGTAGGCACCCGGCTCATCATTTTATTGTAAGCCTCAAAGAGCGCCCTGATGCCGGGTTGTGTTGCGTCAACGCCAAGAACATCATCAGCCCACTCAACTTGCTCTTGATTAACAGCCGTATTACTTAGTGCTGGGTCAAGGATGCGCTCAATTTTTCCAACAATTGCACTGTTAGCTAAACCAACAACAGGCGTTCCAGCAATAGCAACATTTCCAACCTGACGCATATATGCGTCGAACATAGCCACGACCTTGTCACCACTATCTGTTTGCCGTTGATTAAGAATACGCATCAACTCATTTACAGATTGCATAGCTGGCATGTTTGTTGAATATTCAGCAAGTGAAGCCATCATCGCGTCAAACATAATCCCGGTCTGAGTATCATCAGGATCATAAGCGCGGTATTTTTGAGCATCAGCAAATGCCGCGCCAAGCAAAAGCGGGATTGTCACTGGCTCCATTCTTTTTAACGAAACAAATGTGCTGCCTTTAAACGTGCCAGTTCCCCTAGTCGCTGTGCCAGCGCCCATAATATTATTAAGTCGCGCAATGTTAGCGTCTGACATTTCTTCATTGTCAAAGCGCATACTAAAGTCTTGCCATTTTAAACTTTTTAAATTGTTGCGCTCTTCTGTGTCTGCCGGGCCTGCACCAGTAAGCCGCCCATTGTGAGCAAGAAAATATGAGCCAAGACCCAAACTGCCTCCAACAACCATACGGCTTATAGCAAGATCACGATGACGGCCACCTTTTTCCCACTCGTTATAAAAACGCGGAGACATAAAGTTAAGCACAGGCACACGCGCAGCGCCCTCAATAGCTAGGTTTGTGACTGACTTACTAAACAACATAATTGGTTTTACCAAAGGGTTGTTCATAATTTTAAGTGCGCCGTGATACGTTCTGCCAAGCGCAGATTGCCTATCAATGTCTGCCATTAATGTGGCTTGTTTGCGAAATGATTGCACACTAGCTTCGACTTCTGCCGGGCGCTCAGTCAAAAATTTATTAACAGCCTCTTGAGAAGATGCAAGCGCCTCATCCGCTGATGCGCCGTCTGCCAGTTTCTTGTCGTAAATCGTAGCGCCGTAACGCCACGCCTGCTCATGCAACTCCATACGCTGCGCAATGCCGCCAAAGAACTGATCACCAGCCCCAAGCGCGCGCATAGGTATTGAATAAAGAGCGCCAAGAGCATCAAGGGTGCGTCCGTATATTGTGTTTTTTAATTCTGGTGTGCGAGCCACTTCTTTGCCCAACATCATAATAGGCGTATTGCTAAAGTACGCGGATGATATGGGGTTGCGCGGCGCGTCTTTGGTTGCGCCTGTTTTTGCGCCTTTTGCCATCATTGACCAGCCATCCATTAGGCCATTATAAAAGGCTGACGTTCTGGCATAAATATCTTGTCCGTAATATTCATCTGGCCTATATTCTTTGCCTAAAACTTTAGCTAAACGCTGTCGCGCTTTGCCAATCGGAATAGCAACAGCGCGCTCTGGCACATCCATAAACAGTGTTAAACCGTTTGCCGTAGCATTAAACAAATGTGTTTCCCAGTTAGTCAGGAACGTAGATTGAGCCGCATAAATCATACTGTCATATGTTTTGCGTGAAAGACCAACTTCTAATATTTTGTTTTTAGCGGCGCGGTTCTCTTGCTGTATATAATTGTCAGCCAAGGCGCGCAATTGCTGATCACCGCCAACGCCGTCAAGCACGGCGCGAATGTCAAGCGCAGGCAAGTTGCGCTCTCGCGCGCCCTTAAACACGTTCATGCTGCGCGCCACATCTCGCTTTGCGCCCTTTAGTTCTGCTAATACAATCTCATGTTGCGCCAGTGCCTCACGCAACTCAAACTTACCGAGGTCGGTCAACAGCCCAGATGCAGCTTGTGTCATCAACTCATCAACATTTTGCGCGCTGACGTCATGCAACGCTTGCAACCCAGCAAGCTGCGTGGCTAACTGGTTGTTGCCGACCTTGCTTTGCATTGGCACGCCGCGAAACATTGCGTCTAATGTTTTCTTCGGAACGCCAGCAGAAAAAGCGCGCTTGTAAAGGCTTTCAACTGTTTGCGATTGATAGTCAGGCTCGGTGTCACCAGCTACGGCCTTGACTGTAGCGGCTAAGCTGTCGCTGTCATAGAAGCGCGTGTTTACTGGCCCCGCTTCAATGCCCTCTGCAACTTGCGCCTTAGTGGGCGATGGCACTTGACGCGCACCACCCATAGCTTCTTGACGCTCTGCCATAACCTCTTCGACACGTTCTTCGCTGACTGGTGCAGGCTTCTTGATTGGCGGCACAATTTGCGGCTCAATCTTTTCAACTGGCGGCTCTGGCATCTGAATGTCTGGATCAACAACGTCAACTGGCTTTGTTATTTCTTCTGTTACTTTGTAGTCAGGGTCAACACGCGCGCCGCGCTTTGTTAGCGGCTCAAGGATTTGACCGGCGACTTGACGCCCTGCTGACCTAGCAAAGCCAGCAGGCTGGATGCCATCATCAATCAGATCAGGCTCTGCTGTCTGCTTTGAAAGCTGATCCAGTTCGTCAGCTAAGTCTCTTGGGCCGCGTATTGCCATTACATTTCCTCGTTAACTTCTTGTTGCATTGCCCCAGTATCAAGCAACGTCAAACCACCAAAAGACAGCAACGGTATTGACCCCTTCATAAACTTCTTAAACACTTCGTCTTTAGACTGTCCTAGCATTTGAGATGTTACGTCTACGCGCTCATCAATTAGTTCAACAATAGTTTTAGGGTCTGAGGCCAATCCTGTTTTTTTGCCGTTGGCAAACCAGCTTAATGATTGCGCTTCGGCTGGCCTTACACCAATTTTTTCAGCCACCTTCTTATATATATCTGAGAATATAGCATACTCAGTCTGAGTTGGCTCTCCGTTAATTTTTTGCGTTGCCAGCGTGTCATTGATCATTGTGGCTGGGTCAAGGCTTGATGGGTCAGCTAAATACTGGGCGCGCATTTCTTTTGTTGCTTTGGCATTTTTGCCCCCAATAAATTCAATGGGTATAGATCCCGGCTCAATTTCGTTCATTGCGTCAAAAACAGCACGAATTGCGTGTGTGTCAGCAGTAACACCAGACAAATTTCCACTTACATTTTCAGCAAAAGTCGCTGGCTTGGGGTTTGTGTTGAAATTTAAACCATCAACAGCAGCTTCATCAACCAGTTTTTTATGTATCCCGCCGGGGTTAATCATCATTGGATAACCCTTTTCATTAACACCCTCGCCGCCGGGGCCAATCATTTCTGTCAAATCAACGCCGCGTTTTTGTTTAGCGGTTACCAATGAGGCATTACGCAGATTTTGTTCAGTCATTGTGCGTGGGCTAGTAGCCGCATAATTTAACGCAAATTTCTTTAGTTGTTGACGCGCCTCTTCCTCTGGGATGCCCAACTCCACAGCCTTATCAATTAGAGGGCCAGTATGATAAAAATATTGCACATTAGAGCCGACTAATGGTCGCGCCCTGTCAGCCAAAACATCAGAAATTTTATCTGACATTTCTATTACTTTTGCGCCTCTGTTATTTAAAGGCAGTTTCACGCCTTCTGGCGCTCGAGGAACAGGGGTATCGTTTTGCTCTGGCATATTTAATTCATAAGGGCTTTGGTTGTCTCCGGGCTTTGTCTCTAAATTAAAAATCACATTATCAGTTGATGGCTGAACTCTTTGCCCAACAGGCAATTTCATTTGTTCAGCCCTTAAATCAAGAACTGTTTTTAATTCGTCCTCACCCCTTGCCAACTTACCAGCCCCCCCAAAAGCAACTTCATTAACAATTTTGTCAATTGTATTGTCAAATGATCTTCTTGATATTTGACCAAAAACTTGCTCGCCTTCTGGCGGTATTTTCATTGGCAACATTTCAAAATAATCTGACATCCTTCTTTCACCAGTGCTGTGATCAGAAATTCTAATTTGACCTATTGCACCGTCAGGGTTCACAAAAGTTAAATAGTTGCTATCACCAGCCGCACTGCCACTGCGGGCCAACCCCAGTGCCGCATCTGGGTTTGCTTTTAAAATTTTGGAAACTAGTAATTTAGTAACCTCATCAGCTTTTTCTAAATTTTCTTTTGTTAAAGGTCTATTTGTGCCAAGACTGCCAACTGTTTTGATTGCAGCCTCACCTGCTTCGGACAAAAGGCTGCCCTGACCAATTTCTGCACCCCTAGCCAACTTACCAGCAACAGCCAATGCCGGATCAATCACTTCCATAGGATCAGCGCCTGACATAACGCGATCAGTGATAGGCCCACGCTCTGCCATCCGAGCCTCGGCTGACTGCCCCGCTTGGCTTATTGCCTCACCAATAGCAGGCCCAAACTCACGCGCCAGCATCTCGCCACCCTTAACCAACCCGCCACCGGCTGCGCCGCCAACAACAGATGTTATGGCTGTACGCAGCGCGCCTGTTGCCGGGTCAATCTCATAACCAGCCCGCTCCTCAACGGCTTGCGTAAGCTGATCAGCAGCACCAGCTTCAACGCCGGTATATACAGCAGCAGACGTGCCGGGGCGTTTTGCTATTTCGACCAATGCCTTTTTAATACCTACAGCGCCAGTCTTGCGTGCGGCAAAGCCAAGTGCCAATGTGCCAAAGCCAGTGTAGACGCTAGGGTCGGCGACCATACCGCGTATCATTCGCCCAGTGCCAGCCAGTGTAAAGTTGGGCAGTTGATCGTAGCGATCCATAAGATAAACGAATGATTTGGCCTGATCTTGTGATCCACTTGTTAACAACGCTGCTGCTTGGCCTATTGTGCCGGGCGAGCTAATACCGCTCTCTCCGGGGATACCAGCAGGCCCAGCAAAGTTATAGTTAAACTCACCGATAGCATCTATACCATAACGCGCCGCCATTTGATCATCGCCATCAAACGGCTCGCCCTCAAATAGTAAATGAATGTCGCGCGCAGACGCTGCAAATTTAGGGTCAAGCAACAATTGCTTTTCAGTAACCACCGGTGCTTTTGGTTGCGCTGGGTCTGGTGGTGTATCCATTGAAGGGATTTGCAAGACAGGTGGCGTGTCAACCATAACACTAGCCGAAAATCTATCCTCATACGCTTGTGCAAAATCATCGGTCATCGTAGCGCGTCCCTTCTTTCTTTTGCCCTTTCAAGACCAACAAAAGCTTTGCGCGCATCTTCCAAATGGCTGGTTAATTCATTATCGCTATAACCAGCCGCGATCAAAGCATCTCTAACATCTTCAAAAGTAGTGTTTTCTGTAATGTCTATATTAATAGGCACGATTATCGCATCGTCCCCAGTAAACCGCCGTGCGAGGGTGGAAACTGCCGCATCAAGATCCCTCTGTTCATCGCTGAGACGACGCTCAAGATCAATTTCTTTAGCAACACTTAATCGCGTTGGCTTAATGCCACCAGTACCAGCAGCTTCCCACTCATTTATTCTGGCTTCATACCTTACTGACAATTCTCTATCAAAAGCAAAATATGCTTTTGATTGAGTTTTTGACGCAATTGCGCCTTGAGGAATTTTTGCATTTTGTCTAATTATTCTATCAATTTCTGCCTCTTCTGCCTTGTTATCTGTTACAAGAAAAGGATAAATAGAATAATAATCTTTTGGCCCCACACCTAGATTTATGGCCTGTTTTTCTAAATCATCTGGTGTTTGTATTTCGCCCTCCATAATTCTGCGTTTTAACTCAAACATACCAACATAATTTGGCTTATCGACTTTAGTTGGATCAAGCGCATTATCTAAAGATGTAATAGATGATTGTGTTACAGCCTCTGGATACAAGATTGCCAAGGCCTGCAACTGATCAATTTGACTATTATATTCAACACCTCGGTATGGTAGATCAGCCATAGTGGTTTGTATGCGCTGCACTTCTGTTTTAGCGTTTTTAATACCAACGTCCCGCACAACCTTTTCATCATTTATTTTTGCGTCTCTGCGGCTTCTAACGCCTTCACGCACTTTAGCTTTACTAGCATCATCAAGCCGTGAATAAAGGCTGGTAAACCTGTCGCCAAAATCACCTTTTAATGCGCGTCCAACAGTTTGGTCTGACTGCGTAGCCCAATCAACAAGGACGCCCTGCATTTGTTCTTCTACAACATCTCTGATTGCAGCCCCATTTGCCTCAATAAACGCGGCGTCTCCAGTGTCAATGATTGCGTCATTAACAATTCTCAAGCGCGTTTCAATCTCGCCCTGAGTTTGTTTCATGTCGCCGGAGTGGTTTAGCAAAATTGTTTTTATATCGTTAGGCAAAATATCTAAGTTTGCGTTTGCAGTGTCTTTTTTAAAACCTTGCATAATTTTATAAGAATGTTCTAGGCCAGATTTGTAAGCCGTTGACGCTAGCGCGTTTGCAGTAGCCTCATAAGACAATGCCTTTGCAGGGTCAACTTGCGCAATGACGTTTGTATGTCCATTGATCAACCCAGTTAAATCAGTTTGCATTTTTACAATGTCAAAATCTGGATCTCCGCTTTGTATTTGCGCGTTATACTTTGCCAGCGTTCCTGTTAGCTTTGTCTCCAAAGATGTTTTTAACTGCGCCGCCGCTGTGGCAGTAGTAATTGCTCCAAACACAGTGTCAGGGTCGCCAACAATCTCGCTGACATCTCTGCCCTCAGATAAAGCGTCTGTTATTTGATCCGGCGTTACAGGGTTTTCAAACGCATATTTTAATGCTTCACGCTTAGTTTTTGCTACCTGCTTCTCATAGGCATATTTAGACATCATATCTAAGCCGCGAGCAATCTCATTAAAAGCGGCCGCTCTAGCACGACCAGCCGCAGCAAAATCAACGCCGGGCAATGGCTGTATCGTTACGCCCAATGGGCGGTATCTTGGTAGTTCAGCCATTAAGCTACCCCTAACTTATCTTGCCCAGCCGCATAGCTGCCTATTGTGCTAGCCGCACTTGCCATAGCACCCATTTTCGCAGACTTTGCCTGAGACATGCTTACATTAGCCCGCATATCACCAGTTCTAAGCGCAATGATGCCGCTCTCTCTCGCCGTGTAAAGCTCTTGCGCACCCTTCGCCATTGCATACTGATTAAGTGATTTTGCGCTGCCGCTAAATGGATCAATGCCACCAGCCGCAGCCCTAGCAGTAATGGAAGCTTGTGTGCGCAAAATGTTGTCAAGAACAGCCACACCCTGCTCTCTATATCTAAGCTCATCGGTCTTGGCCTGCATACGCTGCATAGTGGCTTGCTGCGCGTAGCCTTTTGCAGCCGCAGCACCAGCTTGCATTTGCATAAAAGCCGAAAATACTGTTGATGCCATACCCATATTATTGCCCTACACTAACTTTGTAATCTAAGCCAAGCAGTGTCATTTTTAATGGCACGTCCTGACCGATTGTGATTTGACCATCGTAAGTATAACCTAAAATGCCGCTCAATGTCTTTAGCCCAGTAAACTCCTGCACTGAACTGTCAAGAACATTTACGCCAAAATTTCTGAACGCCACAGATTTGCCGTCAATAGTTAGTGACTGCGTGGCAAACAATTCAGCGTTTACTTCAAATATGCGCTTCTTAAATCCCTTGAGAGATCCGCTGGCGAGTTTAGGCTCAACTGGTAGCGTTTTAATTTCAATTGCAAAGTCTAAACCAACTTGAAAACTGGTAGTGGCTGGCCGGGCAAACGTCACATTAGGCGATGGCGTTGGTACAACTTGCGCTGGTTCATTTACCCCATCTCGGATAATATCAACTGTCTTGCCTTGAAGATTGCCCATTAATACCGAGCTAGCAACCCCGCCAGTCACAGCGCAATCAACCAAAATATCCGGATCAAAGTACTCAACGTAATAAAGATCTACGCCATTTATAGTACGTTTGACCACAGTGTAAATGTCATCAACGTCAACGCCGATACTTATATACTCGCCGTCTGTCGTCCACTCGGACGGCGCAATTACATTCTGGCTGCGCAACAAAGTATAGCAAGCAATCGTGCCATCATCGCCATTGACGATCATAAGCCGGTCACCCTCATCTGTTGACGTTGCAACGCGCACCGCCATTTCCTCTGGGTTCTTTAACAGGTGCGATGACAGCAACGAAATTTTAGAAGATGTGTAGGCTTGCACTGCGTCACTAAACAAAAACTCTTGTAGCGCCTTGCCCTGACGCTGTATAAACAAGGTCGAGCCATCTACGTTTTGCAAGCGGATGCCCGGCTTCATTCCAAACGCAGTCTGCTGTTTTACAATTAAATTGCTCGGCGTAATAGGCGCGTCAAGTGATTGAGGCACAAAGAACTCAGCGCCGCTGGTAAACACTTGCAGATTTCTGCCAGAGAAAATATCAATAATAGCGTTAAATGTGCCGGTATCCAACGTGGCACTAACCGCCGCATCATCAAGCGCCTCGCCGGGATTAAAGTTAAAAAAGTCTGCAACCCTAGATCCGAATAATGTAGACGGCCTGCTTTTAGTTCCTCCGAAATACAAACGCCCTTCGTGAAAAGTTACTGACCGTGGGTAGCCTCTAGTCGCTGACCACACATCCTCATAGCCATATTCAAGCTCCCATTCACCTGATGTCAAAGCACTTGTGTCAAAAAATGGCACTTCAACATATGCTTTTACAGATGTGTCGCTTACATATTCTGTTATACGCGCTCGGCCAAAACCATTTGTAGCATTAAAGTATTCGTCAACACTATCAGCGCCAAATGCTTTTATTGAATAGCTTGTGGTGTTGTCTGGCGCTGTAGTAAACGCCGGAAACACTGTAGCTATTTTTGTGGTGGCGTCATAATCGGATATGTGTCGATGTTGTCCATTGCCAGTGCCAGCAGTCAAATGCAACGACAAACCATTGCACTGGTCATCGCTAGTGTAGCTAGTCCCGCTTTTCAAGGTAATAGTGTTACTTGTGCCAGCTTGTGCGGTTCCATTGTCTGTCGTTACGGCTGACGCTGTAATTGTAATGTTGCCGTTGGTCGCACTGGGCGTAATGGTAAACTGTGGGCTGTCAATATTAAGCGTATATGCGTATTTAGGAATAAAGTTAAAAGTAATAACGCTAGCAGTCCAGTCGCTGTCAGTCGCACCACGCACAATTTTAATTGGCGTTAAATCTTCATGCACAACGATCAAAGTGTCGGCTGATTGTACCCAATTCATTTCGGGCAGAATTGCGGCGGTTAAGCTGGCGACAGTTAGAAAGTCATTGCTGCCGCCATTAATGCTGGTAATTAAAACGCGATCTTTATATACATACATTTTGCCGGGAGTAAACACCAGCATGTAGCTGTCTGAAACACTAAATTCAAAACTCACCATCCGCACAGCATTAGCAGCGCCGCCATCAAGCGCATTAATAAACCTGCTGCCATCACGTCGTTTTACACCGCCCTGCGGCTGCACAGTGACATTGCGAGCGGTACTGAGGCCAGATTTATATTGAGCTATATCGTTACGCGCTCTTAGCTTTGGGTCTAGTTCCCCAGCCGTGAAATCATTTTGTATCTGGATGATCCGGCTCATATTAGAACCTTATGTCTGAAAGCGGGAACTCTTGTATTGTTTGTGCCGGGCGGTCAGCGCCGTCAATATTCATTGCAACGCGAACTAAACCGCCGCGCATATTTTCAGACTGTGAGCCATAAGCCTTGCCGTGATAATACTCAGCCTTAGTGATTTGGTCTGTGATTGGCTCGGCAAACTCCGCAGCCAATGCCATCTTCAACAGCCGCACAAAGTAAGGCGGGAATATGGCAGGCTCTGGCCGGAATTGGTAGTCAATCCAAACCTCTTCGTAATTTGTGTATAGTCCAAGGTTGTAGATTTCAAAATCTCTGACAGGACGCGAGCCAACCGAGCTTGTGTTAAATACAGCCTTTGGATTGCCAAGCATGTCGCCGGGTAGCGCGTAAGTGTATTTCCATTCGTTGATTGGTGTGCTGGCAAGTTGCGCTATTTTAACTTTTTGCACAGACCAAGAATATGCATATTGCATCAAAAGCGTGTCGCGCACATCGTCATAAAGACGATCAGCCACCTGCGCCTCGTCAGTACCAGTGGCAAATGATGATAGAGGCGCAGCGCCCAGCATAATCAAAGCATCAGAACAAATTGATAGTTTGGTATCACCAGCCGCCATTGCGCCACTCCAAAATAGGGAAAGGGGGCCGGTTGCCCGGCCCCACTTAGATTAGTCGCTGTCGGTTACTACGCCGATAACTGTGCCATTTGAGCAATCAACCACGCCAGAGGCGTTTGATACTACAATGTGCATAGTTACTGTGCG
>Ga0070753_1001844_pt1 | contig 11636 bp, 7 predicted proteins | sample VirMetDEL_Aug_31_FD_77441 | JGI IMG/M metagenome (GOLD analysis project Ga0070753, IMG submission 77441) | Aqueous microbial communities from the Delaware River and Bay under freshwater to marine salinity gradient to study organic matter... | ecosystem: Environmental > Aquatic > Marine > Coastal ... | reverse complement strand
GTAGCAGTTTGAGCACCACTTCCAACTTGATAACGAATGTCAGCACCAACTGCTCGCATCGAAATACGATAGACGTTAGCCGACAAAGCAGTGTTAGCTGAAGTATTAGTAGCAGTCAGTTGACGTGCTAGTCCAGGTACGCCAAGAGGTTCGACGCGATCAATGTAAGTAGCCATAGTTAATTAAAAAGGAGAATCGGGCCAAGGAGTGATAAAGGTTTCAGGATTGTCAACCATTGTTTGAGTTGCCTCATCATAAATTTTTGGTTGACTTTCCAGAAGTGACTTTAGTTCTTCAACCGTGGTAACAGCAGCAATTTGTGCTTCACGTTGACCACTGACTGTACGAATAGCAGTGCGATACGTTGTTACATTAACTGGAATCTCAGTGCCAGCTTCTGTTTTACGAGTAACGTACCAATCAGATTGAGCCAGCAAGCTGCTAGCAATTTCTTTTTGTTTCCGAGTCCATTCGGTTTTAAGACCAGTGTTAATGATTTGAACCCCATCCTCATCAAGAACGGGGTCATCGTTTTCATCAACCGCAGGTTCATCTTCAAGACGTTTTGGAAGATCGTGATCCCAGTAGAAACGAGTGTCTACAGGAGTTGGATCAGGAACCCAAGTAATGCCAATAGCATCCTTTTGTTCTTGAGTAAGAACGTAGGTCCAATTCCGTGGGTATTGGTTGCCGTCCGCATCAACGAACGACCTGCCAGCATAAATAGGCTGACCGTTTAATTCAAAAGACATAATTGTTCGTTGTTGTTATCTTGCGGTAGCGGGCGAAACATTATTCCCGCCGAATGGGTGTTCGGCGAAGGCTGCGAAGATGTAAGTGCCGCTAGAGGCATTAACAAATACCCCATCATGACGCAGCTTGAATCCATTAGACAAACAATCAAGACGATTATATGTAGAAAACTCTTGATTGCTTAAGTTTGCATACAAGTCCTTGCTAAGAGGGTTGTAAGTATTTCTTGCTACATCCCAGATACCCCAATCATTAGAGGTATCTGCCCGTTTAATCATCACCCAAGCAGGTCTAAACCCGCAATACACAAACGGACCATCGCTGGATCCATTTCCGGTGTAGCTGCCGATCTTGCTGTAGCCTTCGACTTCGGCAAAGCAGTAGGCGATTATCTTATTAGTATTGTCGTTTTCAGCTGAACCGATAGTGAACACTGTAGAAGTAGGTTCAGTGTTATTAAAAAGACCGGAATAAGTTATTTCCGCAGACGTGGTGTTCAGCTGTAAAATTTTAGACGCAGTTAGGTTTTTGTGATAGACGCCCCAGTTAATCGCTTGATCTCTATCTTTGATGATTATGAATGAAGGAGCTACGCCTAAGCCATGACCGACAGTTCCAGTATTGCCATCGCCGGTCCAACTAACAATCGAGAACCCAGCGGTGGGGTTGGCGCTTACCTGTGCAGAAATAGAGCCCGCGTTGTTAGTAACAGGAGTACCACCTGCTTTCCAGCACCAGGCGACATAGCTGTTAAATCCAGCTGCGCTGTTGTTCACATCGTTGCTAGTCCCAAGTGTGAATCCGTCTGCATCAAAAGATTTGACGGACTGGGCGTCTGTGTACTCGTCAGTAGTTGAATCGCTTTCAAGGACTTCGGTTGCGCCGCGCACGGAATCAACTAAAACGTGATTAGTAGTGTTCGTCCGACCTTTAATCCACACAAAGTCAGGCTGGAACCCAACGCCAGTGATTGACTGAGTTGATCCGTTGCCCGTATAAAGCACCGTCTGGAAGTGCTTGCTCGGGTTGGTAATAGGCACTTGACCGACGGTAGTAGCGCTGAGAAGGTTGAACCCATCAGGAACCCAGTCACCACCAGAGAAAATCTCCCCGGTAAACGTACCTCCCAATGCTGTCTGGTAAATGAACTGAGCCAGCTCTACGTCTGTTGGGGGGAAGCAATTAGTTACCTGAGCACCAGTCCCGGCAGCAGGGTCGCCGTTCCACCCAGGGAAAGTTGCAGAACTGGAGCTAACTGCCCACAAGTTTCCAGTATCAATGTTCCAAGACACCCATAGGTAAAACGATCCAGGGTTGCTGGACTGACTAGTGCAGATAGGGTTCGTATAAGAAGGAGTTTGGGGAAGACCTGCCGGACTAAATTGACCTGAAGTGTTAATTGAGATTTGCTTACTAGGGAAACCTCCTCCGTTACTAGTAAACTCTTGGTTAGGGAAATAACCTAAACCGTGGTAACAAGCACCAATGTATTCGGTAAATGTGTAACTGTGCCAACAGACTTTGCCGTTGGAAATTGGAGTAATACTTGGGAAGCATTTGTTACCGCCGCCGTTAGAACCACCACCGAAACTGCGGAGGGCACCAGTGATCCCACTGTATGAGTATATGTTCCCCAAAAGCCTAGTAAGGGGATTGAAAAGAGTTTCATTCCTTGTCGGGCTATCCGTTACCCAGTCAGAACTAGTGCTGAAACCTGTTGCGGTGAAGTTATTGCCGTTGCCAGAGCGGTCTGTACCGATGTTGGCTGGGTCGCTGAAGTCCAGGTAGAAACCGTTGGTGCCATAATTAACACCTTTAACCAGTTTCGGCACCCACACGCCGCGTGTGTCGTACTCACCGAAGGTGGTGGGGTCTAGGGCCTGGCCATCGACGAAGTGGATCTCCGCCATGTAGCCTTCAATGGGTTGCAGAAAAGTAGAATTAACAGCTTCGGCTCCTATAGCATGAGGAATAATATTGTTGATGTTCCTGTCTGTATTTGTTGGCTGTGTGCCAGTTACAGTCTGCTCAACGCCATTAACAAATATGGCTGCTTCTGAAACCGTTGAATTTAGCTTGAGTACAACATGGTACCAAGCACTTACGTCACGAAAAACTGCAGTCGTAATTAAATTGGTTGTAGTCGCTCCTTCCTGATAAAACTGAAGCTGATCAGCAGATGTAAAGCGAAAACCGTCATAGGCAGGACTTGTTGTTCCGCCAGTAAATATGTTCTGATATGCGCCAAGCTCACCTCTTTTTACCCAACCACTCCACGTCCACGTCTTGCGATTTCCAGCACTACCAGGAGTCCTGCTCAGGTATTGAGCCCCACGAAACCTGAGGCTGTTGTCGATTTCATACCTACTTGGTTTATCAACAAAGAAAGAAGGAAAAAGAGTCATCAGGCGATACCTTGAACAAAGTTACCCATCAGAATCTGAGTGCTGCTTACGACAAAGAACGGAACCACAGCAGGAAACGCAGTGGGTGCCACATAACCAGCACCATCAGGCCAATCAAAGTTACCACCAAATGAAACCGGAGCAGCTGTCACTCGAATCAAACCAGCGGTACCAGCCGTAGCATTTGTTGGGTTAGGAATAGCAATAGCTCCACAAGTCCAGAAATTACCAGTACTAAGATCAAAGTCAGAAGCGGTAATGGTCCGTTCAGTACCAGATTGAGTAGCAGTAAAAGTCTGTGCTACATCAGTCTTGGCGGTATCTGCATCAAAAGCTTGAACATCAGTTCCAATAGCAACGCCAAGAGTAGTGCGTTGTGCCGAAGCATCTGCATCGTCAAGCAGTGCACGTCCAGCAGCTGTGCAATCAATTTCTTCAACATCACCAGCTCCAGCAGTACTACGTCCAAGCAGTTTATCAGTAGCTGAAACGTTTTGGATCTTAGCGTAGGTAACTGCATCGTTATCAACGGTCCACGTCGCTCCACTGGCGCTAACAGTAATGTCTCCTTTATCACCATCAGGAATAGCATTAAATAATACTAGACCATCAATATAACCTTTAGTAGCAGCATCAGCAGAAGCAGTAGGAGTACCAACATTAACAATCTTGTTAGTACTCATGTCCAGCTCACCGGTCATGGTGCCGCCAGTACTGTCAATACGGCGGTTTACCGTTTCTTGGGTAGCATAAAGCAGCTGGTCAGCATTGTTGTTTAAATCTTGAGCACGAATAGAAGACCCAGAGAAAAACGTTGCTACTGCATTATCAATATCAGTTACGCGATAAATTCTAATAGCAGCTCCATCAGCAGGAGCTACATTAAATTGAATAGTTGTAGCGTTGGCGAAAGTGAATTCAGTTGTATCAGAACCATTAAGACTTACCTTAATGTCTGCTTCTTTAATATATTCAAATGGAAAGGTGAAGTTTGTAGTAGTACCATCACCTTCATAAAGTTCTTGAGTTTGTGCCATTACGTTACATAATTATTGTAATGGGTGGATTAAGCGATGTCCAGGATAGCCCGAACTTGTTGTGCAAGAGGAGTGTCTTGCTTAGCAGCTTGAGCATAGAGACCTTGACGTTCTTGATTCAAAGAACCTCTCAAAGATTCTTCAAACAGTTGTTGTTCAATCAAAGCGTCTCTGATACGTGGATCAGTGTACAAGTCACTGTTACGTATAGCTTCTAATTTTACTTTAGTGTGAAGCTGGTTTAAACGACCACGACGACGGTTGAAAGCATCTCTGGCTGGATTGCTATCCTTGCCGTACTTTTTAACTGCATCTTGATAACGTTTATCTAAACCTGGAGATTCTTTTTTCTCAAATTCAGCAAGAGCTTTGTACAAATTACCTTGAATTTGTTCGCTTAAATAAGATTGTTGATCTCCATCTAGTTCAACCCCTGCAATTTGACGAAGGTAATCTCTATCTACAGTATAGTCATAACGCTTCAACATTTTCATCACTGGATCATAATACCGCGTTGCAGTAACTTGACCAGGATACAGTGTAGTCAAAGCTGTATTACCTCGAAGAGATAGTCCGCTTTCAGGACGATTAGTAGCTACCTTAGGCTTAGCATAGGCTTTTTTAGTCTTAGCGTAGATGTCATACAATGGGGGGTTTTGAATGTTGCTAAATGCACGAGCACCACGAGACAAAGCTTCTTGACCAGGGAAAGTACGAACGTCTTGAATCGTTTCGTAAGGTTGAATAATGTTAGCAAGTTCACGGATAACATTAGGGCTAATAAAATCCCAAAGGAAATCAAAAGCATTAGCACCCCATTGGGGACTATCTAGATTAAGAATACGGCTAAATTTCTGTTGACCTTGCAGCAAGTTACGTCCAACAATATCATCAAATACTGCAAGAACCATGCTATGAATTTGATCTTGCAAAGTTTGCTCAGATGTCTTACCAGTAATGAAAGATTCAGTAGCATTAGACATCAAAGAAAGCCAGACAGACGCAGGTGAGAATTTATTGTAGTCTATAGCTGCATCGTATTCTTCGCCTTCAACCATCATCTTACCTTCATCAAAGGTAATCTGAGGAAGTTCAAATCCAAGAACATTTTCAACTGCACTAAATTTATGGACCATTGTTGCCATCATACCAGCAACACCGACCATTTGTGCCAGTGCCATTTGAGATTCAATAGCGATCCGTTGAGTGGGATCTGGATTTGATCTGATGTCTCGCAAACGCTTATTAATCCTTGCAGCACCAGGAATTTTACCTAGAACGTTTTCGATGTACTCTTGTTCAATTTGACGATAAGCTACACGAGGGAATGCGTTAAACACTTTGTGTAGTATAGACAAAGAACCTGCTTTTTGTTGAGCATTGAAATAACGCTCAAGTTGGTTAGAGTCATCAGTAATGTTGAAAGATTCTTGCAACGTAGTACGTTCTACTGCAGACTTAACCTCAACATCAATAATTTCACCTTTCCATGCAGGACCTTTAAAAATCTTATCTTGTTCAAGTTGAACTTGAGCCATCATTTGACGAGGGCTAAATTCCTTACGATCCCAAAGGTTGACAAAAGCACGTCCCCAAGCGTGTTGACCAGCACCAATAACTTTAGCTGATTCATCACTTGCCATCAAAATACGGACAGGTCCGTTAAGCCAAGGGTTGTAAGCAGCTTCTCGTGCAAACTGACCAAGCAAAGCAGTGGCAAATTCAAGGGGATTTGCATTACGTTTCTGCATCTGCATGCGTTGGTATTCATGCATCTCTTTGATGCTATCCAACTCAATACGCAGATTACTTGCGTAGCTATCAGTAAAACGATCTTTACCTGCAGCAGGAACGTTAGTAGAGAAAGCTCGGTGAGCTGCTTTAAAGCTGTTTTTAATCTGACTCAAACCACCAAAGAACATGCCAAGACCGTACAAAGACTCTTTAGGTTTAACGTTACGGTTGAGCCGGTCAAATGCTGCAAAACCTAAAGCAACAGGCTCTAGGGATTGACGGAACACAGTAGCACCAATAGCGTTGACTGGAGTGCTAATTTGACCCAAGGCTACGACGTTGTAGAAATAACGTTGAGCAGGTTCTTTGCTACGAAGAGCGTGTCTTACAATATCTTTAGTTAGTGCCAGGTTAGTAAGGACTTTATCTGGATCACCAAACCTAAGGTTTTCAATTGCTAGTTCAAACAACTCCTTTGCTTGAGCATTGCCTTGCTGTGAAAGATTCCAAAGCTGCTCTAGCGTATCAATTTCAGTGTCGTTCTTACCAACTTTAATTTGAATACGTTCTCCATTGACAGTAAGTCCTGGATTCTTTTTAGCAAGGTCCCCAGGTTTAGCACCCAAAGCACGTTTAACAACGCCAGGAGTTTCACCCATCAATATGGAAATGTCTCGCAACATTTCGTCTTGTTGAACTTCACCAAGCAAAAAGAAAGTACGTTGAGCGTATCTAATTGGGGACAACGCTGCACGTAAAAACTTTTGATTGGGGATCAAAACATTGTTAACTAGGTCACTATAATCAAGATTTTTTTGTTGCAACTCACCAATTTGTTGAGCAACCTCAGACAACTTTGCACCAGCTTGACGTGACAAGTAACGAGAGAATGCAAATCCCATCAAGCCTTCTTCAGATTGAACATCCAAGCGAAAATACTTTTCAAAATAATTTTCAAAGTTCTTCAATTCATCCATAGCTTCCCTAGTAAACCATTTGGCTCTTGGTCCTTTAAGCCTAGGATTGATATCGTCAAACTTAAATTTATCTGACATCTGCAGCAAGAGTGCTTCGTTATCTTTACCTAGCAGATCTTTATAGTCCCGAATAAAATCAATTGTACCTTTAAGAATACGTGCTCGGGCAACAGAACCAGCTTCAATAGCGTTCTTACCTAGAAAAGCATTACGAATAGAAATAACAGCAGCTTCATCATCAGCAAAACGACCGAAATCATAGAAGAAGTTACTAAGATCATTAGGATCCATTTGTCCACCATTGATCTCAGTCAACACTTGGTTGACCAAAGCTGCTTGGTTTACTCCATCCTTGTCAGTTTTTAAACCAACGTTTTTAGAAGTGATAACTTCAGACGGTTCTACATCAGGGTTGTAGTCTGGAGATTTAGTATCCGTCAAAGCACGGACAACCGAGTCTTCATCAGTACCAAGAACCCGAGCAATCTCAGCAACATTACCTTGGTTGTTGGCAAGGTTACGCATCAAAGCTTGTCCACCTTTACCAAGCAGACCAAATACAGAATCAGCAACAGTGTTGATGCTATAGTTGTTCAGTAATTTCCAAGTCCAAAGGAAAGGTTGAACAGCAGCAGCATCACCTTCAATTAGTTGACGGGTAAATTTAGCACCAGCTTCTTCAGATCCAGTAGCAGTACCATACAAACGACCAAACTGTTCAGCAAGAGTTCTACCTGCAATCAGATCTTCTGCAGAGTCTTGGCTAAGAGCTTCTACACCAGACTCAATACCACGTACTCCTAAAGACGAAGCTGGATTAACACCAAACCTTTTCCAAATAACTCCAGGAGTTATAATTTTAGCAATGTCATAAATAGCTCCACTTAGAGCATCGTCATCTGTAAGAACAGCTGGGCGATTGTTCCAAGACGCATCTTGATTAGCAATAGCTGCTAAAGGTGTGATACCAGCAGCAGTCATTAAACCTTGATCAACACCAGCTCCAAGACCAACCAACGGTTTCCCAATGACTGGAATTTTAGAAACAAGTTCTTGAGCTTCCTGACGATTAGGGATAACATCTGCAGCGGCTTGCATCATCTGTCCAGTAACAGGGATGTCTTTAGTTACAGCTGCTGCTGTATCAAGCAACGTATCTAGTTGATTAAGCGGATCAAGGTTTTCTTGCATCCACTCACCAACTTGAGTGATCATACCTCTCGGTTTTTTCTTTTCTTGAGCTGTAGTAGCAGCCTGCTTAATCATGTCCTCAGACTGAGGCTGCTGCTCTTCATCGAAGCCAGGCGCACCTGATCCTCCAATAGGTAGTACCATTACGGTTTCTCTGTAAGTGTTCTAATTCGAGCAGTCACATTTATTAGCTGCTCTGGGGGAATACCTTTAAAAATACGGACTAATTGCCTATAAGAAAGGTTTGGTTTCTGCAGCATTTCAAGTTCTTGTGGAGTCAAAGTGCTAACTAATTCGTTTACAAAATCTTTCTCCCTAAAATAATCTGTCTTAGTAGCAACAGAATTACCATACATAGCTGCCGCAGCAACTAAACCACCTCTATAAGAAAAACCTGCAGCCCAAAAAGCTGGGACAAATTTAGGGGCGTCTTCAATAAATTTAGGGTTAGAAATTGAGTATTGACTTTTACCACCAAGTTTGTTTGCTTTTTGTGGTTCCATCCTTTCCATTACTGGCATTCTATATTGATTCAAATGATCATTAAGAATAGCCAATGGCGTAGTATTAGCTTCTGAAGCAAACCTAGCTAGTTCAGGAGATACTCCTTTATCTGTAAAGTTAGCATCTAAATCTTTAGTTTCGTCTTCAGAATACAAAAGATCTCCAGGCTTATATTTACCTCTCAATGGTGCAAAACCAGAATCAGGGTTCCAATTGGTTCTGTAATCATTTCGACCAGGAGCAGGAGGATTAGCAGCGGGTACTACAGTACCAAACCGTTGTAATGCTTTTTCAATCTTGGTTCGATCAGGATTATTTACATTAGGAAACACCCCGTTTTTAAACAAACCTTCAAAGTAGTACGCACCACCAGGAGTTAGCATCTGATCTTTTCTAAATTGCTGCTCAGCTTTCCTCAAAGTTTCAGTGATTTGACCTTGACTCATTTCACCGTAATTTAGACTGTACAACACATCACGCAAATGATTGTCTAGATCACGTAAATAAGACCTAGTAATAACCTTAGCTTTATCAGGACTAAGAATCATAGTAGGTTCACGTTTTAAACCTAATACGTTAAAGGTAGTTGGGTCAATTACAATGCCAGTAACGTTAGACAACTCAGTTGCAAAGCTTTGCTTAGCTGTAGCCCTAATAGCTGTTTTAACTTCTTTAGCTGGACCAACTCTACGGTTGACATCTTGCAGAGCAGTGATAGCACCTTTTCTAGTAATTTGACCACTAGCTTGCATCTGAAAAATTTTCTCAGGAGTAGGAGTTCTACCAGCTGCAATATCTTTGATAAGTTTTTGTTCCTGAGCAAACGTTTCAGGGGTAGCTTCTAGATTTTCAAACTGACTACGAAGCTGAACAACTCCTTCCACATCAGAACCCAGCTCTTTAATAGCACCTTCAATAAGAGGTCCACGTTGAGCAAAAGGTACATTTAAAAGGGCTTTACCTAAATTATCCATAACATCCCGACGCTTCTGGAGTTTAATCCGTTCACGTTCTTGGGTTGCTGCTTTGACAGCTCCTTGATAGATAGTAGGATAAGTGTCAGCCAAAGATGTATTAGCTTGATCAGGCTTAGTCAAAGCTGCAGCTGCAATATCTAGACGATCTTTACCTTTCAGTGCAGCAGCATTCAACAGCTGTTCAGCAGCTCTACGATTAGCAGCGCCACGTGTTACAATACCATTGTTGTCGTTATAATAAGCTTCACTGAGGGTTTGGAATGTAGTAGTAGCATTACTCTCAGTCAAGCCAATGACAGCATTAACAGCTTGTCTATCGTTTTCAGCAAGACGTTCAGTTTTTTCAGATTTAATTCTTTCACTGACAGCATTTTGTGCCATGTAAGAATTAGTGTTCCTAATAGTCTCACCAAGAAGTCCTACAAAATTAGCCTTAGTAGTGTACTGAAGGTTATTGTTTCTAATCCAAATTTTAGTGGCTAGTTCAAGCGCTCCTTGAGGATCAGCTTTGTAAAGTTTTTGCAGCTCGTCGCTATTAACTAATTCAAGAATATCAGCTGCATACCGAGAACGTGCATCAGTTAGCAACGCCTTTTCATTAGTAACTCCAGCACCAATACGGTTTTGAGATTTACGTAATTCCTCAGCTGCTACTTCCTGACCAGAAGCTTCTAACGCATTAGCTTGCTCTCCAATAGCAGAGTTTTGAAGTTCACCTTGAAGAAGAGTTTGAGCTTCTTCAGGTACAATAAAATTAGGATCAAACAGTGCTGCAAATTGCTCACCAGTGGCGATATCTTTTGCTTCTTGTTTTGCTAAGTTTTCGTAGTATTTAGCAAGAGATCCAGCTAAAGGTGCCAAGGCAGTTAAATCTTGACCAACAAAACGTGAATCTTCAATACGTTGTTGATCTACAATACGATTAGAATTAAAGAAAGCTTGAGCTTGCTGTAATTGTCGTTGGGTGCTTTCCCTAACTCGACTAGCAGTATCTACGACAGCCCTAGGATTAAACCCAGGTACTCGTGCAAATGATTCAAATTCAGCCATAATTAATTAATTAAGGGAAAGCCATGCCAGCAGGCATTTGATTAATAGGAACATCTATACCTTGAACCAAAGCACTAGGTGTTCCCGCTCCAGGTACTCCACCGATTCTACCTAGATCGCTAGCAGCTCCCATACCAGCAGTAAGACCACCAAGTGCTGCACTTCCAAGACCACCAATCAAAGACAAAGCAGAAGGTCCAGATTGCATGACAGGTGCAGAAGGTAGAGGAGCCCTACGAGTAGGAAGGGGTACCTTACTAAACAGTTGTCGTCGATAAGACGTAGCCTGATCTGCTGCTCCACGATACGTGTCTGCTGCTGCAAACCTAGCACGGAGTAAGTTATCCATAACTAGAGATTCACGCATACCTTCAGCGCCAGCAGCCAAAGCCATCGCACGTTCACGACCTCTACCTGCTTGCATTGTTGCAGCCATTCTACCTTGAGTCTGAAGCAACTTTTGTTGTCCAGCAAGGTTTTCAAATCTAGACTTTGCTACTCGTTCAGCAAGTTGTTTATCAAGACCAGTTCGGACTTCACCTAAAGCAAGATCACTTTCACGAAGACCAGCTTGGTAATCGTTAATTGCTGCTCGCCTAATAGCTTCCTGTCCTTGGAACTGGAATTCATTCATCATTATCGTGTCTCGATATTGATTCAATCGAGCACGGTTTGTAGCATCAGTTTGGGCTCTACCTTGTTGGAAGCTGCCAAGCGCTGAAGCTCCCTGAGAAATACCAGTTGCTACACCGATAGCTGTTGCGGGTCCGCACATAATTTACAGAATTCTATAAAGGGTAAGTTATTGGGTCCGTAAGTAATCACTCGGATAAACTTAAACCCAAGGAATCTGAGAAGTTTTACGTGGGTCACATTACGTGCATCCACAATATTGAAGAGCAGCTTCTCCTTTCTGCTATCAATAAATTTTTTAGCTTCACGTGCAAAAGCTATTGGGTAGTCACGAATAACTGGTGTACATAACATCCAGATTGCTCCGTTGTCATG
>Ga0070753_1001842_pt1 | contig 11641 bp, 17 predicted proteins | sample VirMetDEL_Aug_31_FD_77441 | JGI IMG/M metagenome (GOLD analysis project Ga0070753, IMG submission 77441) | Aqueous microbial communities from the Delaware River and Bay under freshwater to marine salinity gradient to study organic matter... | ecosystem: Environmental > Aquatic > Marine > Coastal... | reverse complement strand
CCAGACAGAGAATTAGACCCCACTAATTTAATTACTCTATGTGATGATCCTTGTCATTTTGTATTTGGTCATTTAATGGATTATAAAAGCTGGAATAAAGATGTAAAAAAAGATTGTGAATTATTTTACCAAAGAATTCAAAATAGACCCCATAAAAAATAAAATGCCAAAATTAATTTCTATATATGGTATTAGAAGATCTGGTAATCATATTATAGCTAACTGGATTATGTCACATTATAATTCAGGATGCTATATTAATGATATAGGTTATAATTTTAGACAAAAAACTAATAATTTACCATGTCATAAACACCTATGTAAACCTTTTGATATCTATGAAAATCCAGAAATTATTGTGCTTGGAATAGAAAATAAAACAAACCTAAAAATACACGACTTATATTTGAATAAAATTAATGCGTATTACAATACAATGGCTGATAATATCAAAATTTGTTTGATTAGAAATTGCGCAAATTTAATAGCGTCTCATCTTCAAGCTTGGGGAAATATGGAATATCATGAAAATATACCAAATCATTGGAAACAATATATTGATCTTTTAAAAAATAATTGTGATTTACAATTAGTAGTTTATGATCATTGGTTAAATAATCAATATAAAAATATTATTGCTAACAAAATAGGTTTTACTAATAAAAATCTAGGAATTCAAGATATACCAAATTATGGAGGAGGTTCTTCTTTTAATGATTCGATTGTTTGCAACGATAAACTAAAGCGAAGATGGCAAACAATGACAAACAATAAAAGATTTATATCTATTATGGAAAATTTTTCCTATTGGTCTGATCATGTTGATATTTTTGGAAAAGATGAAATATACAATTACTTTAATACTAATAATGGTGAACAATGAAAAAATCAGACTGTGGACTTTTACCACACATAACAGAAACTCTTTATGGTTTTAATAGATCTTTAGGTCAAATTTATGGTTGGGAAATACAAAAATTTAATATACCAAATGAATGGCAATTTTCTCAAGGAGAAAAAGTAAAAATAGCAGTTATAGACACAGGTTGTGATTTATATCATGATGACATTAAAGACAATATAATACAAGGTAAAAATTTTATAAACAGCAAAAAAGATCCAATAGACGATAATGGTCATGGAACCCATGTTTGTGGCACTATAGCAGCAAGAAATAATAAGCTGGGAATTGTCGGTGTTGCTCCAATGTCTAAAATAATACCAATCAAAGCACTAGACAGCGACGGGGCAGGTAATAATATTGTTATAGCCAAAGCTATTCGATGGGCAGTAAGTCAAAAAGCCAACATTATTACAATGTCATTAGGTTCAGAGTACGACAATCTAGAAATAAAAAAAGCTATAGATACAGCTAACAAAAAAGGCTGTACAGTTTTTTGTGCAGCGGGCAATTCTGGCCACGATCACGATATAATGTATCCTGCTAAATATGATAGTACTATTGCTATAGGATCTATTGACTCTAACCTTTGTAGGTCTAAATTTTCTTGTGCAGGAAATAGTCTGGATTTTCTTTCTCCTGGAGAGAATATTTTAGGGTGCGCACCGAACAATAATTATGTTATTATGAGCGGAACCAGTATGGCTAATCCATTTGCTGTTGGTTGTGCGTCTTTATTGTATTCATACGCTAAAAAACAAAATATTGTACTGAGAAGTAAAATAGATTATATTAATTTTTTCAAATCTTATACTACTAAGCTTAGTCAAAAACAATTTCTAAATAAAAAATATCAAGGATATGGCATTTTACAACCAGTTTGTTCGTTTCTAAATAAAAAGAAAGGCTAAATAAATGAACGACAACGCAGAAGAAGATAGGCGATTAAGTTATAATCAGAAAAAAAAATACACAAAAAAAAATAAAAACTTTTTTGATGATGACAAAAGCATAAAAAAACAACAACAAAAACAATTTAAATACAAAAAAAGACAAATAATTGAAGAAGATTATTATGATGAACTAGAAAATTATTAGTTGTGTCAATTATATCTCATAAAAATTTTGAAGCATTTAGTGCATACAAAAACAAATATATAAATAAACAGTGTTGTATATTCGGCACAGGTCAGTCTTTGCTTCGTTACAATATAATACCTAATACTGTAAATATAGGATGCAACAGATGTATCTTTTACAAAGACTTAATATTTGATTTCTATTTTTTTAATGATTTAGCCAGAACAACAGCAGAATACAGAAATCATATTCTTAGCTATACGCCTAAAATAAAAAAATTTTTTGGATCTTTTATTAATGATAAACATTTAGGATGTTCCAAAGGTTTTGCAGAATCTGGCAACGCAATTTTATATGATATGGAAGGTCCAGGAGGCGGAACATTTCAAAAAGAAATAGATAAATATTGCGTTGGAGACAAAGGACAGTCTATAGTGTTTGTTGAAATGCAATTTGCTTTATTTTGTGGTTTTACTACTATATACATAATCGGTTGTGACATAGACAATTTAAAAAATAAAGACAAATATTTTTATAATGCTGATTATATAAAAAATTATACTTGGTATTCACCATTAAAACAAAATTGGATACATATAAAAAACTTTATATCTAAAAATTATCCTAATGTAAAAATAGTATCTGTGAATCCGATGGGATTAAAAAACATTTTTATAGATATGTATCAATGAAAAACAAAAAATACGACTTTTTGATAGTCGGATCAGGATTATTTGGTTGTGTTTTTGCTAATTTAGCAAAACAAAATAATCAAACTAGTTTAATTATAGAAAAAAGAAATCATCCGTTTGGAAATTGTTATACTGAAAATATTAAAAATATCAATGTGCATAAATATGGTCCACATATTTTTCATACGTCAAATGAAAATATTTGGCAATTTGTAAATCAGTTTGCTAAATTTAACAATTATGTAAACCGAACAAAAGTCAACTACAATAATCAAATTTATTCTTTTCCTATAAATTTATTTACTTTACATCAGCTTTGGGGTGTGACTAATCCAAATGAAGCAAAGGAAAAATTGGAGACTGTTAAGATAAAATGTGATAATCCATCAAATTTAGAGGAATGGATATTAAGTCAAGTAGGTCAAGAAATTTATGAAAAATTCATTTATGGATATACGAAAAAACAATGGAATATAGAGCCTAAATATTTGCCATCTTCTATTATAAAAAGATTACCAATTAGATTAAATTTTGATGACAATTATTTTAATGATACTTATCAAGGTATTCCTATTGGAGGATACACAAATCTATTATCCAATATGACAGATAGTATTGAAATAGTCCTAAATACAGATTATCTAAAAAATCGAGAATATTGGGATAATCAAGCCAAAACAATAATATACACAGGTCCGATTGATGAATTCTATAACTATGAATTTGGAAAATTAAATTATAGAAGTTTAAGATTTGATCATAAAATATTAAATACCTTAGATTTTCAAGGAAATGCTATAATTAATTATACCAGTGAAAGTATACCGTTTACGCGCATTGTTGAACACAAACACTTTGACAACGCAAAATCGGATGTTACAATAGTAACTGAGGAGTATCCAGAAAGTTTTGATATTCACAACGAACCATTTTATCCAATAAATAATATTACAAATAATCGCATTTATCAAAAATATCACAATCTTTCTATTCTTAATAACAAATTTATTTTTGGAGGAAGATTAGCTCAATACAAATATTTTGATATGCATCAAATAATAGGATCAGCGATAAACAAATATAAGGCTATTCATAATGAATCTAACGATATTAAAAATTAAAAACTTTATTAAATCGATAATATTTCATATTTGGGCGGGGTTTCCGAAATGCAATCAAGAACAAATAAATAAAAGATATGATATATGTTTACAATGTGACAATTTTGATAAAATAAATGCAGAATGTATGGAATGTGGATGTAATGTAAACAACAAAAAAATATTTATGAATAAATTAGCTTGGGCCGACCAAAAATGCCCTTTAGACAAATGGGGAAAAGAAAATGTCTAAACATAATACTTCAAGCCTAGGTTATTTGCCAATAAAAAATATAGACATACTAGATTCTGCCATTAACAGAACATCCAACAATAACGTTATTATGCCACATGTTTGTGATAATATTAATAAGTTTAATTCTGTTTTTGCAAAATACTTGTCAAGCAAATATACTTATGTTAAAGAAAATTTTCATTTATTAGGCAAAAATGCAAAATTAGGATATACTCAATTTGTTACTATTCATAACAACAAGTCAACAAATAATAAAGTAATTGTTGCCAATATGGTTGCTCATAACGGTTTGCCAAACTCATCTAGCGAAAGGCCGTTAAACTATTTTTTTCTATGTCATTGTATGAACATAATAAACTTAAAAATACTTGATATGTTTAATAATGACAACTCTTCAAAAGTAGAAATACATGCGCCGAGATTTTGCACAGGATTATCAAAAGGCAACTGGAAATTTATTGAAGAGTTAATTAAAGATATTTGGGCTAGTCATTCAGTATTTATTTATGAGAGATGATGTTAGATCTTAGTAATATAATTTTGTTAGCTATTGGTTCAACAAAAATACTAGAAACACAAAAAGCGATTAGTATTTGTTTATCCAATTGCATATTTAAAGATGTGATATATTATACTCATGATGATAAACAACAATATGCAACTAAAATAGATGAATTAAAATCTATCAAAGATTATGACTATTTTGTGCTCAAAAAATTGCCTTATCTATTAAACAATAAAGCTGATTATTATTTAACAATACATTGGGATGGTTTTATAGTAAATCATAAAAAATGGAATAAACAATTCTTAAAATATGATTATATCGGGGCGCCTTGGCCTTGGTATAGTTATCTATGTGGTAATGGAGGCTTTTGCTTAAAAAGTCAAAAATTTATAGAGACTCAAATTAAATTAATAGATAATTTAGACACTTCTAAACCTGACGATGTTTCTTTATCAATTAATTCTAGAAAAGCTTTTATTGATAATCAATGCAATTATGCTCCGCCAGAAATAGCTTTTGATTTTTCAACAGAAACTGGCGGCTATTATAGATATAACTCCTTTGGTTTTCATGATTTCAAATATAATCCTCAATTCAAACATATGGTTTTAAATGATGAATAATGATTCTTGTATAGATATACTTTGTGTATATGATGATCATCATAAATGTTTATATGATATGTTTTTTTATCCAACATATGAAAAATATTTAAGCTCATCGTTTAACATTAAACCAATATATAAATTAAGTAAATATGAGTCTACTGGATATAATTCCAAAAATTGGAGTGAAATACTAATAAATAGATTTATACTCTTAAAAGATTATATAAAAAATAATCTAAACAAATGGGCAATATTTAGTGATATCGATGTTATATTTTTTGGAGACTTTATACAACATGTAAACCATATAATAAAAAGTTCTACCAATAAAATATTTTATACTTCCGAATTTGGAAATATGTCGCAACGTAACCTCATTAACGGCGGATTCTTTTTGTTTTACTGCGATGATTTTGTGTCTAATTTTTTTGATTTGATAATCCAAGAAACTAAAAAAATGCAGAATCCCAATGATCAGATCTTTATTACAGATTATCTTAAACAAAATCAGGATTTACCTATTGATTTATTACCAAGTGATGTATTTTTAGCGAATAATATAGCCATACAAGAAAATTTTTTTCACATTAAGCGTGGTACAGCAAAAGTCTTTCATGCCACTTCTGCATATAGTATATATGATAAATTACAGGTATTAAGCACAGTTTATACTTTAACACAACCATCTGCACACAAATCCAGATTATGGAGATGAATAAAAATATAGACATCATTATATCAAAATATAAAGAAGATTTATCTTGGGTAGATAAATTAAAGGATAACAAGTCTATAAATAATGTATTTATTTATAATAAGGATATAGAACATCAAGATGATCTTCAAATCAACTTGCCAAACATTGGAAGAGAAGCTCACACATATTTATATCATATAGTTCATAATTATGAAAAGCTCAATGAAATAAATATTTTTTTGCAAGGTAATCCTTTCGACCATTCTAAAAATCTATTTTGGCATATCAACCAACTCAAAACCAACAATATAAAAATTTATCCTTTTAATAAAATAACAATTGAAGATAAATATTCCATACATAGGAATCATAAAATCCATCCTAATGGATTATACATATCTTATTTTATGGATTTCTTATTCGATCATAAACTAGATATTAATGAAAATATTTTAGTTAATTATGGGGCACAATTTGCTTGTGCGAAAAAAAATATAATAAACAGACCAAAAGATTTCTATAGGTTTCTATTAAAATTTGTTTCTTATGAACAAAATCCAATCGAAGCTTATATTTTTGAAAGATTATGGTTATACATTTTTGATTCTAATATTAGCCTTAATAACAAATATAAATTATGGATTTAAATATGTTATATGTAATATTGCAGTTTTTTTTAATCTTAGGAATAGTAGTGGGTTGGTTTATCGGTGGACAAGAGCTGAAAACTAGTAAAACAAGATATCCCGACCAATCGTTTATAAAATATTGGCTTGGTTAATCTTAATCAAGAGGCAAATTATATGACTGCAAGACTTAAAAATCAAAGAGTTTATTTAGCTGGCGCTATGGATAGGGTCAGAGACAGAGGTAATGGATGGAGAGATGAGATCACTCCGTTCTTAGAAAGTTTAGGAATAGTTGTTTTTAATCCTATAAAGAAGCCAATTATGATAGGTCAAGAAGATGAAAGAACGCATAAACACAAAATTATGCTTAAACAACAAAAGTCTTACAATGAACTTTCTGAATTGATGAAAGTGATTCGATCTGTAGATTTAAGACTAGTTGATATCAGCGACTTTATGATAGTCAATCTTGATCTGGATGTTCATCCATGCGGAACATATGAAGAAATTTTTTGGGCCAATCGTCAGAAAAAACCTATTATAGTACATATGGTTCAAGGCAAACAACAAGCTCCTGATTGGCTTTTTGGAACCATACCTCACCAAATGATTTTTTCATCATGGTTAGAAATTAGAGATTATCTAAACTGTATAAATAATTATTCGGAAATAGAAACTTTTAACAGATGGTATTTTTTCAATGCAAAAAATAATTAACGAAACTAAACTCGATTTTGATGATGTTCTTATTCGTCCAAAAAGATCCACACTAAATAGTAGATCTGAAGTAAATTTGATTCGCTCCTTTAAATTTGCTCATAGTCCACGCGAACTCAATTGCGTACCAATTATGGTAGCTAATATGGATACCGTTGGAACTATATGTATGAGTAAAGTGGTATCAGATTTAGAAGCGATCACATGCTTGCATAAACATTATGATGAAGATGTATTAGTAAATACATTCACAACACCAACAGATTTGATTTGGTATTCAACGGGTACATCTAAAAAGGATATAGAAAAATTAGAACGAGTTTTCTATACCATAAAAAGCAGTGGAGGATATTATCCAAATGTTTGTCTAGATGTTGCTAATGGCTACACCGAACAATTTGTTAAAGTTGCTGCACATATACGCAAATTATTTCCGGAAATTATTTTGATGGCGGGTAATGTTGTTACCCAAGAAATGGTAGAAGAACTCATTATTCATGGGAAAGTTGATATAGTCAAGGTTGGTATAGGATCTGGCAGTGTGTGTACTACTCGTTTAAAAACGGGCGTAGGATATCCACAGTTGAGTGCTGTGATGGAATGCTCGGATGCTGCTCATGGTCTTGGTGGGCATATTTGTTCTGATGGAGGATGCAACGTAGTCGGAGATATTTGTAAAGCGTTTGGCGGAAATAGTGATTTTGTTATGCTTGGTAGTATATTTGCTGGTTGTGACGAATGCGAAGGTGAATGGAAATATGAATATCAAGCAGGATTACCGGAAAGTAAATTTTGGCAACCCATAGATCCTGGCTACGAAACTCCGAAAAGGAAAGTTTCTTTACAATATTATGGTATGAGTAGCAAAAATGCTATGAATAAGCATCATAATGGAGTTGCAGAATACAGAACAGCAGAAGGAAAATGCGTCACGGTTCCATATAAAGGTTTGGCTGCAGATACATTAGTCGATATTTATGGTGGGCTAAGAAGTGCCTGTACTTATATTGGTGCAACAAAAATAAAAGATTTTGGTAAAAAAACTACATTTATACAAGTTAACAATACCCATAATAAGTTATATAAATAATGAATATACTAACACCGATAGATTGGTCAACTGGTTACGGAATAACCGGATACAATATATGGAAAAAAATTTATGAAAAAGACAATACTACAGCACTATTTCCGATAGGATCTGGTAATGCAGAAATAAATTGGAAACAGGATGATATAAATCATTCTATAAACAATAGATTAAATTCGATAACAAATGTTTCTTGTTTCAAACTTTGGTATCTAGAAGATTTTTTCTTAAATACTCACAATGCTTCCAAATATGGTGGTATGTCATTTTTTGAAATTGATAAATTGACCGATATACAGAAAAAAAGTTTATCAATATTAGACACGGTTTTCGTTGCATCAAATTGGGCTAAACAAGTATTAATAGAAAATGGCATAAAAAAAGATATTATTGTTGCTCCATTAGGTGTAGACACGTCTATTTTTAATTCTAAATTACCAGAAGATAAAGACTATAATAAATACATATTTATTAATATAGGAAAATGGGAAATCAGAAAAGGCCATGATGTTTTAGTTGATATATTTAATGATGCATTCACTGAAAAAGACAATGTTGAATTATGGATGCTAAATACTAATCATTTTTTAAACGAAGAACAAACAAAGTATTGGTATTTGAAATATAAAAATTCCAAACTTTCTGAAAAAATAAAATTTTTCCCAAAACTACCAACACAAGATTTATTGGCTAAAGTCATGGCTTTTGCTGATTGTGGTATTTATCCATCTCGTGGTGAAGGATGGAACAATGAAGCTATAGAAACAATGGCTATGAATAAACCTTTGATTATTACAAATTATAGCGCACACACAGAATACTGCAATGCAAAAAATTCATTTTTAATAGATATTGATGACAAAGAAAAAGCGCAAGATAATATCTTTTATGATGGTTTTGGGCGGTGGGCTAATATTGGAGATAAGCAAAAAGAGCAAACTATTGAGCATATGAGATACGTGTATGATAATAATATACGTGAAAATTTGTCAGGATTAGAGACTGCAAAATTTTATTCATGGGAAAATACAGCTAATATTATTTATACAGAATTATGCAAGATATAGCCATTATTTTTTTATATACAGAATATAACAAAATCACCAAACTAAATTTAGAAAATCTAAAAAAATTTAATCCTGGTGTGCCATTATATGCTGTTAATAAAAATGATTTAACAAAATATCATTACGATTTTTTTGGTAAAGAACCGATACACAAGTGGTCTGTGTGGGATCTATGGTATAAATGTGATAATATATTTTTTTATTGGTATTTATCATTTAATATTAGGGCTAAGAATTATATTCTTGTAGAATGGGATACTTTATGTTTGGATATTTCATTCAAGAATTTTTTTGGTGATCAACAGATAAAAAACGAAGGTATGATGTCATGCTTATTAAAAAATATAAAAGACCTACCTAATGATGATTGGTTTCATGGGAACAATTATAGACTTTTAAAACGATTTTTTAGTAGAGAATCAATATATAAATTTTCTCCTATGTCATGTTCTGTAATATCTAATGAATGTGTTAAAGGCTGTATAGACCATATTAAGAAAAATCCAGAAATAAATAACATATATGTCGAAACTAAACTTACAACAATATCTAAACATTTAGGTTTTCCAGTTAATGAATACCAACAAATGCATCCCATACCATTCAGTCAATATATTAATTACCATGAAAAAATGTGTGAAAGAACAATTAACTTTTTAAAATATAACGATAATATGAGGGGAATATTCCATCCTGTTAAGCAAGAATTTATATACGCAAAATATATTGATGATTATACTCTAGAGCTTAATAAAGACATTAAAATACATAAAATTATTTATGGTTCTTGTATAGACATTACTGAACAGGCGCAAAACATTTTAAATAATCAAAATATTATTGTGGCTAATAATAATATAGCTGGAGATCCATGTCCCAATAAAACTAAAGAGTTGACAATAATATATGAACAAGACAGTAAATTATTATCTGTAACTATCCCAGAACATAAAAAAATAAAAATTGTGTAAACAATAGTAAGGAGTATATTATGCCAATTCCAAATCCAAAACAAAATGAAGATAAAGATAAGTTCGTTCAACGTTGTATGAGCAATGAAACAATGAAGAAGGAGTATCCTTCTAGTAAACAAAGGATAGCTGTATGCTTATCTCAGACCAGAAAAACAAAATCCAATCTTTTAGAAAAAGTACAGGATGAGCTGTTTAGTAATAATTATGTGTGGGATGAAGAATGGGATGAATTTATCATAGAAATCATAGCTGAAGATGTTTATGATGAAGATGGAAATAAATTAACAGCATCCGAATACCAAGGTAAAAAAGTTACTCTTAACAAACCTTTTAGAACTCCAGACGGTCCCAAAAAATTTAGCGTGTATGTTAAAAATGAAAAAGGTAATGTAGTTAAAGTAAATTTTGGTGATCCGAACATGAAAATCAAAAAAAATATACCAGAAAGAAGAAAAAGTTTTAGAGCGAGACACAACTGCGACAATCCAGGGCCAAAGTGGAAAGCAAGATATTGGTCTTGTAAAGCTTGGTAATATTTTTCTCTAAATCATTAAATAACAATTATGAAATACGATTTATCACATCTAACACAAAACTCAACTGAGGTTTATGGTCCAATACAAGACGATGAAGCATTATTATTATATAGCTTAATCAGGTGTATGGGTTTAAAATATATTGTTGAAGTCGGCGGCTTATTTGGATATTCCGCTAGAAATTTTTTAAAAGCTATCGGCAATGATGGAAAGGTCATTACTATAGATCGAAAATGTCATAGTCATCTTGAAATTAATAAGATATTAACTCCTAATCTAAATTTAGAAAATTATATCAAAATTATAGAATATGCACATAAAGTAGATCCGTCATCTTTGAATATCCCTTATATAGATTTATTATTTTTAGATGCTCATGATTTCGAATCTCAAATGGTCTTTATTTCAAAATGTAAAGACAGCAATATGCTAACTGAAAAAAGTATCATAGTTTTACACGACACTGGCTGTGCTCCTTATAGAAGACATGAAGATCAAATTCATTATACGGATCAGTCTCATAACAGTAATTTTGGATTCGTATCACCACCTTTAGGTGCAGAACGTAAAATAGCCAATAAATTAACAGAAGACGGATATTGTAATTTCCATGTGTCCGCTAACAATCAAAATTTGCCGAATTATATCAAAACTCGTCATGGTTTAACTATTTTGTTTAAACCATATATGCTATTAACATAGGAGAAACAGTATGTTAAACAGGATGAAAGCGATACTTAATAGTATTACCAACACATTGACAGAGCGTGAAAAAGAAAAGTCTAT
>Ga0070753_1001836_pt1 | contig 11690 bp, 15 predicted proteins | sample VirMetDEL_Aug_31_FD_77441 | JGI IMG/M metagenome (GOLD analysis project Ga0070753, IMG submission 77441) | Aqueous microbial communities from the Delaware River and Bay under freshwater to marine salinity gradient to study organic matter... | ecosystem: Environmental > Aquatic > Marine > Coastal... | reverse complement strand
TTAGCATCTTCTACTTGCACACCAGCACCAAATGTTTTCATTGCTTGGTTAACAATAACATTACCAAACACATTAGGTAATGCCGCTAAATTGCCATAACTACCATTAAATGCTTTTACAGTTGGTATTGATGTTATTGTAGGTATTCTAGGTAAATCTACTAAACCTAAATCCGGTGTTTCTGTTATAGCAGGATTACCATACACATCTGCGTCATATTCTAACGCACTTATTTGTGCTGTAACCATACCTAAGTCTGCTTCTCTTTCCGATACTCTCATGACACGGAACAATTTATTACCAACTAAAGGATTTACTAATCTAATAACATCACCTACATCAGATTGTATGCCTGAAAAGTCTGCTTCAAATTGTATAACAGTGCTGGTCCTACTTTGGTTTAAATCTATATTTGCTAATCTTTCTGCTCTAATATTATCATTAATCAAATCTAATTTGTAACTTAATACATTGTCAGGTTCATTTGCGTTTCTATCACCTGCAGGTATTTCTAATTTAATTGTGTTTAATTGATCTTTTCTGTTTTGATCCGGATATTCTATTTCTACAGCATTGAACAAATTGTATAATTCTGTTGAACTAACATCTATTTTACTAACAATGTTGTCGTCATTATACACTAAACAATTGGCTTCTTCTGCGGCACTGATTGCTCTATTAGGAACTGCTTTGAATTTACCTTGTTTAACATCAAATGTAAAGAATGTTGCACTGTGAGTACAAATTTTATCAATATTTGTTGAACATGGATCGAATGTGCTAAGAACACCGTTTATTTCAAACCTTTCATTTGTTGTGCTGACATTTGACTTATTTGTGTAAGAAACCAGTTCATCACAATAACCCTTCATTGATGTATTTGCTGTCCCTGTTATTGAATTAACATCTAAGTCTGTGTTTGCCAAACCAGCACCATATCTATCTGATGTTAAGTAATCAAATAATACATCACCTGGATTCTTAAGACTGTTTGTTACTTCAAAAGTCATTGTGGGTAGTCCTGTTAAACCATTTTCTGCATCATAATCTATTTGCACCACAGCAAATACCATTGCGTTTGCTGTGTGGTTTGCTCCCCAATGAGATACTATCGAACTTGCAGGTGTTGTGCTACCTGTTCCTGATGTTGGAAATATTATGTCACCGCTACCACTACCACCAGCATATACATTTACTCTAACGTTACCAGCAAATGAAGTATCCGATGTGGCATTTGGATCTACATGACTTGTTACAGTATTACCTGAGAATACCAAACGTGCATCATTCATAAAAATGTTACTAACAGAGAATGTTCCTGTTTGTGTTTCTTCTGATAATGCAATACAATAGGTCATTGTTTTATTTTCATTACTGATAGCCGCATCAAATATAGGCCCACTTGTAAACACTTTACCATACAACACAGGTAATCTATTAAATGTAGCAGGTGGTAACTGTATTGTGGTGCCTGGATCGGCAGTGTTAATTTGTGGAACTTTACCTAAACCTAATGCTCTTGCTGTGGCAATACCTATACCAGCCGCTAACACAGAAGTAGCCAATCCTAGTGCTGTAAATGTTCCTGCCGCCGCAAAGGCTGCCGCAAATCCTACACCTGTAATTGCTCCTGTAATTGCTGCCGCTATTGCTGTAAATACTGCCATATCTTATCCTCTATATAACCAATTATAATCTATTGCTTCCCAGCCTCTTTGTTCTAATTTGAGTTCTGGGGTGGTTGCTAATGTTGTTAGTGTAAAAGAACTTATTATGCCTTTGTCTTTTAGTTCTAATCCAATAGTGACGTAATGATTAAGTAACCTTGCTCCTGCTGTTGTTCCTCTGTATTGTTCTTCTACCCACCATGCTACTTCAGTCATGCGTTTTACATGTGGCAACCATAAATCACCTTGTATGGTTGCTAACAACATGCCTATTACTCTACCATGTTCTTCTGCCACTATGGCTAATCCTGTTTTTAAAATATGATCTATTACTCTATTGACATGTGTAAAATCATATTGTGGATTGTGCAAATCTTCAACAGGATTTGAATTTGCAAAATCAATCATTAATCTGCGAATATCATCATAGTCTTTGATTTGTGCTGATCTTACTTTCATTATGCCATTTGCCTCTTATCTGTTCTATCACGGCCTCCACCGCCTCCGCCTGATCCGCCACCGCCTCTGCCATAACCTCCACCTCTGTTAACATATTCTTTACCAAAGTCAAATGTTATATTGTAAAGTTCCGGCACTCTGTCGAATACTTCATCATTAGGGAACAATCTTTTTCTATCTGCTGGATTTGTTCTTTGTCCACTAATTTTATTTTCTAAAATTGTGTTTATACTTGCACATGTTACAGTTACACTGTTAGTTATTTCTCCGAGAAATGTATTTGTATCTTCTGTGATTGCATAATTAGTTATTATACCACTAAATCTCAAATACACTTGGCCTGTATCTAATTCTAGAGTATTTTGATCAAAGAAACCTCTGTATATTTTTAGTGTGCCGCCTTTAATTTTTGTGTTAAGTATAAGACCCAAATAATTTTGTTCACTTGGAATACCTGATAATACTACAGATATATCTCCATTGGTTGCTTTGATATCTTCTGTGAATTCTGTAACACTTAAAAAAGAACCTAATTCTGTATAAGTGTTTGAATTGTACGTAACAGGTTTGTAAGCATTAGAAATATAATATGTTGTTCCATCGATATCTAATTCCATAAGCAAACAACTTATTACTGTATTACCTTGAACTGCTGTTATATCTGTACTCATAATTAATAAATTCCGTCATAAACACGAATTACTTCTAATAATTCGAAATCATCTATTACTACTCTTTGTCCATTGACTAGTGTATAATTAGGTTTTACTGTAAATTTTGTTGTAAAAGTTACATCATTACCTACTAACAAATCTCCTCCTGCTGGTGCTATTTCTCTTTCTATATCAAAGAAATCCTTTTGATATATTATACCCCTATGACATTTTACTGTAACATTACTGTTTGCAGAATATGATACATCTTCTGTTACAGTATAAGGATATCTATAGTAATTATTAAAAACCAATGTTGCAGTACCGGAAACAGTATAATTTCCATCGCCCGGTGTAGCAGGATAGTAAGGTGTTGTTAATGCTTTATCTTCATATAATTTAAATCTACCTTGATATGAAGTAGATGTAAAATCTAAATAATATACATTACTTCCTAATGCAGTATCCCAACCATCTGCACTTGTAATATTAGCACTATCCGGCATGACAACTTTGACTGTGCCATATTTTACTATTTGACCATATATAATTTCTTCTAATGATCTGTCGTTACCTCCAAAATCTAGTGTAACAATATTAGGGTTAGTTGCTGTATTTGATCGTAATGAACCAAAAGGTACACCTACTGTTCCGGTTGGTTGAATATAATCACCTTTTTTAAATAATGTCAATGAAGCATTTGCACTTGTACAACCTGTAGTGTCGATATAAATGTTTGCACCTGATACCGAATTTACAGTTATATTGGCTAAATCTGTTGTGGTAGCATCACCTAGGTATGCAGTCAAATAATTCATACCGGTATTATTGTTTAATTGTATTTTTTCTTCGAATATTCTATCTAAATGATCTATTTGCGGCATTAATTCTCTGTTTTCAGTATATTTTAAGCCTTGATGCACACTTACAGCAAATCTATATGGATTAACTATGTTTTTTGCATATTTTAACACACCGGATCTAGATCTCACAGTGCTGAATGGTGCTTGTCTGTTTATATCAATAACAGTTGCGTTGTCTATTAATTTTTGTATAGCCATTATGGTACTAACGTCTCCTCCATAAACACAAAATCACCATCGAATTCGATTATATCATGGGGTGTTATTGAATAATTAGGTAAAAATATGGGTTTTAATAAAAATGTTACATTATCACGTTTTATTCTTATTTCTGTATCCTTAGGATTCGAAGCACTATCTTTGTTAGATAATTTTGGTATTCTGTCTACTAATATACCTAGATCTCTATCATAAAAAACATTATCTCTACCATCAGGTCTCATATTTTTACCGGGTAAAGCAACACTGGTCAAAGGATGACTAGTATCAGCCCTAAACACTACATTTGATAATAACCTAAAAGGTTTTTCCATACCATATAGCACATTTCCTGTATTATATTCATCGACCATTTGTAACCATGTGCCGGCTTCTAATGCTACATTACCTGCATAAGTTGATATGTTAGCATTCGATAAACCGCTAGAATCTCTAATTGTTATATATGAATAATGTTCATATTCTTTAGATAAATGTTGGTTATTATAATCGATGCCACTTTCATTTGATTTTAACACAAACACACTATTTGCTTGTGTGTAAATGCTGTCTACATTGCTAAATGCATCTCCTAATATGCCGCCTAATTCTGCTGTGATATATGCCATACCTGAATTGTTTGACAAATTAATATTTGCTACAGATGTTTGTTGATTAAAATATAAATCTTCTAACAAATTTCTGTTTTCGGAATATGTTAAACCTATAGGTGGTGCTACTGTGAATTTGTATGTTTTATCATCGCCGCCGTCACCTTGCAAATTATTTCTAACTGCAATTGAATAATCTTGTAGACTTACACCGCTGGGAAACGTTTGACTTCTACTGGCAGTAATCATTTCTATTCTTATGCTAGATGTGTTATCGAATATAAATTGCATCGACAATTTTATCCTCCCGGTGTTCTACGAGCACCCATTCTGCTGACATTGTATATAAATTCTGGATCTCTTGCTACTAACTGCTGGAATGAAGGTGCATCAACGGCATTGATGTTGTAAGTTATGTTGGTGCTACCACCCATACCACCTATTCTATTGTTAGGTATAATATTACCACTTTGTGATCCCATTTGAAGCAACTCGGGGCCTTCTTCTCCAACCAAGTATGTGCCTCCGGCTAACACAGGTCCACCTTTTGCTTTACCCGGTAATTTTACTACATTACCTCCAGTACCAAAACCATAGCCAAATGGTGAAAGTATAGCACCCAATATTGGTTGTATAATTTGTAATCTAATTATATCTGCTATAATTTGTGTAATTATTGTCTTAAAGAAGTTCTTGAATGATTCCATAGCATCTTTACCATCGATAAATGCATTTGCTAAATCTTCACTTAATGATTTTTGTGCTGTACCTAAAGTATCTAAGAAATTGTTTAATCCTTCATTTTCACCAAATGCTTCATCCAATTGGCGTAACAGACTGCGATATTCGTCGATACCCATTGCACCTGTTTTATACAGTTCTTCTAATCTCAATAAGAATGCTTTATATTCTTCACCGGATACGTCTGTTATCTTATCTAGATCTTCTTTGAACTGTTGTAGAGGTGTTAATGTGTTTTTAACTTCATCACCAGCATTTTTGGCACCTTGTGCTATAGCACTTAATAAATCTTTTAATTCGCCACCGGCCGCTTTTGTGTCTTCTGGCAATGCGGCAACACCTGCTTGTATGTCTGCAACTAAAGAATTAAATCGTGCTAAATTACTATTTGAATCAGCACCTTCTTCTCCTAGGCTACTAAAGCCTTCAGCGGCTTTTTCAAATGCTTCATTTAACAATAAGGCTGTACCGGCTGCGGCGGCAATACCTGCGCCTACTTTTATTAATCCTACACCAGTAACACCTTGTAAGAATATTGCGGCTTGAGCGGCTGCCATCTGTGCAACTTTGAATGCGTTCATGGCTTTGACTACAATATATACTGAAGCGGCAACTTCTAATAGTCCCGGGCCAAAATTCTCAACTAAAACATTGTTTAATCTTCCTACTATGCCGAATATAAATTGAAATACATCTAGAATTACTGCACCGGCTCTACCTACTGCAATAAATCCTCTTACTACACCTTCGCCTATACTTTTTGCAAAAGCATCAATTTCTGTTTTGTTTGCTCTAAATAGTGCAACTAATTGTGTTAAGAAAACAGTTAATGTTGGCCTAATAGCATCACCAACTTCTTTTCTAAATAAAGTAAATGCATCACCTGTTTGTGAAATAGCACCTGTTAAGGATACATTTAATTTGCTTGAAACACCTTCGATACTGACACCAAATTCTCTGAATTTTGCTATTGTTTCATCAACACTGTAAGTTACACCTGCTTGGAATCCAGCGGCTGATAAAACACCCTTTTCCCTAAATACATCTGCCGCGGCAGCACCTGCACTAAAGGCTCTTTGTAATGAACTAACTGCTTGTTCAAAAGGTATCTTAAAGTTAGCGGCAATATCTGCGGCTAATTGTATGTTGTCCTGAAATTCTTCTAAATTATCACTTACTGTTAATAATGATGGTGCCGCACCAGCAATTTCATCAAATGCAAAAGGTAATTCTTGTGCTTTTTCTGTAATAACTTCTAATGCTCTAGCACCTTTTTCTGCCGAACCGGTTAAGTTACCTAAAGTAATTTCAATTTGTTCAAATTCTGCTGAAATGGCTAATGCTGAGGACAAACCTCTAAATGATGCTACAATACCACCTACAGCAGTTGCAACAAGAGCCGCTATAGCGGCAAATGATACTAGTCTAGTGGCATTTTTTCCAAAACCACCGTTTACTTTTCTGCTTTGTGCTTCTAGATTACCGAATTCATCGCTTAGTTCGCCTGTAACACGATTTAAATTACGTTGTATATCATATAATTTTTTATTTTGCTTTACACCTTCTACTGTCTCTACTAAACCACCCTTAAGGGAATTTCTTACATCATCAAAATCTTGTGCTAGGTTCCTAGTAGTGTCTACTAAAAATTTATTAGATTTAAATAAAGCATCTGTACCTTTAGTAGTTGCAACTGAAGCCGCACCAAAAGCCGCTACTGCTGTTGTTAAGCCGCCTAACCCTTGCTGTCCACTCAATTGACGTGCACCGCCACCGCTGGTTTTTAAATTACGTTGTAATTTGTCTAATTCTCTGTTAGCACGTCTTATACCTTGTATAAAATCTCTATCATTTAACTTTAAGGTTACTTCAATACTTTTTGCCATTATCTACTCAATTTTGTTATTTCTTTATCGATCAATTTTTCAATTTCTTCGATAGTGGGTTCAGTCATCCCCCTAGGTGCTTGTTTACTGCTACCATCATCTAGATATCCTGCATATGGATATCCGGCTTTAATTGTTTTACCAACTAATTTTGTGCTATTTCTAGCATTTCCGCCTCCCGATCTTGCAACCGGTGTAATGTTCCTAAAATATTTAAATGCTGGACGAATAACATCTCGACCTAGATCTTCTAAATCACGAAATAATGCTTTTACTTCTGATGTTTTTGTTTTAATTTCTATCATTTGTTCTCGATTTAAATTTATCCATCATTTGTTGTAGTTCTTCTTGCTTGTACATGCTAGAATCTACTTTTTTATTTGCTTTATCATGTTGCATTTTCTCCCAAGTAAGTGCAACATCAAATACCATCATATCAAAAGAATCGGCGTCAGATAACAATTTGCTGGGCAACACACCATATCTTTTTCCTATCGCATCTAACAACAATATTGTGTTAGTTGCTTGGCTTTTCTCATCAATGCGATAAGACGTTACTTTCCCAAATGTTCGCCAATTAACCTCATTGCTTCAGTCAATACATCAATTGGTAATGTCATTTCATCGGACATAACACTTTTACCATCTTCATTTAAGATAATATCTTTTAAAATATCAATATATTTGCCAACTTCATCTTGTTGAACGTCTGCTAATTTGGTAAAAATGTCTAATGGTTGTCTATCATACATGAAGAATTCTAATTCATCTCCGTATTTTTCGACTATTTTTTCATCACTGATTGTGATTTTGACTAATGTGGGTTTTTTTGCTAATTCTGATAATTTCATATCTTTCTCCTATTCATCTTTATCTAATCTGTCTTTTAAATTATGTACGGCACTTAGTGTAAATGCCAATCTACTCGATGCTTTTTCAACATCTTTTCTAGCACAACTTATTTCATTTAGTGCTTTCGCTATCTCCATCTCCATGCTCTTCAGCACTTCCTGGATCTTGTGCCTGTTCCAAATCTCCATAACTTTTTTCCTCTTCATCTATATTTATCTGTTTTTGTTTTTTTGGGCTTTTCACAGCCTCTGAAAAATCATGCTCTGTTTTAGGTGGTTGAATATTATATGCTTTGGCTAATTCACGCCAGTCGTAGTCAACACCACCTATAGTGACTTTATAATCTGCAGGGCCTATCCAAAGACCGTATGCATCATAAAATCTTTTTGCTATTTTATGTACCTGTTTTTCCATCTTGTCTCCTAAAGTGACTCCCCCATAAAGAGGGAGTCTTTGATTGGTTCACTTTATGGTAAAGTGGTCTTACTTAAATTACCATTAACAATGATTTCCATTGGTGATATCCAAACAGCCTGATCAATTGAGGCTGATGGTGCTAATCCACCAATAAAACCTTGGCCTGATAGATAGTAATCACCACTATCTGTACCTTCGAACGCAACAGAGAAGAATACCTCTGTTTTGTCGTTTGATGTGCTCCAAAGTCCAACGTTTGCAACTTCGTTACTTGCGTTAGAGGCTCCGAAGAACACATCATCATCTAACAACATGTTTAGAGAAATTGAATTCTCTACTACTGTTGTAAAGGCACTTGACGCTGTAGAATCCAATGTTGAATACCTAACGGTACCCGGTGTGGTCCCCACATTTATGTCTTGTACTAGTGGTACTACTAAACCATTTGCCGCACCTGGTACGGCCAATAGGCTTGTATTACCTAAAGTAAGGATTGCTTGTGAACCGCTTGTTACATTAATTACTGCCATGTTTTCTCCTATACAGTTGTAAAGTTATACTCGAAAGTATATGTTATTACATCCTCTGCGATTGCTGTTTCATAACTACTGGTGTTTTCAACGGTTCCAGTAATCACGTTACGGGCTATAAGCAGATTCGCAACAACGGTGTCTATATCGCTTAATTGATTTTTTGCATCTATGCTCAAATAGGCATTGATAGTGGTTGTGGTTTCATATATGTCATTCCCATCGAGAGTGTCATATAATTCTTCCACTGCAATTTCTTGCTCATCTACATATACAGTGTTCATGTTCTTGTCATACAATGCAATACCACCCGAAATGAATGGTAATTCACTGCTAACAGAAAAAGAACTGTGTCCGCTTAGATTTGTTGTAATTTGACTGATTAAATCTGTTCTCTTACTCATTATCTAACCTGAACAATACTTCTTCTTGATCTAGAACGTCTTGTTTTCATATATGTTACTGCCTTTTCATCTGCTTGAATAGTGCCATCGTTATCGAAATCATACCAATCTGCTATTGAAATAAGTTCATTGAATAAATCATTGAACTTTGCATCATAGTAATTGATTTTTGATACTTCTTCACTTTCAGGATTACCAAAATCGGCAATCAATGGAAAGATATATTGTGCAAATGAGTGATAAACACACATTTCAGTAAACGTATCACGTCTACCATTTGCATTTCCTGGATCTATAAGATTAGGATTTACACTTGGTAAAGCATTTAGATTACTGATTGGATTACCAACATATGCATTATAACTTTGCCACCATGTTGAGGCTTTTAACTTTAACAAGATACGATCGGTGCTTTTTTCCAACATGTCTTCAATGAATTCAGTAACATCTGCAAAACCTGACTCAGCAGGTATCTTGATGTTATTTCCTTCAAATAAACGTTGGTCCTTTTGCACTACATCTGTGTATTCTGCAAATGATATTACATTTCCGCCGCCATCTATTATAAATGCCATAAAATCTCCTTAACTATTAGGCGTCTGGTAAGTTATTGCTTCTAAATAGTCTAGTACCTGCAATTAAGGCAATAGATGCATCTCTCAATGCATTGTTACCTAGATCAGATAACGAACCTACTGTTGTTCCGCCTGCAAGTGCGATTTGCTGATTAATTGCAAATTCAAATGCTGGTGAAATAATACCAATGTATGTTCCGTCTAATCCTGTAGGTGCATTTTGACTTCTTAGGTTAGCAACACCTTTTGCAATCGCTACTACGTTTGCAACAGCAGAACCGATTGTTTTGTTTGCAGTCATTCTTTGACCAAATCCTGCTCTGAGTGCTGTATAACCATCTCTCATGGTTGCTCTCATTTCATGGATATCAGTGTCTGGATTGTACCACATTTTAACTACTGGTTCTCTTTTTGCGGCGTATGCCATTGCGTCAGGTGACATCACAAAGTTAACTGAGTGAGTTGTAGAGTTAGCACTTTCTTCACCAGTATCACCGTTGGTTGTGAATGATGTATTCGCAACACCTAGTCCTGCGACGTCTGATGCTTGTGCTAGACCACCTGAAAGTCTTAATAATGTAGCATTTCTTACTAGATCAAATCCACCATCTTCCAATGATTCTTCAGTTACATCTGAAGCAACACCTCTTTTTGTAAAAGTGATGTTAGCCGCTGTTGGTGTTAAGTTAGAGTTAGCACCTGCTGTGCCACTGATACTTGCGCCTTCAGAGATTGTTACACCATCGGTGTATTCATTGGTAAGTGGGAAACGGACTTGGCTGCCTGAACTACCTGCTACTACGAGTGAGTTCCTAATTATTTGCTGGTTAGGTAGCAAAACAGCATCCATGAAATATGGTACTAGATCTGCGACAATATCAGCATACAACTGTTGAACTGTACTTGCTGTTGTATTTGCCATTGTTTTCTCCTATATTGACAATGTTTTAATTACCTTTAATCTTATCCATCATCTTAAGAACATCTGAGTGTGTTATACTCTCTCTGCTCGATGTTGGACTACTTCTGCGTATACTCATATACGCACTTCTGTATTCAGTATCGTTATTTAATCTGGTTGTATCTAGTGCTTTTACACCTCTATCTACTGCACCGGATGTTTCACCATACTGTACATCAACACCTTTTTTGCCAAAATTAAGACCTAATGATTTACCAACAACTTCGACTGCGGCATTGTAGTCTGGTGTTTCGCCATCTGTGGTAAGATAATTCTCACCGTTTCTGATTGCAAAAGTATCACCTTCTACTGCCAACATGTTTCTGGCTTTCATTAAATCTACCACTGCCGCTCTTTGCTCACCGCTCCAATTACTTGGCATTGCTGTTTGCAATTTGCTCATATGGTCTTTCAACAACAAGTCTGTTTTCAAAGAATTAACCTGTGCTTTTAGTTCTTCAACAGTTGCTTCACGTTTCTTTACTGCATCACGCAATGATTCAACGTTGAGGCTTTGTCCTTCTCCGGGATTAACCTCTTGCAGTGTTGATACAACCTTTTTCACTTGATCAATGCTGTCAACATTTAATTCAGAAAGAAATTTACTTTCTGTTTCATGTCTAGCATTTGCGGCTATTTTATTTGTGTCGTCACGTGTATAAACACGTATCCCATCGACAAATAATTTCCCGTCTCTCTGTTCGACTTTTGGTGTTGTATTAACATCAGATTTTGGTTCTGTTTGTGCTTCTGCTACTGCTTCAGCATTATCAACAGGATTCTCGGAATCTGTTACCGGTTCAATTATATCGTTTTGAACTAACGTATCTGTGGATGCTGTATCCATTTATTCTCCTTTTTGTCGTAGAAGTT
>Ga0070753_1001831_pt1 | contig 11708 bp, 9 predicted proteins | sample VirMetDEL_Aug_31_FD_77441 | JGI IMG/M metagenome (GOLD analysis project Ga0070753, IMG submission 77441) | Aqueous microbial communities from the Delaware River and Bay under freshwater to marine salinity gradient to study organic matter... | ecosystem: Environmental > Aquatic > Marine > Coastal ... | reverse complement strand
TGCGGATACGGCGGCGTTACCCACCACCTGCCGCATCATGTCGTTCAGTGCAGCAATCTGAGAGCGAAACTCACCTTGAGTTGCATTGATGTCGCTCAGAGAGCCGCTGTCACCAGCAAACCCGAGATTAGTCACGTCTAAGTTCTGCTTCGTGTCTTGATTGTAGCGGCAGCCTAAACCGGCAGCACTCGTACCTTAATTTCCGAGGTGGCCACGAAATCTGCTGTTCCAGTGATCACCTCGGTGGGGCGCGTGCTGATTCGTGTGTTGGTCATCAAAATGTCGCACTCGTAATAGACCGAGCCGTCGGGCTGTTGGTTATACCCTGTGCGGTTTTTGTAGATGTAGAAACGTGCTCGGGAGTTGCATTGGTTTTGAGTGAGTAGTACCAAGCGGAGGACGGAAAGGCCGGACTCTTCGTTTTCATTCAAGCTGCTCTCTGCTTGGAATTGCAGGCTGCCCGCACCACGCACAATTGATTTGATGTTTTCCCCGAAGGTTTCGCCGATAGCTGTCACGTCAAGGCTGGCGGCATCTACGGAAAGAACCCACTCTTCCAAGTCGCACTGGATCTTCCAGTTGCGGGCTGTTTCATCACAGACAACATCGAAGCCAGCAGGCAGGCTGATCGTATTACCTAGGAATTGTTCTGATCGTGCCAGTGGCCAAGAATTTACCGAGGCGGCAGCTGTATTAATGGCTGAGGCGTACTCGGTGTTCGAGTTGTAAAAAGCGAGGATAAAATTTCCGGGGTTTACGTTCAGGATTGGTTTTTCTTGGCCGGCTATGGCGTAAGCCTCGGTGGTTGTTTCCCAGAAACGGATGCGATCCAGTTCGTCGCGGCTGATGTAGGCGTCTGTTTGTAGCGTTAGACCTGTGTTTGCGGCATTGTTGTAGAAGTCATCACCGTCTACAGAGCTGTAGAAAGGTGCTCCATCTGTTAGGGGGCCTGTGTAGAAAATGCGGTTGGGACCTAAGTCCCAGACAGAGCCTCGGTAAAATCCGTGGCCGTCGGGGCAATCTGCGTAGCCGTCACCGTTGATGTCCAGTGGGACGCCAATGGATGACGCGATAATTACACGGTCACCGCCCCAGAAGCCTGGGTTGCTCAGTGAGATTGTCTTAGGTGTGGCGGACGTGTTAATCCGAGCGGGTGCCAGCACCGTTGGTTCTGGAATTGCCCGGCTGATTTCTAGGACGCCGCCATTACCTAGGACAGCCATTAGAACGCACCTTCAGGTTTGCCGCTGACTGTGAAGGAAATAGGAACGCTAATCAGGCTGCCAACACTCACGCTTACACCGACTTGGGTCACCAAAATTTGGCCTTCAATAGTGCCAAGCGATGTCGATGTATCCAGCAAAAGTTTTACGTTAGATAGATTTTCAGAGTCGCTAAGTAGCGAGTTCATAATGTTTCGGGTTGCAGTATTTTCTGAGTCATACATCAAAGTGCCGCTGCCTGTTGTATTGCGGATGCCGTATGCGTAGGTGCGATCCAGTTGGCCGATGCCGGTAGTTTCCAGTGCATCCCTATTGATATTCAGCGAAACATCTCGCACCTTGCCGATGGCGACGCCTTCAAACTGAAGTTCAGCAGTGGCGGCTGTCTTTACTGCCATGTCTAACTCCTTTCAGTCATTCTACTATCGTCCTTCTTAGCTCGGCTACGAGCTGTACGGCCACAGTAGATCGGTTGGGGGAAACACTCTCAACTGTAGGTGGTTCCTCTGAGAAAAACCATTGCATGCCGGCTCCAGTTGAGCTGGTGTCTAGCCAGCCTTTGAGGTCGGCAGAAGAACCGTTGAAAATCACATCCGGCAAGGTCAGCTCAGTTGAGGAGCCCTGTGCTGAGTTGTAGGCCGCAATAATTGTTGCGGCGTTGTCGTCCGTTACGTTTTCAAAAGTAAGCCGTAGCAGTGCCTGGGATGGGCGGCTGCCCCAGAGCCTGCTGGTTTTTACGCCGGATTGGCTGACCAAGCTGGTGGTTGGCCAGCGTGGTGCGATGAAACTCCGGCTAGTTGGTTCGATGCTTGGGAAGGTAATTGCCATCAGCCTTCAATTGTCCAGTTGCCCGCAGTATCAAAACCATCCGCAAGTTCCAGCACGCCGGAAGTATTGGTTGGCATGTGCACCGCCTCAATACTAAAGGAGCCGTCTTCTTGAGGAACCACCCGCTCAATTTGGTAAGTGCGGATTTGGCTGGCTGCTTTTTTCACCGTGAAGATGATTCCTCGGGGTTCGGCGAACTTGCCGTCGTCACTGACCGAAAGTGTCTGTTCTGCAGGGGCGTTGTTGGCTGTGCCGTCCCAGGCAATCACCGTGTAGTTGCCGCCGATGAGCTCTTGCGTGCTGACTAGGGCGCCGGCTTCGGTTACGACTCCGTTGTTGAACTCGTCGTATTCCGTGTAGTCCATTGCGACTCGGATGTAATCACTCGGACCAAACTTCGCTAACGCGCTTTCGTGTGTTGTGTTAAAGGTGATTACGTGTGTCGGCAAGCGACGCATGCGGATGATGTACTTTGCGGTGTCGATCGCTTGCTGGCGGTTGGTTACAAAGTCACTGAGATCCAGTGCTTCGACAGGATCCAGTGCGCTGCCCGTTGATTCGCGCACAAGGATTTCGCGTTCTGTTGGGAAAATGCCTGGGTTGGTTAGGTCTGTACTGGCGCGTTCTTCCCGGTAACGGACGCTTACTTGAATAGGTTCACGTTCCTCTGGCTCCAGGTATTGGAGTTTGAAGCTGCCCTCAACCATGTTGCCTGCTGTAAACAGGGCCTTGATTGGTACGGCGTCAAATTGAAGTGCGGGGCGTAGATAGAACTTGCCGTCGTTTTCGCCGAACAGCAGGAGGTTTGCGGCGGCAGTATCGGTAGCCCACTGGCGCAGATTTACTTGGTCTGCTTGCACACCGTCAAAGTAGTACCTGCGGCTTGCGCACCAGTCGGCTGCTTCGGTAAAGCTGTCTATGTCGATCATTTCGTCGGTGATTAGATCGCCCGTGCCGTAACTGGCGTTGGTCATTAGATCCAGCAGCACATCCGGGAATAGGTGCGTCGGTCCTACGGCCAAACCGTTGCGGAGATTGCGGCATGTTTTGCCTCCGGTTACGTAGCAACTGAACTGACCAAATTGCTGCCACTCAACAGAGGACAGAACGTTTACGCCAACTAGTGCCAGGTTGTTGTAGTTCGGTGTAAGTAGATTCGGTACGATTTCGTTGATGTAGACGACTTCGTGTTCTGGACCGCTGGCGGCACTGCTTTGGGCTTCCTCGTAAACAAAAGCCTCTGCGAGTTTGCCGTATGTGTCCAAGTACGAGCGGGTTCCGTCGCCGTAATTGACTGGATCCAGCTGGGGGATACCTTTGCCGCCTGTGCGGACTGCGGCGATGGAAAAAGTCTCGGCGTTGTTGGCTACTGATTCGCCGTTAAACGCAACCGTGATTGCTCCATCGTTAATTACTACGCGGCTGCTAAGACGGGAATCCAACACGTATAAAGTGCCAACGCCGCCGGAACGGACTTCAAAACCCGACAGTGGTTCAATCTGAAACTCCCACTGCTTTACAGCGGGCATTACGAGTTGGATGTAGTTAAAGATGTTTTGTTGGGTGGCGCCACGAATTCCGTAAGCGTTACTTAGTTCGATGTAGTTGCCGCCATCACCTGCTTCGCGGTAGCTGATTTTGAAAAAGCTGTAGCGTTCTTCTGTTGTTGTGATTGTGTTTGACTGGAATACGTCAACTTTTAGGGTTGAGCCACGCTCGATGATGTCGTTTTGACGGCTGAGACATGCGCGATCGTCAGCATCACTAAAGCTGATTGCGTCGCGCAGGTTGCACATTCCGTTGATGCGGATACCTAAGCGGGAACGGATACCGAATTCGACTGCTTGGCATGCCCTGGTGGTTGAGATGCTTGCCAGTGCACAACGCAGAACGTGACCATCAACAGTGGCGACGTTGCGTAGTTCAAAGTTTCCGTCAAGGTATGTTTTGCCGTCGCGTTCGATGTTTGCTTGGCTGTTTAGTGCTACGGAACCAGGGCGAACAGTTGTGAAGTTTGCTGTTACTTCTGTACCGCCGCCTGTGGAGACATCTACGTCCGATACGAAAGCTGCGTCGGTTCTATCGTTGCATATAGCCAGTGCAGAACCGATTTTGTACAGTTCGCCGGGGATGATTGCGTCGTCCCAGGTTTTCTGTCTGCCTGCAACTGTTCCAGCCACATCACCGCACTTTTCTACGTAAATCTGAGTTGCGTCAAATTTAAGATTCTTAGTTACTTGTATTGTTCCGTTGCCTGTAACGACAGTGCCATCGCGCATGCGGAATATCGGCGTTTCAATGCTGTTGGTTGCGTTGATGTCTATGTTTGCGCTTGTACCAGTGCCTATTGCAGTAAGGAATGTGTACGAAACTCCGTCGATTGTTACGTTTGTACTGTTTGCACTTACAGAAGCTCTGTCTAACTTTTGTTTTGTTTTTGTTTTCACGCGTATTTTAACGGTGTACTTAGTAACAAATTCATCGTCGTCATCACCTAAAGCAGGATTTGTAAAAGTTACGCGAAATTTAGACGCCTTCAGCACTTCCAGCAGGTCGTTTACGTTGTCTGTATTATCCTGGGGAGTAAACGGATTTGTATTGAATCTGAATGTGGCGATTAAAATTCCTTTTCCGTTTTCGTCTACTCTAACATCATCCACAGTTACAAATAGATTACCTCTGATGTCGATGAAAGTATCGTTGTCATACTTAAAGATTGATTTAGCTCGGTTGGATTCCAGTGCTGGTTTTACGATTGATCCACCTGTGTCTTTTGTGATTTGTTTGATGTCTATAGACCAAGCTGATGGGTTTGTGATCTGACGGAGGTCGCGGCTGAATTCAGTGTCTTTTTCGCTGCTGGGATATAGCTTGTAGGTGATCTGGCTGCCGATTGATCCAACGCTTCCGCTTACTAGGCCGCTACGACTGGAGAAATAGGTCTGTGCTTTTTTGCGTTGTGCCCATGCAACATCGTCAATGCGGCATTTAACTTGAGCGTCGCCGTCGTCCTCAAATGGAATTAACTGGGCTTGTTTGCGTGGTCGAATGACTGGATTGACCTTGTAGCCGAAGTCGTTTCCAATCAGTGTGTAGACACCGAAAATTGTTTGGTTGTTAGGGCGGGTTGCGGAGCAGAAGTCGCTGTCCCAGGAGCTTCCTTGTTGGACGGAAAAGACATCGCCGCCTCCGTTGTTTTCGCCGTTACCTGGATCTCCAGATGCAGCTCTGCCGAAGACGCGATTTGCGGATGTAATGCGGCCGTCTAGGTTTCCGTTGATGCGGCTGTAGACAGTTAGGCGGCTACCTACAGTGTTTGCTGTTGGGTCACCGAAGTCGTAGCTGGCGAGTGTGTTGCCGCCAGCTGCGAAATTTCGGTTGTCAATTGTGCTGATTGGTCCTTCGCCAATCAGGAAAATTGCACGCAGAAGTTGGCTGCCGCCCAAGCTATAGATTTGGCTCCAGAGCATTGGGGTGCTTACCCTTACACCGCCGTAAGTAACTCCAGCGACTGTTTCGCGTAAGGCGTAGACGATGGGGATTGTGCTGCCAAGAGTGGTGATGTCCTGTGTTGAATCGAAGCCGTAGCGTGGTGTATATCTTTGGTTATTTGTTACGGGGCTGTCTGTTCTGTTTCTTGCTTGAATCTGGGGTGGGCGACCCGTTTCTTGCGTGGGAATTGAGGGTTTAAGTAGTGCGGATACAACTTGGAAACCGACGCCGATTGCTGTAAGCGTCAGCGCAATAATTGTTTCAGTTCCAGCGACTACTGCTGGGGTGGGTTGTTCTTTTGCGCGGCGCTCTACTTCGGCCTTGAAATACAGGAACTGCTCTTCCGTCAGACCAAGCAGTTCAGCGAGATAGCGGTCAGAAGGCAGCATCAGCGGAAAACGTAGAAACGGATGTTCGGCATGTAATCCAAAGGCACCCATGCGACGCCGCGCTTGTGGTGCACCATCAGCAAGCCTCTATCGACAACGATACCCACCCCAAGCCCCTTTGGTCCATTGCGAAAAAGCGTCACAGCGTATTCCTGTGGTTGCTCCAGTTCAGTGGTGCCGTTACGCCAAAGCAGCTCCAGTTCTCGCCACTTCTTTGCTTGGGCTAGCTCCAGCCAGTGGGAATTGAATTCGGGGTGGTGGACTCCGGCGGAATCGAGGACGTGCCAGACCATTACTACGCAGTCGGCCGCTAGCCCGTCTTCTGGATCAGCACCAAACTCGTGGGGTAGGCCAATCCATTTGTGCCAGTTCATTAGCTAATTACCAAGGTGCCTGTATTTGGAAGGGCGCCTACCAAGCGGGTTGTAAGGCGCCTTTTTGGGATGTTTGATTTGCTTGCGTCTAAGGGTGAGGACAGATTCAGAACGATTCGTTCTGTGTCCATTTCGTACTGGGATACACGCCAAAGTTCGCTGCGTACCAGTGTGCTGTCGATAAAGGACTCTGGATCCAGCAGGACTGTTTTTACCTGGAGTAGGTATCTGTTTTGGACTGCTTCTGCAAAAAGATTTACGCTGATTTGGTCGAGGCCGGCTAGCAGGCTGGTGCTGGAGCGCTCGCCGCCTTTTGAGCCTGCCCCAAGCGCGTAGGCGAAAGGGGCAAACTTGTAGACGGTGCCTTCGTACAGACGTTCGCCGTCTACGGTGAAGTTTTGATAGGCGTAGACCGTTGGGGTTCCATCGCTTTCTAGAAAGCGGCTGTAGTTGACGTAGGCGTAGCTTGTCATTAGGCGATACCTACCTTACGGCGAGTACGGACGCTGTTTTGTAGTGCGCTGAGCGCCAGTGTACGTCCGCTTTCTGCAGCCTGCTGCATTCCGCGTTTGTGCTGTTCAGCGGTAACGTACTCCACGCCGTTGATGACTTGGGATTCAAATCGGACATCGAGTGGTTGGGGGCTGTTGATTGCGGAGATGGTTTCGCGTTCGCTGCGCTCGCTCATTAGGCGCTCGGTTGTCTTGCTGAACGGGACCGAAGTGCTGCGGAGTGGTCCGAAGACATCCTCGCCGCGTGCCCCATCAGCAAAGTTGGCAGCCGCGCTGCCCATCTTGCTGAATGGGATCACATACTCGGGCTCGCCACCTTCACCGATAATTGCATTCGTCGGTTTAGTTACATAACCTCCTTCTGCAAACAGAGCAGGAAGACTGAAACCTTGTGCGAAACCCTCACCACCCGGCAAAGCAGCAGGACCAGCTCCGCTAAAACTAAAGCCTGTACTTACAGCACGTAAAACAGTAAGCACTAGCTGCTGGGAAAGTATTTGGGCTCCTAGATCAATGAAGGCTGCTCCAATCTTTTCGAACATGGCGCTGAATGCTTCACCTATAGTTTCAGTTCCCGTTATTGCTGCTGTTACAGCTTGCCCAATACCTTGAGTAAAATTATCCGCAAAAGTTTTAGCCGCAAACGCTGCAAGGTTTTGCTTACTGATTAGTTCATCTAGCTCTCTTTGTAGTTTGTCTATATTTTCTCCTTCCGTAATACTTTGGTCAGTTATAAATGGTAATCCATCTACCCTACTTACACGGGCTGCAGCAGCGTCGCCGGCATCCCTACTCAGCCTGACCCTTTCATACAACTCATCGTTAATAAGCTTAATAGATCGAAGTTCTTGATTTCTAAGGGCCAAGGCTTCTATATCTTTGTTATAGGTGCTGTCCTTCAACTCACTAATTTCTTTGAAGACTCGGGCTGTGTCCAAGTTGACAGTTCTGTTTTCTTTGTCGTATTTATTGCGAGCTTCAAGTAATGTAACTTGCTCAAACAAAGTATCATAGAGATCCAAAGCTGTATTTCTGTTTTGCTCTGCTTCCTTAGCTGCTCTTTCGGCATCTCGTGCTGCCTTTTCTCGTGCTTTGTTAAATGCTTCTTCGCGTTTACGATCAAGCTCCAGCAGAGACAATTTCTTGTTTAGGTTTGCAAGGCTTGCGGACTCGCCGGCATTTATAGCACTCTGTAGATCAGCTTCAAAACGTTTCTGTACCAGGATTTTTTCAAGGGCGAATACTTTGTCATCTGTAATTTCTCCTGATGTTTGAGCAAGATTGATTTCGGCTTCGAGCACTCTTTCTTGTTGGAGCCGATTGTCTTTTATTTCTTTAGTGATTTTTAGTTCTTTTTCTGCTGCAGCTTCGATTTCCCTCTGCCTTGCGAGAATTCTGTTTCTAACTTCGTCGTAGTTTCCACCAAAACTTCTACTGAGTTGCTGGAAATTTTCTCTTTGCTGGGGGTCGGATGATCTTTGTGCCCGTACAAACAGGTTGCGCTCAGCTGTGGCCTGTGCCAGCGTGCCGATTACCCCGCCGAGTATGTCCGATATAAATACACTGAATTCGCTAGACAGCTGTTGTAGTGCATTACTTAACTCATTACTTACGTCGTTAAAATTACGAAGTGAAGTTACACCACGTTCTCCGACTGCTTTAGCCAGAGCCTTGGTTGCCTCTTCGTAAGCTTCTTGCTCTCTTCCGGCCTCTTGGAGGGCTTTGATATTCCTTTCTGCGACAGTTCCAAGAATCCCTGCTGCGTCGCTAAGGGTTTGTACGTCCTTGGTTGTTTGCGCAGCTTTCCTGGCAATATCTTCTAAGGACTGACCCAGTGCTGTCCCCAGGATTTGACCGCCAAAACCTGTCTTACCCGCAAAAGATCCGATGAACGATCCAAGCGTTGCTCCAGGACCTGCACCAAAAGCGAGTGGGAAACCTACACCAAGAGAAAGGGATTCGGTGCGTTGACGAATAGCCTTGATACGTTCAGCTTGGGCTTTCTCAAAACTTTGAATTTTTACAAGGCGCTTTTTAGCTTCTACTTGAGCGTTAGTAGAACTAAGTGTTTGCCGGGTAATGTTGCTAATAGAGCTTAAAACTTGTACATCCTGCTGCAACCAACCGTTGCCTACCCTTAATGCTGTAGCCCAAGATTCAGAAACACTAGAATTATCTCGTAACCTTTTATTTGTTTCTCCAGTGAGTGTGAAGTTTGTACCAGTGTACTCGGCTAACCTTCTGGTTTGTTCTTCAAGTTTTTGGTAGAACCTAGTACCACGCTGCAGGCCTTCCGGTAAAGAGTTGACGACATTCCGCGTAGTTTCTAGTTCCTGTCTTTGTTTTTTAGTTGTATCTAAGACTTCTAGGTAGCCTTTGCTCAGTTCTTTAAGTCCGCGTTCTTCAAAAGCGGGTAGTGCAAGTTGAGGTGGATCAGCTTGTAAATCGTTTTGGATTTGCTGGCGAACCCGTTTAGACGCAGCAATAAGCTTCTCTTCTTGTCTGCGTATCGACTTATCAATAGCTGTCTGTTCTCCGGCTTCAATACTAAAAGCTTTAAAACCGCTATCTGTACGTGCTCTTTCACTAAGCTGTACATTACGCCGAACTCTTTCTGCAATAGCGACCTGCGGACCTCGTGCCAGTCGTTCTACAGCTTTGCGCTCGGCTTCGAGATCTCTTAGTAGATTCGTAATTCGGATAATTTCTTGTTCAATACCTAGACCGGCAAGGGAAGACGGTTCTACAAGCCCACGAATACGAACCAGTTCCTCGTAGTAGGCTTTAACTGCTGATGTTGTCCTTGGTACGTCTTTTCCTAACTTTTCAAAGAATCCGGCACCTAATTTACCGCCTTCAATGTCTACACCTCTACCTGTAATGTTTTCGCCATACAACTTACGTAAAGCTTCAAAAGTTTTAAATGTTGATGTTAGTAGCTTGTCTTGCGCAGCTTGTGCACCTTGAACGTAATCTTGATACCTAGCACTACCTGCGTCTATGTTTGCCGACAGAAATTGAAAAGCGGCCGCTTGTTCCCGTAGACCTTGGGTACTTTTTGCTAAAGCTGTTGTTCCTTTAGTTGTTAGACCATCAAAAAATTTATCAGCTTGTGTAGCAGCTACACGAATCTGATCTCCAAATTTACCTCTTCCTGGTGCGTCAATCCTTCTTAGGTTTGCCTTTAGCGTTGCAACAGCTTCGTTAAGGTTTCGTATTGTAAGGAGTGTTTTGTTTAAACTTGCTTGAGATACAATATCCTTAAAGGATATACTAGAGGCAGCACTACTAAGCTCTGATACTTTGCGGCTGACTTTATCTAATGCTTTTTCGGCAGAAGACGCTTGGACGTTTACTTTGATATTGGCGTTGTAGTCGGCCACTTACTTGCTGCACCAGCGTAAAAACAGTCTACGCCGTAAAAAGCCGCCGGGTTAGCGGCGGCGTTTGGCCTTTTCCATTGCCTTTTCTTGGTCCTCGTTCAGGATCTGGAAGTAGGCGCTCCAGCCGAGGAGTTCTTCGGCGGTCATCTTGGTCCGGATTTCGCTAAGGGTTAGTCCCAGCTCTTTGGCGACTCCGAATTGGAGTAGGAGCCAGTTGTCCTTGCGAATCTCGGCACTCAGGATTTTGGGTCGATCGGCTCTTGGTCTTCTGTAATAACTGCCAGCATCAGAGATTGCAGGTCTTTGTCCTTGACTTCGTTCTTGAGAACGTCGATTTCGCCAGGGCTGAAAAGTTTTTTACCTGATTCGTCCAGTGCTTTTGCGATAAGCAATTGGAGTGCAAAGGCATTGGCGTCGTCAGACTTTGCCTGTTTTTGAGCGCGTTCGCGTTCGGCTGCAGTCAGAGGGCTGACCCACATCTCGAAGATGCTGCCGTCCGAAAGTTCTACTTCCCTTTTGGTTGGTTCGAGGTTGGCTGCCTTGCGGAGGCGGTCAATCGCACGCACCGGAATAGAGGCGGGCATTTAGTCCTGATGTTCTGGTTCTAATGTAGCGCATTACAAATAAAAAGCCCCAACCGAAGTTGGGGCGGGTGTACTCGCACCAGCAAGTTATCAGGCGGTGGTAGAGAGGTCGAAGACCGGGGTGCTGGCGGGACGGAAATTGACAGTCACAGACTGTGCGTCGTCCGGGTTCACGTTCATGCTGGCCGAGGTGATCACAGCGTCGAATGCGATCGAGCGGCTCAGTGCATCGTTCAGAGTGCCGCCGGTGAACACGCGGTCGGTGTACAGCTTGAACGAAGCGCCGGTTTGCTGGCGCTGGAGCACGTCTTCCACAAGGCGGTTGGAAAGCGTCAAAGCTTCGTCCGTCATGTAGGCGGTTGCAGAACCAGTGCCGTCGCCGAAACCTGGGATGTAGGTACGGAACGGAACGTACTGGCCGGGAGTTTGACCGATCGTTGTAACGTCAATCTCGGCCCTGGTGATCTCGAAGCTCCAGTCGCGGACTTGACCGACTACTTGGTACTCGGCGTAGGCAACTTGGAACTCGTTGGAGCCGGTGGCAATACCGTCATCCGTGATGGTGATGGTGCCGCCGCCTTCGGTTGCGGAGACTTGCAGCACGCCGGTGGCTGCTGCGTAAGCGATCACGTAGTAGGTGGTGCCGGCGGTGATACCAGCGGGGAGGGTGCCGGTGCCGGCACCGCCGGTCTGGCTGTTCACCACGCTGAAAACAACGGGGTCACCAACCCGGAAACCAAGATACGGAGCAACGGTGATCTCGTCGTTCAGGGTATCTACGTTGGTCTCGCCGAATGTGCCGACGGTTCCAGCGGGTTTGTAGTAGAGGGCGCCGGACGTGCCGGACAGTACGGTCGATGCCATTGGCTTACCAAAATGGACGGTGTGGGCGGGCACTGCCCGGCTTATTACAGGTTAGCGCC
>Ga0070753_1001823_pt1 | contig 11735 bp, 13 predicted proteins | sample VirMetDEL_Aug_31_FD_77441 | JGI IMG/M metagenome (GOLD analysis project Ga0070753, IMG submission 77441) | Aqueous microbial communities from the Delaware River and Bay under freshwater to marine salinity gradient to study organic matter... | ecosystem: Environmental > Aquatic > Marine > Coastal... | reverse complement strand
TAATAGAATATAAATAATAGAATATAATGAATAAGATTTACCAATACGAAAGAACTTATATAAATAAAAATGGCGAAATGAGAACCTGTACTCAAAATGTAAAAAGTACTTACATAAAAAAAGAAAACCCGTTAAAAAGAGGTAGAAAAAATATAGTAATATGTGATGATGTAGTGGCAAAGATAAGAGATGACGCACATAATCTAACAAAAAAAGATATATGTGCAAAATATGATATATCATATTACACACTTAATAAATTACTATAAAATTAAATACCATAAACTCTAACAATACCTGTATCAATTCTTCGAACTCGAATTCCATTAAAAATATTGCGAGGTTTAAACTCGAAAATGATTTTATCCTTTTCCTCTATTATTTCGTACTTACCTGGTTCTATTTTTTTTATAATATCTTCAGCAACTTTTTTTGAAAAATATCTCTTTTCGAAAATATAACATTGTGTTACAGATTCTTTTTTTTTAGTCCTACGTCTTCTAAACATTTTTATATTTTTAAAAATATAAAATATAAAATATAAAATATGAGTAATCAAACAACTAGAAATCAAGAAAGTTCATATTACGTTCAAGATTTAGAAGAATTTGAACCTGATAATTTACTAAAATGGGATGGTGTTGGACATCTTGTTGATAATAGTGGTATTACTTCATCTGCTTCTGGAGAATTAACTGCTACTAATATAACAATTCAACAAGATTTAACAGTAAATGGAACCATAAATGGAACTATTTCAAGTGGAGCTCGATATAGAGAATATAGAGCATCGGGGGTTGATAACAGCTTCGTAATACCAGAAGATACAAAAATAGTATTTGTAACGATGTGGGGAGCAGGTGGAGGTGGTGGTGTAAATGATACCAATAATGAAGATGTCGGAGAAGGCGGTGGAGGTGGTGGAGCTGGTTCTGGAATTTTCAGTATACCTGTTAGAGTGTCTGGTGGTGAAACTGTTTTCACAACTGTGGGTGCTGGAGGTATTGGATCAACAGGAGCAGGTATTGGAACTTCCGGTGGTAATACTATTGTAACAATAGGAAGTATAACGTTAACAGCTTATGGAGGTGCTCCTGGAGGTAATGGTGGAATTTTAGATGGAGATGGTGGAGGTGGAGGTGGTACTGGGGCCCAAGCAACTGTTAGAGCTGGAGGTGATAGTTATATTGGTTATGGAGATGATGGTGCTGCTGGTGGATCATCTAATAATCCTGGTTCTTTACCAGACTGGACTGATTCAAGACAATATATATTAGGTACTTGGCGTTTGGGTGGTTCATCCGGTGGTGGTGGTGGAAATGGTGTTTCACTATCAATTAATGGAGTTGGAGGTCCATCTTTAAATGGATATGTTGGAGGTCTTCCTGGTACAAGCCAAAAAAATTATGGTGGTGGAGGTGGTGCAGGTTATGGTGGACCTGGTGCTGGTGGTGGGTCAGATGGTGGTGCAGGCACAAGCGCTGCTGATAATTCTGGAGCTGGTGGTGGTGGTGCGTCTGGAAGTCCAGATGGAGCTGAAACACCTGGTGGTAATGGTGGGTCAGGTTATATTATTATTATTTATTAGACCTATAATATAATGGAAACATGTAATAACACGGTAGTGAAAGTAGCCGAAAATGCAAGTGATATAATAAAAATAGTCGGTTTAATACTTTTAGGTATATTTAATATGTGTGGTATTATACTTGGATTTTTAGGTAAAATACTACATTCAAAGTTTTGTAAAAAAAAGAGAGAAAAATTTAAGAAAAAAATAGTAAGTAGTGAAAGTTCTATTTAATTTAATTTAATTTATTTTATTTTTTTTGTATATATATAATAAACCGAAACGAATCGAAACTGTCATAATGAACTCAGACACCACACCAAAATATATTTTGAATCCAAAGAGTAATAGGTATATTACATATAATGGTTCCTTACATCGTAGATTAATTAAACAAGGTGAACTAGCACCAGTTGCATTTTCACAAAGAACCCCAGTTAAACGCCAAGGTAAAAAAGCAGAACCAGGTGATTTAAGATTAAAATCAGAACCTATTAAAATCCCAGAGTATGATGATAATAAGTTCTATCAACATATGAAAGAAAGAATAGGCAATCCAGATTTTGGGCAAAGACTTTTAGAAGAATTACAAGCATTACAAAACTCAAAACAAGAAAATTAAAAACTCAAGAAACCCCAAGAAAAATTAAAAAAAAACTGAATTATTTATTTATTTTTTTTATCTACTTTTAAATATTAGATTGTAAAAATCATTAATTTCTGTTGACGCGTCTAAAGTAGGTTGATAAAATATATTACCATATTCATCGAATATTCTTATATCAGCAGTTGCTATTGATTTTGATTTTTCCTTAATCAACCATCTGGCTTCCTCCTGTTCTATAAATCCTACAAGTTTGTTACTATCTATAAATAACCTGAAAAGCAAACTAATAATACTATATTCATCGTTAGAAGATGAGGGTATTCTGGTTGATTCTGTTAATGAGGTGCTCGTAAAATCTAACCATCTTGTATATATTCCTAAAACTCTTCCTACGTTTTTAGTAGTTTCTAATATTTGTGATCTTGGCAAATTATATAAATATTTTCCGTATGTCATGCATGTATGACTATTATTTAATGTAAAATAATAACTACCACCAGCGCTTGATAATCTGAAACTCAAGGGATCAATATATATTGTACCACCGACAGATGGGTTTACTACATAACTAAATGTTAAACCACTAGCTCCAGTTGCTGTATTTAAAGCTGCTATCAATGCATCCATTAATGCGGTAGCAGTATCATATGTTCCAGGTGGAATAACAACACTATGTACAGTTGCTCCAGTATTGGACGAAATGAATTCAACGGTGTTATTATATGGGTTCACATTATACAAATTTATGTTTGAATTTATAAAACCCGGTAGCATCATATCAGTTTGTTTACCGAATAATTCTACCCCACTTAAAGTTGTAGCAACACAATTACCGATACCATTTATGCGTTGGTTTCTTTCTGAATCTATAAATGTTAAACCCTCAGAAACAGGTATATTAGTAGTTAAACTAACATTTCTATTATTTGTTTGTTGTTCTGTTAATGGCGACGTAAATCTATTCATCATTATATTAATTGTTTTAATTTTTTTATTTATTATTATTTTTTTTGTATAGTATATACAAACAAAAAAGAGAAGAAATGGAATTTCTAAGCGATAAAAGAACGATTCTTTCAAATCCAGGAGAGAAACGAAATAATTTATATTATAATGTTCAAAACACAACCGTCTCCGAAGTTGAAGTAGGTTATAATTTAGGTCGATTCAGACAAAGTTTAAGTTCATCACGATTTAATAGTGTTTCTCAAGTAATCATTCCAAACCAATCCTTCTTAGGAGATTGCTTTCTAAGCCTTGAGCTTCCTGCCACTGTTGCGGATCAGACCATTTGCAGAGGTTGGGGTTATAGTTGCATCAGGAATATTTCATATTTGGCTGGTTCAAGTAATGTTAGTTTAATGAGTATTAACGGTCAATCAGCATTTCAACAAATCATGCTACAATGCGAAACAGAAGAAAAGAAAAGTGAATATTTAAGATTAGGTGGTCAAGTTATTTTAACCGCTGGTGTTATTCCAAAAGCCGTAATTCAATTGCCACTTCCATGGTCTACAGCTTGTTCTGTTGATGGAGGTAAAAAACTTATCGATACAAATCTTTTAAATCAACCAATCACAATTCAAATTGAATTCGACACATCAGCTAAAATTTATGGAGGTAATGGTGCCAGACCTGATCAATTCACTAGAGTTGAATGTATTACACGTCAAGGTGATTTATCTAACAAAGCTCTCAGTTTAAGAAATACATTAATGGCAAATGAAAAATTAATGTTAGGATATCCATTTATCCATAGTCAAAGTTATGCACCACCAAGATTTACAGTAGTTAATCCAAATGATGTAACAAGTATTACTTTACAAAGTTTTATCAACGCTGACATTGTCGGTATTTCTATTGGTGTTATTGCTGATACAAGTTTAAACCCAACTGGTAATAATAGTCCAAGTCCTCTTAACTATGTTGACCTAACAGATGTTAGACTTTTATTTAACGGTCAAACCGTATATGATTGTCCAGGGGATTTAATGAAATTAGCAAATGCTAAATATTCCAAAGCAGGTTCAGGTTTTGTACTAAACGATGTAATCCAGAATGGTGCGATAGCTCCATTTACAAGTAATCCAGTTGACACATATATTTACTGTTTTGACATGGCTGTTATTAGATCTCTTTGCTTCGACAAAGAATACCAAAATACTCCTAGACTTCCTAGTCAAGTTTTGGAACTAGAATTTAAAGTACCAGCAGCAGATACATATACATGTTATGCAACATATTATTATAATGGTATCATGGAAATTTCACAAGGACAAAGTAATATTTATTTTAATTAAAAAAAAATGTCATAATATAATGAGCAATCAAATAGCAAAAAACAATAACTTCAATTACGGTAGAGACAAACACGCAAAATACCTATTAAGTGCTGACGAAGTTTGCCCGACTGCAACCGCAACTGCCGTTCCATTCGATGCTTTAACTGATACCACAATGCAAGGTATTTTATCACATCCTCTTGGAACTACTACCTTCACAGTTTTGAAAACTGGTATATTTTTCATCTCTGGAACTGTAGGTTTTAGTTCATCAGGTGGTGCAAACACAGGCGAAAGAAAAGCTTACATAGCAATCTCAGGTAGAAACGAACAACAAGGTGCAAATTTAAGCCCACCTCAAGCGGATCCCAATACAACAATTGCGTCATGTAATGGAGTTTTTAGATTAACTGAAGGTACCACATTTGAAATTATTGGATTACATACCCAAGGAGCAAATCTTAATTTACTCGGATCAGGTACATCGCCTAATCAATGTTGTAAAGTAGAAATAGTATATCTGTCATAAAAAAAAAGAAAACCCCAGAATTTAAAAATCATAAGTATTATTTATTTTTTCTACTTCGTTGAACAACCATTCACGTAATGTTTCATTTTCTGGGCATGTTAACATATCATCAAATTCTGGGGTTTTCCGATATTCAGATGAAAGAGATGAAAGAGATGAAAGGGGGTTTGTTGTTTTTAATAACTCTGGGTTTCTCTGCAATAAAATATAGTTATTAATATCCATTATATTAATTCAGAGATAATTTATTAAAAGAAATTTTACCACTTTCTGGATGTAGATAAATAAACTTATGATCATCTGTCATTTTTCTATAAAAGTTTATTTGATTTATTTCACCTATAACTCCCATTTTTGAGAAATGAGATTTTAAAAAACTATCCAGTGCTACTTTAATAGATTCATCATTATTTAAACCAAAGAATAAAACATTGTTTATAGATCCACGTGCTTGTTTACTTAATAGATTAGGATATTGTAATGAAACAACACTTGATATATTTGAGTTTCTGTATGTTAAAATTAATTCATTCATTAAATTGTTATACCTTACATTTGTAATATCATCAAACATAAGACAGAATTTATATTTGTTTTCGCATTTGTAATTAATATATTTCATTTGTTTCACAAGTTTTTCTGATTCTTCGTTGAATTTATTACATTTTATTAATTTTTTGTTTTTGTATAATGGTATATGAGAGTTGATTGAAAACAAAACCGATATATCATTTTTTGTATTATAGTAGTTTTTGAATATGTTCATTAACAAAGTGGATTTACCGCGTTTTGAACTCCCTATTAAAAATGTAGTATTACCTGTATTTGGGTCTAAGTGTAAATCTTTAAAATTTTTTGAAGTTATTATCTTTATTTCTTTCTTCTCTTCCTTTTTCATCTCTTTCTCTTTCATCTGATTCTTCTCCTGGTTCTCAGGAGAAAAGAAAGAACCAGAAGAGATAGAACCAGGAGAATACTCTGGAGCTGGTGATTCACACGGTTTAGATAATAATGATTCTCTCCATTTACGATTTTTCATTTTATAAAAATTTTTCATCTGATCTATTTCTTCTTGAATTTCGTTAATTTTTTTCCCTTCTATCTGTATTTCAACACTTACTCTACCACAGCCTGTTTTTCTATATTGTTCAGCATCATAACATTGTATTCTTCTCATATTTTATATATATATTATGTGTTTTTTTTTGTTTTTTGTTTTTTATTTCAATATTTCATTATTTATGCAAATTTTTATTGTGGGCATGCATGTGTCCTGGGCCTCTCTCTGAGAACCAGAAGAGATAGAACCAAGAAAACCAGAACTAGGTGGTTTGGGCATAAGTGGACTTTGACCTCCAGTACCTGGTGGAGGTGGCTGGTCCTTTCTTTTCTCCTCCTGGTTCTCAGGAGAAAGAGATGAAAAGGGAGACTCTGGAAGCATTGTTGCAACAGCATCTGGTTTCACACCTCTTTGTAGCTCATCTACTTTTTGAACTAATTTTTTTTGTGGGTCCTTGATGGCAACCATACTACCTCCTCCTGGCTTCCAGGAGGAAGAGGATATACCTGGTTTATTTAATTTATCTTCGTGATATTTCGTGATGATATTTTTTTTGATGCTATCAACTATTGCGTTAGTTTGAGATAGTATATTCTCTCTGTTGGCCAATGCCTTATCTAATGAATTTTTTGTAATGTTTAACTTATTCTCAAAATGTGATTTGTCATTATAACTAAGATCGCTATTTAAAACATCTTTAACATTTACTAATGCGCTTGAGAGGTTTGATATTATATTATTTGTATCTTGTAAATCATTTAATTTATTGGCAATTGCTGTACGAACAGAAGGTCCTACCAGTTGTTTTACTTCTTCTTCTACTTCAGGAGACTTAAAAACAGATCCCATTCCTTCATGTACAACTATAGCCTTAGCAAATGCGTCTTCTGATTTATCTAAGACATCCTTTAAAGTGCTAATATCGTAACCCTCCTTAATGTCTACTTCTACTTCTGGTTCTGGTAATAATAACTCTACAGCATTCTCAACTAAATCATCTTGGAACTCACTAAGTTTTTTATTTTCTTCAAAATTTATTGGTAAATCTATTTCTTCTTGAATTTCTGAAATATATATAGATTCAGGTGAATATTCATTCATAGCATTCGTTATAATATTGTTTAATTCTTCAGTTTTTTGTATTTTTGTGTTATTGGGGAGAAAACCTCCTCTTCCGGAAAATAGAACTTCTATATCTATATTATCTTCGGGTTTTCTTGGTTTCTGAGTCTTCTTCTCTTTCATCTCTTTCTCAGAAGAAAAATCAGGAGGAGAAGAAGATGGAATTGGAGTTGGTATACTATCATATTTTGGTATACTTGGAACTGCTGGTAATAAACCCATTTCCATCGGTTCTAAATCTTCTACTTCTGGTTCTCTTGAATATTGTAGTGGAGCTGGTGGGGGAATGTTTACTACTACTTCTGGTTCTCTTGGTTCTGGTTCTCTTGGTTCTGGTTCTCTTGGTTCTGGTTCTCTTGGTTCTGGTTTCTGAGTCTTCTCCTCCTCTTTCATCTCTTTCTTCTGAGAATCAGAAGAATAACCAAGTACATCTAAACCTTCTGATATTAAACCTTCTGGTATTAAACCAACACCTTCAACTATTTTTTCACCTAAACCCATAAAGCCTTCTGCAATTGATTTTTCACCTTTGGCTACTTCTATTACTTCTTTAATGGCTTCGTCTCTAACGCCTCTTATGCCTTTCGCAACTTTTATTAATTCAGGAAGTAAAGCTAAAAATTCCATTCTTATATCTATCTGTTTTTTATTTTTTTTTACCATAAATAAATGACTAAAAAATATTTGGCTGAGTCTTTTTCTACCCCTCCCCATGTCTTTTATAATACAACGATTTCCTTTTTTCATCATTATGGTCTAAATTTTTATATAGGCCTAACTTATCACGATATTGTTGATATCTCGAGTCGCCGAAACTTGTTATTATATTCCCTCCCTTATATACATCGTATTTTTTGTTTTTGCGTGTAGATTTTTTAAAAACATATCCATCTCTTCTAATCATCTTTACTACTTATATTATACATTAAAATAAATATTTTCTTTTTTAGTTGTCCTGCTTATTGCTGTATATAATCTCCTGTAATCCGATTTTATATATGGGATATCATGTATTAAATAAGGTTCGTCAATAGTCATACCTTGAATACCATACAAAGTTAGACAATAAGCTGGTACAAAATTTTTTATTATATCTTTTCTATCTAGTGTTAATTCACTGAGTTTAAAAATCTGTCCATTATATATTTTTTTTGATTTCATATTTGAAATACTTCTTAACGGAAGATCATCATAAAGATACATGAAGGTATCCACATTGTTGTCTCTTATAGTTATTTTCTCAGCATTGGGTGGTTTATTTTTTTCCATACATTTTTCATTAATTCTTCTTCTTGTGTTATTTGTATATGCAATGTGCATTTTGAAATCTTCTATATTATTATTTTTTTCGAAATCATCTACATCATATGTTAATGAGTAGTCTAAATCATTACGATAATTTGTTTTAAGTTCAATAACATTACTGAACAATTTTAAGAAAGTTTTATTTTTCCCTATGCTTCTACCACATGGCGGTGGCAATTGGTTAAAGTCCCCAAGACAAATAAATAATTTATTAGGATAAAATTTTCTTATTAAATAAATTTTATCTAAATCAGTTTCAGAATATAATCCGATTTCTTCGAAAATAAATACATCAACATTTTCTAGGGATGGGTGAGTTGACAGGAGGTTTTCCAATGTTTGACCTCCTTCTACAGCATGTGCTGCAATATTTTGTGTAGATAGAAAAACATATCTCAAGTTCTTCTCCTTACACATTTCTATAATTAACCTACATAATCCTGTTTTAGCAAAACCGGCCCAACCCCTTATATATGTGTTTTTCCTATCTTGTATCGTTATGTCGAGTAATTCGTCTGTTAATGGGTTATTAATCCAATCGTATAATTCTTCTACTGTTTGTTGCGGTTGATATATTTTAAATTCCATTTTTGGAACTTCCTTTTCAAAATTGTATAATTGTGTGAAGGAATGATTTGCATCTTTCTTTGCAAATTTTGGTGGTGGTGTTTGTTTAAGTATTCCATAAATTGAATCAGTTTTTATTGAATAAACTTTTTTAAAATATTTTGATAATTTTAACAGATTATCGTAACTCCTAAATAGAATTTGATTATAAATTAATTTTTGATTTTTTACTAAAGGTGTTTTATATTTTTTTGAGCAGATATACAAATCTCCATTTACTGTATTAATTGTTTTTATTTTATGACCCTTATGAAATAATCTAATTGCTTGATCCCAACAATGTGTTCTAACTATTCTATATTCTGTTTTATTCTTTCTTGCTAAACATCCGATTGCGTGGTTGATTGTATGTTTGCGAAGTTTTTCACCATCTTTTCTTTCTGGGATTTTTTTTACAGTTTCTAAAAATTCATCAAAAGGTCTAACAACAAGATTTCCATTAATAAAATAGCTCACGTCTTTAAGATTTTTAAATTGATCTTTATTACAACATGGATACCAAAGATAACCCAACGGATGATTTTTTTCAATCCCTTCTAAAAATCCATAGTAATAACCTGGACCATCATATTTATTTGTTTTTTCAATATTAGATGCACTATTTAATTGTATGTAATCATTTTTTAATGCTTGTGTATATGCTAAGTTAATATCATAAGCCACTGCATTTTTTTTAGGTTTTAGTTCAAAATTTTCTCTTGCAAATCTAACATCTCTGAAGCTATCAGTTTTCATTATCTTTTCCATGTCTTCAGGAATTACATGGTCTAAATTTGGCATTAATTTCACTCCTAAATCCGCTGGACTCAAGGAAGAAGTATAAACTATATTTAAATCTTCATATTCTTCTTTTATGTCGTATGTAGGTTTTTTTAGATATCTTTTTAAGACATCACCTTCTTGTATAGTAATCCCTGCGATATCTCCATTAAAAATTACTTTCTTGATATTTTGATTGTTATCAAATTTTTTTAGTAATTCACTCTTTGAAATGAATTCAAATTCTTTTTGTTCTATTTCTACTACTCTTGGGTTAAATTCATTTTTTGAAATTTTATTAAAATGATAATCTTTTGTATCTTTTTTCACAAGATAAGTATTTTTTAAACTTGGGGTTTTTTGTTTCTTTCTTTTTAAAAATAGTAATTTTTTATTACCTTCCATTGGGTACATATGATTATCAGATATTACAAATGATAATGTAGTATCTCTGATTGACTTAGGAATTACTTCTGGTTCAAAAGATTCTAATTCTTCTTCATCAATATCGTATGCTACCATCCTTATACCAAAACAATCACATATATTTTTAACATCATGTATAGAATACCCAAATTCATCTGTGAATTCTCTTAATTTTTCTAAAGTCATATAATATTTTGATCTAGGATTATTAAATGGTTTTCTTGTTGCAAATTTATTTAATAAATATGTTTCTACACAGCACATATTTGTGTTATTTTGTATATGAACACTCCAATCATAAAGAACTCTTTCGTTTAACATTTTCACATCTCTTATATCCTTGATATTTTTCACATCTTCTTGTACTATATCTCTTATTGAAAAATTTTTAATATATAAGTTTTTATGTATATATTTTTCTAAATCGTCTTCTATTTTTTTTTCTATTTCCTTTTCTATATCTAACTCGTTCGCTTGAATTTCATATGATTCGAAAAATGTCCCGTCTACTTTCTCTAAATAATTGTAATAAAATTCATCAACATTATATTCTTCAGAGGTGATATATATAGCAAATTCTGCTGCTTCTCTGGAAGTTCCTCCCTCCCAATCTACAGAATAACTTACCAACACTTTTTTTTTATTTTTTAGAAGATTCTTTTTTCTTCTAATCTCATTTCTTGCGATTTGAGTATACGCCTTCAAGAGTTCATCAGGTGATCTAATAGCTTTATCATTTTTAAAAATGTTGATCATCACATCACCATTTTCTCTTTTCAATTTTCTTATAATATTTCCTATCGATTTAATATTTTTCGATTTGATAGCATTAGTTGATTGTTTCAACAGAGTTTCTAAATCTATTTTTTTTCTATTTGTTTTTCTGATTATTAATTTTGCAATTTGAACATATGAATTTAAAATTTCATCAGGTGTTCTAAGAGTGTTATTATTTTTAAAAATATTAACATTATATTCTATATTATTTTCGGTAAAATAATTTTTCAATTCTCTCGTGGTGTTTCCTATATTGATGATATTTTTCGACTTAATAGCATTATTTGCTCGATTCAATAAAGTTTCTAATTTTTTTATCATATTATTATTCTTCCTAATCATCATCTTCGCGATTTGAATATACGCCTTCAAGAGTTCATCAGGTGATCTAACACTTTTAAATTTTTTCAAAAATTTAACATCATATTGTCTATCATTTTCGGCAAATTGTTGTTTCAAATTTCTTACGGATTTTCCTATTTTTTTGATATTTTTCGACTTAATGGCTTTATTTGATTTTTCCAATAAATTTTCGAAATTCGCGATTTGTTTTTTCAAGACCTCAGACATTTTTATATATTGTTAAAAAAATAATTTTTTAAATTAAAAATAATTAATTAATGCAATTTTATTTTTTTTTATTAATTTTTTTTGAAATTTTTTTTAAAAAT
>Ga0070753_1001822_pt1 | contig 11736 bp, 16 predicted proteins | sample VirMetDEL_Aug_31_FD_77441 | JGI IMG/M metagenome (GOLD analysis project Ga0070753, IMG submission 77441) | Aqueous microbial communities from the Delaware River and Bay under freshwater to marine salinity gradient to study organic matter... | ecosystem: Environmental > Aquatic > Marine > Coastal... | reverse complement strand
TGGTAAAAAATATGTAACATTTACATATGCAGGAATTGCTTTTCTAGTTTCTAAATAAGCTTGTACTGTGTCTAAATCATTTTGTGTAGGTATTCCATTGTTTGATTGTGTTAAGATTGTTATTCCTATGGTACCATTTCCATAAATTCGTTCTGATACAAAACCTGCTTTTACATTATTAACTTCATTGATTATACTTTTGTAATAATTTATACTGTCTATTTCTTTGTTAGTAGCTTGTTTGTTTATTATTCTAGTTCTTAAATTTTCTATAGTCTCTTCATCAATAGCACCTGTAATACCATTTAAGGAAGTTAAGCCTGTATCAACACCAGCTATTGGAATATTTAAAAATAATTGTATATTTGATAAAGTATTGTTTAGTATACCTGTATTTACACTTTCTACAGATACATCTACTGAATTATTAGAAATAGTCCCTGATGCGGTTGTAATAAATTCTATGTTATTATGTGTTACTTTTGTGTTTATAGGTATTATTGAACCATTAACACCAGTAAAAGTAACTATTCCTGTTGATTTTGTCGCGGTTTTTCTTGTTACATTTGTTAGAGGTGAAAAATAATTTAATAGTCTCTCTTCACTACAACTATTTAAAAAACTTTCTTTTTTTACGTTTTCTAAATAGATATATTGTAGTCTTGATACACTCGCTATTGTATTTGATAACACATCAAAAAATGATTTTTTTACAGGAGTAATAGCATTATCAAATGATGATATAAAGTCACTGTAAATTCTATTTTTTAAGTCATTTAAACTAATCATTTAATAACTCCATATTTGTATCTAAACTATATTTTAAATTATTTGTATTGTTATCATCTAGTATTTGCTCTATTGTAACATAAATCCTATTATTTATAGCTTTAACATCTATATTATTACTAATTACTATATTATCTTCAATTAAAAAATTTAAAGCATCTTCTAAACCTTTTTTATAAAGCTTGATGTTATCTTCACTTAATTTATTTATATTATAATATTTATTTCCATAAATTTTTCCATCTATGAATTCTGATATATTTGTCTTACTGGCATCTGTAAATATAGATAATAATGTACTAGTTAATATCGTATTATCTTTTTTTATGTCGTTGTTTTCTAATATTAAATCAAAAATAATATCATTTTCTAAGTCTTGTTTTTTTAAAAATAAATCCATAATATTATTATACCATAATTTTAATTTTTTTAAGGTGTTGGCGTTGGAGGCTCTGTGTGTGAAGTGCCTCCTCCGTGATTAGTTAAATGCGTATGAGTACTTAAGCTTATATTATTAGTTCCACTTTGTGAGACAATGTCTCCTGTAGCTTCAATATCTCCGTTAAATTGGGTTAAAGGTGCATTTACTACTAATTTAGTTGATGCTGTTATTGTTATAACTCCATTCTCTATTTTAATAGTATCTCCTGCTTGATTATATATTATCACATTGCCAAATGAAATGTCTTTTATGCTTTGCTCGTGTTCTGTTGCAAGTGTTATTTTTTCATCTGATACTCTTAATATTAACGCTCTTGAGTCTAGAGGAGGTTTAGAATTAAACCCAAAAAACCCCATTTTCTTTGTATATTCTACGCCTCTTAAAGATTTTAATTGTATCTCTTGCAGTTTGCCATTTTCACTTTTTATATTTGTTATATTTCCAAACTTAAAAATATTTGATATTGTATTTATTATATCATTTATCATATGTATAAATCTTTATTTATTAATTCAAGATTAGATATTTTACCAGCAGTGCTAGAATAACTATAATTTATACTTTTAATTAAATAAGAGTTTTTAATAATTTGTGTATCTATTTGTAAAATAGTATTTATGTCAAAATCCCAATTTAAAAGGGTTATTGTTAGTTTTTCACTATTTGCTTCTCTGTTTTGTTTTTCCCATTTTGATAAGTCAATATTATCTCTATTTTGATTATTTATTTTTACAAATGGTCTATATCTATCTATTTTATCATTTTGAACTGTCCCATTTTTAACATCTTTTGTAGCTGTTTCTTTTAAATATGTATACTCACTAAATTGTTTTGATAAATCATTGCTATAATTTATACTTAGCAAGTCTTTATCTTTTAATATAACATTATTTTGTTTTTTAGTGTTTTTTACTAGCTCTATATTGCCATTTTTATTTGATATTATTAGTATATTATATTGTTTACATATTTTATTAATAGCATTAAAATATGTGTCGCCTACATTTATATTAAAATCTAATTTATCAAGTATTAAATTTGTAGATACTGATATGTTAAAGTCTTTTATAATGTCTTGTATAATACTTAACGGTGTTAATTGTGTATATTGTTTAAATTCTGTTATATTGCAGTCTACTAAATCATTAGCAAGACTTCTACCTGATATAATTAATGGACTTTTATTGTTTGTTATTTGTATGTTGTATGTATCAATATAACCTACAAAAAAAGTTTTTTTATTTTCTAATATTGTAATTTTATCACCTGCTTTGATATTTAAAGCTTCTTGAGATTCTATTGATATATTAAAAGAGTTACATATTTTTAATATATCTTTGTTTATAGATATATTATCTATACCTTTATAAGCTATATCATTAACAATTACTTCTATCATCTATTTAATACTTTTAAATTTTGATTAATAAAAAAAGGGTCTACTATACTATTATTTTGTATTATCTCATCAATTCTTGATATATTTTGATATTTTTCTAATGATAAAGTAAATATATCAATTGTATTATCTTGTTGTAAATTTTCTAAATTTTGTAAGTTACTATATTTTTGAGTAATATATGTTATATATCTATATTTATAATTTCTTAAATTATTTAACAAAATATCATCATTTGTATTTTTTTCTATAATATTTAAAATATTTAAAACATCTTGTTTAGTGCTTCCAAAGCTATCTCCACTTCCAAAAATTACATTTTCTAAATTTTCATTTATTGCTTGAAGTTGTGACAATATTAAAATGTTTAAAAATTCTTTTTTATTGTTATGTGTTATCAGTTCTATGTCGTTTAATTTAGTTATATCTATCTCATTTAAATCATTTATATTATTTTTTAAATTAGCATATATATTTTGTGTTTGCTTGCTTGTAGGTGTTGATTCACTTAAGAATTCAGATATACTTTCGCTTAAATCTTTTATATTATTAACTAAATTAAAGCTATTTGTTATTGTGTTTATATTTGTATTTCCTATAATTTCACTTAAAATATTTTCTAATACACTTTTTTTACTGCCTTCCATAAATTTTAAAGCTTGGATACTTTGATTGTAATAATCTTGTATATCTGTTGATAAATCTTGTAATATATCATTAGATAGATTTGTTTCAAATGTATTGTTAAAATTATTAATGGATGCGTTTTCTAATTCTATATCTTTATTTAATGATATAAATTGATTAATCTCTAATTTATTCTCTGCTTTAATAAATGTTATAGTAAAATCGGCACGTCCTAATTTGGATATATTTTCGTTTATTGTGTATGTGTCTACAAATACTTCTATATCGCCCCAAAAAGTATCTATTAATTGTCCTGAATCTTTACTGTCTAAAGCGTTTTGTAAAGTTATTTTTTTTGATAAATAATCACTTCCTGATACATAACATTTTAAAGTGAATTTCTTTTCTTTGTTTCCATTAGATACTGTTTTAGAACCACTATCTATGAAAAAATGATTTGTTAATCTTTTACCTGATTCAACGTTACTATCAATTGTATTAAATAAAACGCCTTTAAACGAGGACTGATTAAGTTCTTTTGTATCAAATAGCATTAATATTGTGTTCCTTCATCTAAAAATACATTTGTACGTGTGTTTGTAGAATTAACGCTTTCAACTGATTTTATTTGATTATCCATAATATTTATTTTTATTTGATTATTATTTATATTGTTATTTGTATTGTTATTTTGAAATTGTGATATGTTATCTTGTACTCTTGTTATGTTGCTATTGACTACAGGTGATAGTTGAGGTGATGCACCTAAAAAGTTATCAAACAAAGTAAGCATATTTGATATCGGATTAACATCTTTTACAAAATCAATTATTTTTGATATCCAACCAAACGCTGTTTTAAAATTTGATATAACATCTTTCCAACTATCTGATAATAAGATAGTAGCACTTGTTAAAAGTCCTACACCTGTAACTAAAGCTCCTATAGGGTTAAGTATCATCACCGCATTTAAGCCTATAAAAGTAGTTTTAAGCAATAACAATGAACCAACCACATTTTTAGAATTTTCAACTAAAAAACTAAAACCTTTAGTAATAGCTTTAAGCCCGTTAAACAAATCGTTTAATGTATTAGTTACTTTTCTAATTTTCTGTTCTCTATAGTCTACATTTTTAAATTTTTGTGTGAAATCTATCATAATATCTGTTAAATTTTTTAAAATAGGTGTTAAAGCTTGTCTTTTTATTGCTTCTAGTGGTTGCTTCATTATTGCTAAAGCATCGTTAAAATTTTCCGCCGTTTTTACTTGACTATTAGTTATTATAGCACCTAAAGATGATAATCTTTGTCTAGATTTTGTTAATCCTTGTATGCCTTTATCTAGCATTAATAGAGACTTTCTACCGCTCATACCAAAAGCGGCATCACTTAAAGCCATCTTTTTTTGTTGTGTTTCTAGCTTAGAGTAAGCTTTTAATAATATCTCATACGCTCTTGTGTTGCTTTTTGCACTCTTTAAAGCTTTTGAAAAACCACCACCAATTTTTTTAGCAATAGTAGACAATAAACCACCGCCCGTGACTTGAAAAACACCTAAACGTTTAGTAAAACGCGTTAAAGAGCTATCTAGCTCATCTGTTGTAAGTCCTGAAAGCTCTGCTTGATGCCTTAACGCCTGTAATTCCGATATTGGTAAATTTAAATTACCTGCTTTTTTACCTAACTTATCAAGTGATTCTGCTTGTTTATTTATAGCAAGAGTGATACTACCACCTGTTATTAATCCACCCACAGATGCTATTTTACCAATACCACTAGCATAATTACCAAATGCTTTTTTACTTGAAATTAAACGCCTATTTAATTGATTAAGGTTTCTTGAAGTTTTTTGTAGTCTTTCTTGAAATGCACTCGTTTTTTTATTCGTTAATTGTGTTTGTGTTCCTAATTTTTTAAAGTTTCCAGAGATATTTTTAAGCACTGATGATGCTTTGTCTATCATCTTCACTGAACCAATAGCTGGTTTAAGTGTTGCCATAATATCTCCTTTTTAAGTTATACATAAAAAGAACGACATTATTAATTGTCGCTCTGTTTAGGTATATATTCTATTGCTAAATTATAAAGATTCTTTAGCATTCTAAAGCTTTTTAACTCGCTCGGTTGTGTTTTAAAAACTTTAAATATTAGTCCACCCATTTTCAAATAATTAATAAAAATTATTTTTAAATAAATAGGTGAACTTAACATTACTTTTTTAAGTCATCTTCAAAAAAAGAATTTATAAGGTGAATATGTTTAGAAATAAAAATACCATCAAGAAAAGATATTTGGTTTACCTCTTCGGTGCTTAAATCACATAAATATGCTATTATATCGGTCTGATTTGTAGGATCAGTAGCATCTATTGAATTCATAATTCCTAAATAAGTTATATCATCTACATCTTTTATGTTTAGCTCTGTTATCTCTTTGTTATCTGTTTTTATAACTTTTTTTAATTTATACTTAATCATTTTTAACCCTTTTTTTATTTATTATACTTATTTTATTCTTACGTTTCCGTGAAACTCAAAAGACTCTACACCATCGTTAATATTTACTTCTGAAGATGCTATTTGCACCATATTAGAACCTAAAACGGTAATATCATTAACTAATTCTATTATAATATTTTTATTGTCAAGATTTCTTAAAGTATTGATATCTTTAGCATTTTTTAAAGTAACATCTAACTTAATCATTCCCGCTTTTTTCTCTTCTGTGAAATTAGAAGTAGTACCATCATAATTAACAATAGCTGTTTTCTCTGAACTTGATACAGTATAAGACACTGTACCAGCTTTGATAGAATAACTTACATTATCTATTTTTATATTTTGTATTCCAATTGTATTTGCCATAATTATACCTTAAAGTTAATTTTTAAAGCTTGTTGCTCTAAAACATTAATAATATTAATGTTTACACTCGCATCTATTCTGTTATTATTTTTAGTCGCTATAATAGTCTCTTCAAAATTTTGTAAATCTTCACAAATAGCATCTTTTACTAAAGCTTCATATATTAAAATTAAATTATCTTTGTATATTTTAGGTGTTATTACGTTTGTACCTTCACCAAAAATATCTCCATCATTTCCTAATTTAAAATTCTGAAATTGTGATATATTAACTATAAAGTTATATCTAACATATGATAAAGTTAATAACACTCTTAATTCACTAAATGCATTATCCTCAATTCCTAAACTATTTTTAACATAACTTGTTACAGTCTTTTCATTGATTACTTTAGATGATTGTGTGGTAAATGTTGATATTCCTGCACCCGCTAACACATTTCTTTCTATTCTGATTCTTTGTGGTAAGGATAAAACATTAACTAACTCTTTACCTAAATATCCTGAGGCAGGACTACTTTGTGCTATATCTCCAATATATCCAATAACTCCAGATGATACACTTAAATTATTCTTAAACATATTTTTAGTGTCTAAAATTGTTATAAAAGGTGAATTTATAGCATCACTTTTTGTAGTCATATTAGATACTGTATCTTCAAAACCAACTAAACAAAAACTATCTAACATTTCAGTGGCTTTAAAATTATCTGTTAAAGCTGTTGATATTGTATTTAATGCTGTATTATCTGTATATGGATGAGTTATTAAGTTATATTGATTCTCTTCTAAGTGTGATATCACAAATGTAGATAAATCTGGATTACCTGCACCACTACTCATATCAACTATAGACACTGTTATCCCAGCAGGGGTAATCTCATCGCTGTTATAATTTTCTATTATTTTAATAGTATTTCCAAATGTTCCTTTGTGTGTAGCTGTAAGTGTTACAACGGCACTATTTACATTAGAAGTTACTAAAGCCTCATCATCATTGTTTATAGTTGTATTTAACGCTGTAGCTATTGTAGATGCTGTATCTCCTGAACTTACAACCGTTTTATATGATTTACCATCTATGTAAACATTAAGCGTTCCTGAACTTGTAGCTGTTCCAGATAAAGTTATTGTACCTGTAGATGCTGTTCCTGATACTAAATCATCAAGACAAATTACTTTTAATTGAACGCTTTTGTTATTATCAAAATAGCTTTTAACTGCATTTGATAACATACTGTCTTTTCCAAATTTTGATTTTGCATCATTAACTGAAAAAATATCTAAAACTGTGTTTTGTGTAGCTGTTCCTAAACTAGTCTTTTGTCCTACTATTAAAGCCTTAAACGGTTGTTTAACTGTTTGTGTAGTACTAACTTGTTTAGAAATTTCAGCACTTATAAATGGAATATTTAGATCAAATATTTCATTAAAATTAATTGACATTATATCTCCTTTTTATTTTTTACTATTTCTATATCGTTATCTAATAGTCTATTTTTCCAATAAGTATTTAAGTTAACAAATGTTCCCTTTTTTGTTAATTTTTTATTTGTCATTGGATTAATTACTATTTTATCTTTTTTTGGTATTATATGTACCATATTTTATCCTTGTAAAGGTCTTAATTCTATTATATCTAAATTTTGTTTAGTTGCTTCTATATCTAAATCAACTAATGATGATACTTTTAATGAATTTTCTACCTTGTATTTAACATTATATGTTAAAATAGCTTGACCTATATTATTTCCAGATTCTACATTGTCGCTTGTAGTACTTGATGAATAAATAATTTCATCAACTAGTTTAAAAGGGTCGTTTTCTAAATTAGATATACTTAATATTCTATCAAATACACTCTCCACTAATAATTGTATATCTTCTATTGATTTGTCAAAATCATAGTTTAATAAATCATTGCTAGAATTATATTTGTTAACAACCACTATATTTATATCATTGTTTCTTAAAGTGTGGTCTGTATAATACTCTTCTACATCATCTGTTTTATTATAAACGGTTATAAAAGGATATAACTCTTCTTTAGAATAAGGTAAAACACGCCCACCATAAACTCTATTCTCTAAAATAGATATATTGTCTTTTAAAAGTTTAACAATAGCTTGTCTTATAGCTGTTTTTTTAAGCATATTTAAGTCTTACATCAAGTCCAGATATACCATCACTTTGAACTTCAAAAACAATATAATTTTTATTATCTATTGTTAAAACATCATTTTGTTTTATATCATTTGTTTCTTTTGTATTTATCATAGGTATATTTTCGGTTATAGGTAAGCCTTCATCACTAATACTAGTATAGATATCATTAAAGATAACATCAAAACTTAAATTTGTACGTGTATTTAAACAACTAACTCCAAAATAATTGCTATCTAACATAACATCAAAATCATTTTGTAGTCGTTGTTTAAAATTCATTATTTTTTCTTATTTTCTTTTTTTAATGTCGCCCAAAGAAGTATCTTTAGGGATATCATTAATCTTTGTATTAACTTCATCATCTTCTAAAAAAATAATTTTTTTATCATCTATAAGTCTTTTAAGTTGTTCTTTATTTATTTTAATATCTTTATCTAAAACAAAAGTATCATTATGTTTTAAGATTTTATCATTGTCTCCATATAAAGTACAATTTACTACTTTATATGTTGCTCCTTTAAAAATTTTCATTTTTAAAGAACCGTTGCGACAAAAGAACTGTTAGCATCATTCATTATACATGCTCTTGTTTGAAACGCACCTAATCCTAATTGAAATGTACTAGTTCTATCAAAATAAGAATAAAAATTTCTATTTGTTTTTTTAAAGTCACCATTTGTTAAAAACATTTCTTGATTGTTATTTCCAAAATATTCTTGATTAGAATTATTCTCATCTAAAAGTAATATTTTGTCTGAAGGTACTGCTTGTTGTGTGTCTCCAGCCTCATCAGTATATACACCTGAATATGCTAATAAAATTATATTTTTATAAATTCCTCTAAAAGTAACGCCATCACCAAAATAATTATAGTCACCATAACCAAAATTTAAACCACTGTCAGTTTTTATCTCTTCTTTAACTTTTGCATCTTTAAACATTAAATCAATAATTTCAGATCGTGCTATTAAGTGCGTAGGATTTGAACCTTGATTATTTAATAAAGTGATCCAATCCGAGATATTGCTTGATATATTAGCTGTTGTACCGCCCCAAACTGAATTTCCAGTTAAGACTTCTGTTAGACTGTCATGTCTATTAAATAACAGTTCTCTGTTTTCACCTTCACCTATAATGGATAGCTTGCCATTAAAATAAGCATCAATTGCTCCAATTTCAACTTTTGTATCAAATAGATCCATTTGTCTTTTTTGTATATCAGTTATCATATCAACCAATTTTTTTTTGCTTGATACACTAGAATCATAATTATGATATCCGAATCCTCTCATCATTAACATTTGTCTTGTTATGTGCTTCATATCTTTTATGGTTGGCAATTTAAATAAATCTGTTGTAAAACCTTCAACCGCACTACTTTTAGCTTCTATATCAGGATTAACATAACTTACTATTTTATTTTTAACAACTTTTCTATCTAATTGTATTATCTCATCTTCTATAACTTGCTTGTCTTTAAATAAACTTGTAAGAAGTCTGTTTTTTATTTGAATTTGTTCTAAAGAAGTTCCAAAAAATTTCTTTCCATCTAGCAATATTGAATTAGTTATATTACTCATTTTTATACTCCCCAATCTTTTAATATAATGTTTTTAGCTTGTAAAATTCCTTTGACACTTGCTTCTGTTTGTGGTGATTTAAAAGTTATTTTACTTCTGTTAAATGTTCCAGAATACGCTACTGCTACAACATCTCCTAATGATGCATCTACATCTTCAACTAGCACATACACATTCTGTGCATCATAGCTTACGTGAGGTGTACTTGCAGCTGCTCCTGACAATACAATTAAATCATTATGATATTTATCATCATCTTGATTAACAACTATCATACCTGCAGTGTATGGTGTAACGCTTTGTTTTAATGTTACAGACACTGTATTTGTTATATTTGATACTAAATTGTGATACTCAATATTTCTACTTGACATTATTTTTCCTCTTTTATGTAATTAAATACTTCTTGATCTTCTTTCTCTTCTTTAGAAGATTCATTAACAACATTTTCTATTCTTATATCTTGTTTCTCTGATTCTAGATAATCTTTTTTTATAGCTTCAACTTTTAAAGCTTCTTTTTTTTGATTTTCAATCATTAAATTATAAGCAAGTGACTCTGCACTTACACCGTTTTTAATAGCTTCAACTTTTAAAGAATTTTCACATTCTAAAACTTGTATTTTAGCTATTCTTTGTCTGTCTTCTGATACAGCTTTACTAACTTCATCTTTTACAATTTTGTCAGTGTTTACTATCTCAACTTTTTCTTGCGACATATTGTCTCCTTTTTTAATTTTTGCATCGTTAAAAATCTCAGATTCAAAATCTCCTTTTTTTAAGATAGCAACTAATTTATCATTAGTTACTTCATTGTTTTCTTTTGTGTTTTTTATACAATTTTGTATTTTTGTTTTAGAATATGCTATTAAATTATCTTTGTTATATTCTTTTTTATCATCTTCTTTTGATATTATTCTATCAATAAAATTATTATCTAGTATTTCATTACCAAAAAAATAAGACTCTTCATTCATTAATTTTTTAATATCTTTTATGCTTTTATTTGTTTTGTTTACATATATATTAGCTATTATGTTACTTAAACCTTCTAGTATATCAGCATCTTTTCTTAAGTCGTTATGATTCCCATAGCAGGAAGTTAAAGCGTTGTGTATCATAAAAGTTGTGTTTTCGTGTGCTTCTACTTCATCACAAGCTAAAGCAATTACTGTACCAATAGATGCACATAAAGCACCTAAACGTGCAGTTACTTTACCTCTTGTATAATTCTTAATAGTGTTATGTATTTCCAGTCCATCATATACAGAACCACCAGCAGTATTTAATTCTAATATTATATCATCTTTTGCGTTTTGTATTTGTGCTTTAAATTCTTTTGAACTTAAACCCCATGAACCTATCTCATCATCTATTTTAATTATCATTTTGTACCTCATCAAAAATTAGATTATTTTGTTTTAATATCTCTTTTTCTTTTTCTAATTGTTTTGCGTTTGCTTCAAAATCACCGTTTCCTAAATCTCTTGTCGCTTTTTCACGGGTTGTTAAATTGTTATCTATTAATGTAACTTTTGCTTTAGCATCTTTTACAGGGTCAACGCTTCCTTGTGCATCACCTAACCACTCACAATTTAAATATTCATCTTTATTGTTAAAAAAATCAGGTATATTTAAGTCACCTTTAAGAACACCCCATTCTATAACTTGATTTCTAATTGGATTATTAAATTTAGTGTTAAATAGTTCTCGCTCAGGTTTAATAAATTTTTCTAGCAATAACATAGATGCTCTTGATGCACTGTACGATGAAGTAAAGACTGTTAATATTATTTCTATAGGTATTCTAGTGCAAGAAGATACTTTTTGTAATGAAGTATTTACAATTTTATCAAAATTAGGATTATCTC
>Ga0070753_1001813_pt1 | contig 11769 bp, 10 predicted proteins | sample VirMetDEL_Aug_31_FD_77441 | JGI IMG/M metagenome (GOLD analysis project Ga0070753, IMG submission 77441) | Aqueous microbial communities from the Delaware River and Bay under freshwater to marine salinity gradient to study organic matter... | ecosystem: Environmental > Aquatic > Marine > Coastal... | reverse complement strand
CACCCATCAGCCCTACATCGCCAACTACCTTGAGCACCAGAAGGAGTTGAGCGGGTTGGGTAATGCGGTGCGCATCGCGGTGGTCAACAAGCAGGGCGACATCTACGACAGCGCCTACCTCAAGACCCTGCAGGCGTTGAGCGACAAGATCTACCTGCTGCCCGGTGTCGACCGGGCGTACATGAAGTCGCTATGGACGCCGGCCACCCGCTGGGTGGGGGTGACCGAGGCGGGCCTGGAGGGTGGGCCGGTCATTCCGGATAACTACGATGGCGGCGCAGCGAGCCTTGCGGCATTGCGGCGCAACGTGCAGCTGTCCAACGAAATCGGCCAGTTGGTGGCGTTCGACCAGGCCTCGAGCATCATCCAGGTACCGCTGTTGCAGCGCACCCCCGACGGCAAACCCTTGGACTACAGCCAACTGTCGCAACAGTTGGAATCGCTGCGCAGCCAATACCAGAGCGACAGCATCGACATCCGCATCACCGGTTTCGCCAAGAAAGTCGGTGACCTGATTGCCGGCCTGCGGCAGATCCTGATCTTCTTCGCCGTGGCGATCCTGATCACTACGGTGGTGCTTTATTGGTACACCCGCTGCATTCGCAGCACCTTGCTGGTGGTGTTCTGCTCATTGGTGGCGGTGGTCTGGCAGCTCGGTTTGCTGCCGCTGCTAAATTATCAACTGGATCCCTACTCAGTGCTGGTGCCGTTTCTGGTGTTTGCCATTGGCATGAGCCACGGTGCACAGAAGATGAACGGCATCATGCAGGACATCGGGCGCGGCATGCACCGGGTGGTCGCCGCACGCTTCACCTTCCGCCGCCTGTTCCTCGCCGGGCTCACCGCGCTGCTGTGTGATGCGGTCGGTTTCGCGGTGCTGATGATCATCAAGATCCAGGTGATCCAGGACCTGGCGATGATCGCCAGTATTGGCGTGGCGGTGTTGATCTTCACCAATTTGATCCTGCTGCCGATACTGCTTTCTTATGTCGGGGTCAGCGGCCGCGCGGCGCAACTGAGCCTGAAAAGCGAGCACGCCGAACTGGCTGGCCACAATCGCCACGGGTTCTGGCGCTTCCTCGACCTGTTCACCCAGCGTCGGTGGGCGGCGCTGTGCATCGCGCTGAGCCTGGCGTTGGCGACGCTCGGCTTCATCGTCAGCCTGCAACTGAAAGTGGGTGATCTGGACGCCGGCGCGCCAGAGCTGCGGGCCGACTCGCGCTACAACCAGGATGATGCATTCCTGACCCGGCACTATGGCGCCAGCAGCGATCTGTTCGCGGTCATGATCAAGACTCCCGCCAGCGCCTGTTCGCGCTATGACATCTTGAACAAAGTCGATGCCCTCGACTGGCAGTTGCGCACCTTGCCAGGGGTGGATTCGACCAATTCCCTGGCACTGCTCAACCGCCGCATGCTGGTGGGCCTGAGCGAAGGCAGCCCGAAGTGGTATGAGCTGCAGAACAACCAGGCGATGCTCAACATGGTCACCGCCGGAGCACCGCGCGGGTTGTACAACGAAGACTGCAGCCTGCTGACGCTGTACGTCTACCTCTCCGACCACAAGGCGCAAACCCTGAGCCGGCTGGTGGAACACGTCGAACAATTCGCGGCGGCGAACAATACCGACGAGGTCCAGTTCCTGCTGGCCGCGGGCAATGCCGGGATCGAGGCGGCGACCAACATTGTCGTCAAGCAGGCCAACCGCGAAATGCTGTTCTGGGTCTACGGTGCGGTGATCCTGCTCTGCCTGATCACCTTCCGTTCCTGGCGCGCCACGATTTGCGCGGTGATTCCGCTGATGCTCACCTCGATCCTCTGTGAGGCGCTGATGGTCTGGCTGAATATCGGCGTCAAGGTCGCGACCCTGCCGGTGATCGCCCTCGGCGTGGGCATCGGCGTCGACTACGCGCTGTATGTGATGAGCATCCTGCTGGGTCATATGCGCCAGGGCACAAGCCTGTCGCAGGCGTATTACCGGGCGCTGCTGTCCACCGGCAAGGTGGTGATGCTGACCGGTGTGACCCTGGCGATCGGCGTGGCCACCTGGATGTTTTCGCCGATCAAGTTCCAGGCCGACATGGGCGTGCTGCTGGCCTTCATGTTCGTCTGGAACATGGTCGGTGCTCTGGTCCTGTTACCGGCCCTGGCGCACTTCCTGTTGCCGAGCAAACGTGTCAGTACGGGGCAGGCCGAAGCCAGACCCAGCCATTCGACGAGCTTGCCGATGATGCCTGCCGTAGCCGAGGAGGGGGCTTGCGTGAAGCACTCGCTACGCCTGACTTCAGAGCACGATCAAACGATAAAAGACGCCAATCCCGTCGCGTCATAACAACAAAAAAGGACGTTCCCATGCCTCGTGTGCATTTGTTCCAGCAGTCTCTATGGTTCGACCTCATCGCCGGCCTGAGCGCCTTTGGTATGGCATTTTGCGCGGCGCAACCTGCGGAGGTGTGCGATGAACGTTGAACGCCAGGCGCGGCTACCGCAATCCTTGTTGCTGTTGCTCGGCAGTTGCCTGCCAGTGCTCGGTGCGGTGCTGCTGGCCCCCGTCCTGCCGCGTATGCAGGAACACTTCGCCGACACACCGGGTGTGGCCGTGCTGGTGCCCATCGCCCTGACGCTGCCGGCGTTGATGATTGCGTTGTTGGCTCCCGTGGCCGGAATCATCGCTGACCGGCTGGGGCGCAAACCGTTGTTGATCGGTGCGATGGTGCTCTACACCGTCTGCGGCGTGCTGCCGCTATGGCTGGAGTCGCTGCAGGTCATCGTGATCAGCCGCGCCGGCATCGGTGTGGCCGAAGCGGCGATCATGACCTGCTGCACCACGATGATGGGCGACTACTACAGCGGCGCGCGACGTGAACGCATGTTCGCCCTGCAAATGGTCGCGACCTCGTTGTCGGCGGCGATTTTCATTGCCGTCGGTGGCGTGCTCGGCGAGCACGGCTGGCGCACCCCGTTTGCCCTGTATGGGTTGGGGCTGGTGTTCCTGCCGCTGATGGCCTGGTTGCTATGGGAGCCGCGTGCGCAGGCGGCCACCCTCACAACGGCGGGCAGGGCATTACCCTGGCGCCCCCTGGCACCGCTGTATGCCCTGGCATTCCTGGCGGGCCTGAGCCTGTTCATCGTGCCGGTACAAGTCGGTTACCTGCTTAACCTGCTGCATGTCGAAGGTTCGCAGCAGATCGGCCTGACCATGGGCGCCAGTCAGTTCGGCGTACTGGTCGGCGCCCTGAGTTTTCGTCTGTTGAGCGGTGTGCCGGCGCAGCGGCAGATGCTCCTGGCCTTCGTCGCGGCCGGGATCGGTGGCGGGCTGCTGGCGGTAGCCGACAGTCACGGGCTGGTGGTGATCGCCGTCCTGATCAACGGTCTGGGCATCGGCCTGATGATGCCGACCCTGCTCACCTGGATCATGAGCCAGGTCGACTTCCAACAGCGCGGCCGCGCCGCCGGCGGCTTCACGGCGATGTTCTTTGCCGGGGAGTTCGCCAGCCCGCTGGTGGTGCTGGCGATCACCGGCGGCGTAATCGGCGCCTTGCCAGCGGCCTTGGGCATCGTCGCGGGCGTTCAATTGATGGTAGCCCTGGCCTGTCTCCGGTTGCGTGGCAGCGGGGCTGCTTTTCCCACTGCGGTTGCCGCAGAGCCTGATCGCTGACCTGCCCATTCGACGTTTCATAAAAATAAGAACAACGAGGAGAACATCATGAGTTATTTGCTCAACACCTGGTACATCGCCGGATGGGCAGACGAGCTGGCGCAAGGTGGCATGCTGGGCAGAACCATCGTCGAGCAACCCATCGTGTTCTTTCGCAATAGCCAGGGTGTGGTCCAGGCGCTCGCTGATCGTTGCCCGCACCGTTTTGCCCCGCTGCACATGGGCAAGATTGTCGGCGACAGCGTCCAGTGCCCGTACCACGGTCTGCGTTTCGATGGCAGTGGCCAATGTACGCACAATCCCCATGGCAATGGGAGTATCCCCAAGGCCGCTTGTGTTCGCGCGTTCGCGGTCGCCGAGCGCCATGGCGCGATCTGGGTCTGGCCGGGTGATTCGAGCCTGGCCAACGATGCGCTGATTCCTGATTTTTCCTTCCTCGACCAAGCGCCAACCCACGCCAAGGGGCATGGGTATTTGCCTACGCGCGCGCACTACGAACTGCTGTCCGACAACATCATGGACCTGAGCCACGTGGATTTCCTCCACCCCGATACGCTCGGTGGCGGGGCGTTGTCACGTACCCGCGCCACCATCGAGGAGTTGCCCAACGATCGCATACGCATCAGTTGGTGGGCACCGGATGATGTGCCTCCACCGGCTTTCGGCGCCCACCTTGAAGACCCGACCCGGGCAGACGTCTGGGCCGAGGTGATCTGGCACGCGCCCGGTCTGATGTTGCTGGGCAGCGGCGCCACGCCTCCAGGGCACCCCAGGGAAGCGGGGCCCGTGACATGGAACCTGCATCTGATGACCCCGCAGGACGCGACGAACACCCATTACTTCTTTGCCAACACGCGCAGTTTCGAGCAGGACAATGCGCAGATGAATGCCTTCATCCAGGACATGTTGATCGGGATTTTTGCCGGTGAGGACAAACCCATGGTCGAGGCTCAACAGCGCCAGATTGGCGAGGTCGAACTGCTTGGCCTTAACCCGGTGCTGCTGGCGGTGGATGCAGGGGCCGTGCGCTGCCGACGTGTTCTACGTCGATTGATTGCCGCTGAGCAGCCCGTAGGTGCTTCGCAATGATCGATGTAGTGGTGACCCGCAAGCGCCTCGAAGCCGAAGGCATCTACAGCTTTGAACTGGCCCCTGCCGAGGATTCCATGCTGCCTGCTTTCAGTGCCGGCTCGCATATCGACGTGCACCTGCCCAATGGCCTGGTGCGCCAGTACTCACTGTGCAATCACCCGGAAGAACGCCACCGTTACCGGCTGGGCGTGTTGCTCGATCCGGCGTCTCGCGGTGGTTCGCAGGCCATGCACGAGCACGTGCATGAAGGGGGCCGGCTGCGGATCAGCGAGCCACGCAACCTGTTCCCACTGGAGCATGGGGCGGGGTACAGCGTGCTGTTCGCGGGCGGTATCGGCATTACGCCGATTCTCTGCATGGCCGAGCGCCTGGCGCGGATCGGCGCGTCTTTCGAGCTGCATTACTGCGGTCGCTCGGCCGGGCGCATGGCTTTTATCGAGTACATCCGCCGTTCGACATTTGCCGATTGCGTGCAGGTTCATGTGGACGATGGCGAGGACGCCCAGCGTCTCGACGCCGTTCGGGTCTTATCCGGGCCCGCTACCGACCGTCACCTGTATGTCTGTGGCCCCAACGGCTTCATGGAGCACGTGCTCGGCACGGCGCGCGCCCAGGGCTGGACCGAGGCGCAACTGCACCGTGAGTACTTTACCGCCGCCGCTGTCCCTGCGGATGAGGCGGGCGGCTTCGAGGTGCAATTGGCTAGCACCGGACAGTGTTTCCAAGTGCCCGCCACGCTCAGCGTTGCCCAGGTGCTGCTGGAGGCCGGCATCGACATCCCGTTGTCTTGCGAACAGGGCATCTGTGGCACCTGCCTCACGCGCGTACTGGAAGGCGAGCCGGACCATCGTGACATGTTCTTGACCGATGCCGAGCGGGCCCGCAACGACCAGTTCACGCCTTGCTGCTCGCGTGCGAGGAGCGCGCGGCTGGTGCTCGATCTTTAAGGTTTTTACATGGATTCATCTTTACCCGCTGGCGCGTTTCGCCAACTGATTGAGGACTCGAACATGCAACAGCTTCCTGGTTTCAAACGCGTGGTCACCGGGCACGATGCCCAGGGCTTGGCGGTGGTCGCGCTCAGCGGGCCAACGCCCAACAGCTTTCCGCTCAAGGCCGTGCCCGGCACGGTCTTCCATGAGATTTGGAACAGCGGCGCTAGCCCGGCCGTGCTGGATAACGGCGACGACCCCACCAACAAGCCGCTTCAACTGAGCCCCGCAACATTGGGCAGTGTGATCCGCGTGGTGGATATTCCGCCCGACAGTGTGCAGAACCAGGTCAGCGCCGAGGATGCCGCGGCGGCCTTTACCGAAATTGGCCAGGCCCATGCCGGCACGGGGCAGGCAGATTCCAAACACAAGCTGATGCACCGCACCGAAACGCTCGATTACGGCGTGGTCACGGAGGGCGAGGTGTGGCTGGTGCTCGATGGCGAGGAAGTGCATCTCAAGCGCGGTGACATCGTCGTGCAGCGCGGGACCAACCACGCTTGGAGCAATCGCACCGAGCAGATGGCGCGCATGTTGTTCGTGCTACTCGATGGCCGCTTCGCCCCCGAGTTGCAAGGAGAACCGGCATGAAGCTCAGCACCCTGAAAGATCACAACCGTGACGGTCGTCTGCTGGTGGTGTCGCGCGACTTGGCCTGGGCGGTGGAGGCCAGCGATATCGCCGCGACGCTGCAGGAGGCTATCGAGCATTGGCCGAGCGTCGAAACGGCTTTGCGCAGGCGGTATGACGCCTTGAACGAAGGCACGCTGACGGGTGCCTTCACCTTTGATCCGCAGCAAGCCGCCGCACCCTTGCCACGTGCCTGGCAGTGGCTGGACGCTTCGTCTTTCCTCAGTCATGGCGAGCGCATGCAGAAGGCGTTCGCGCTTGATCCGATCGAAGGTGTTGAACACACGCCGCTGATGTACCAGGGCTGTGGCGATGACTTTCTGGGCGCCCACGACGACATCGTGCTGCCCAGTGAAAGCCACGGTATCGATTTTGAAGGTGAATTCGCGGTGTTGGTCGATGAGGTCCCCATGGGCTGCTCGGCGCAGGACGCCGTTGACCATATTCGGCTCATCGTGCAAGTCAACGACGTCAGCTTGCGCGCACTTGCCCCCCGAGAGATGAAGACGGGCTTCGGGTTCATCCAGGCCAAATCCTCGTCAAGTTTCGCCCCGGTGGCAATCACCCCCGACGAGTTGGGTGAGGCCTGGCGCGACGGGCGTGTGCACTTGCCGTTGAAGGTTGAATGGAACGGCCAGTGGTTTGGTCATGCCCAGGGCGGTGCCATGCATTTCGGCTTTCATCAGTTGATCGCCCATGCAGCACTGACCCGGCGCCTCAGGGCCGGCTGCGTGATCGGTTCCGGCACGGTTTCCAATGCTGACCCCACTGTGGGCGCTGCCTGCATCGCCGAACGTCGTGCCGTTGAGATGATCGAGCACGGCGTACCACGGACGTCCTTCATGCGCTTTGGCGACCGCGTGCGCATGGAGGTCCTCGATCTGCAAGGTCAGTCGGTGTTCGGGGCGATAGACCAGTGCATCGTGCGCGGAGGCCTCCCATGCGCGTGATGATTACCGGGGCCAATGGTTTTGTTGGCCGGGCGCTGGTGAAACGGTTGCTCGAAACCAATGCGTTACAAGGCCGCTTGATCAGCGCGTTGATCCTGCTGGATAAAGAGTTGGTGGGGTTTGCCGAGGACAAGCGCTTGCGCCGGCATTGCGGCAGTGTCACCGACGCCGCGTTATTGCGCCGCGCGTTGGCCGATGGCATCGATGTGGTCTTTCACTTGGTCAGTATTCCGGGGGGCGCGGCCGAGCAGCATTACTCACTGGGCTATCAGGTCAACCTGCTGGCAAGCCTTGAGTTGCTCGACCAGCTGCGCGAGCAGCCGGGACAGCCGGTGCTGGTGTATGCCAGCAGCGTGGCGGTGTACGGTGGCGACTTGCCGGCCCGCATGGACGAGCGTGCGGTGCCGAGCCCGCAGTTGAGTTACGGGGCGCACAAGGCGATGGTGGAAATGGCGATCAATGACCTTGCCCGACGAGGCGAGGTGGACGGTCGCGCCGTGCGTCTGCCCGGCATCGTTGCCCGTCCACGTGAACCCAATGGGCTGCGCTCGGCGTTTATGAGCGACGTGCTGCACGCCTTCGCCGAAGGCCAGCCCTATTGCTGCCCGGTGTCGCCGCAGGCGCAGGCATGGTGGATGTCCGTGCGGTGTTGCGTGGATAACCTGCTATGGGCCGCCGAACTGCCCGCCGTTGAGCTTGGCGAGTCACGGGTCTGGCAATTACCGCTGTTGCACCTGTCCATTGCCCAGGTCATCGATGCCTTGGCCGCCGCCTACGGCCAGGAACGTCGCGCGCTGATCAGCTTCGCACCGGACGCTGGACTGCAAGCGTTGTTCGGCAATTTCCCAGCGATGAAAACCCCACTGGCCCGCGCCCTTGGCTTTCGCCATGACGGCTCGGCAGCCGCCTTGATTCGAAACAGTTTGAACACGGCTACCCCGACGCGTCGTACGCGTGGGCGGGTGGCGCTAGGAGTGAGCCAAAATGAAATCAACTAAACGCCGCCTGGTGGACCTGTCCGTCACCCTGGACAACAACCCCTACACCGATCCACCGCCGTTGCTGCCGAAAATCGACTACATGGACCATCAGGAAGGCTGGCCGGAGATGGCCGCGATGTTTCCCGGCCTGTCCAAGGCACAACTGCCCGGTGACGAATCCTGGGCGGCTGAGCGCCTGCAGATCACGACCCACAGCGGGACGCATATGGACGCCCCCTGGCACTACGCCTCGACCACGGACGGCGGTAAGCCGGCGTTTGGCATCGACGAGTTGCCGTTGGACTGGTGCCTGCAGCCGGGTGTGAAACTGGACTTTCGTCATTTGCCGGATGGCCATGTGGTCAACGCCGCCCAAGTGCAAGCCGAGCTGGAACGTATTGGCCATGTTCTACGGCCGCTGGACATTGTCCTGGTCAACACCCGTGCCGGCGCGCTGTTCGGCCAGCCAGGGTATCTGGACGCCGGGGTCGGCATCGGCCGCGAGGCCACGTTGTACTTGTTGGAGCGCGGCGTGCGCGTAGTCGGCACCGATGCCTGGAGCTGGGATGCGCCGTTCAAGTACACCCGCGAACGCTTCGCCGCCACGGGCGACGCTTCGATCATCTGGGAAGGGCACAAGGCCGGACGCGATATCGGTTACGGCCAGATGGAGAAACTGGCCAACTTGGAGTGCCTGCCGGCCCACGGTTTCCAGGTGTCCTGCTTTCCCTACAAGATCAGGCACGCTTCGGCCGGCTTCGTCCGCGCCGTCGCGATTTTCGAGGAATGAGCGCGCCAGTGGCCGGCGGAAAAAAGCGCGGTAGCCTGTCCCAGGGGCTTGAGACGCTGCTGTCGGAGCACATTATCGAGGGACGGCTGCGTGGCGGTGAACAGTTGCCCACCGAGTCGGCCCTCATGCTGGCGCATGGCGTCAGCAGGACCGTGGTGCGTGAGGCCATGTCGCGTCTACAGGCCGCGGGAATGGTTGAAACACGCCACGGCATCGGCACGTTCGTGCGCGGTAGCACCCTGTCGCTGAAGGCCTTCATCGATCCTGCGACGATCGGCATCCTGAATGATTCGCTGGCGATCATGGAATTTCGGATCGGTCTTGAGGTGGAAGCCGCCGGGCTCGCCGCCCAGCGACGTGGCCCGGATCAGTTGGCGGGGTTGCAGGCGCTTCTCGATCAGCTAGGGCAGCCTAATGTCGGCGTCAATGATCGGGCCGCGCTGGATTTCCAGTTCCATTTGGGTATTGCCCAGGCGACCGGCAACCCCTACATCGTCAGCACATTGCGCAACCTGGGCGAGGTGATCATTCCGCGTACCCGGCTGGATTCCGCGCGTCTGTTTCACGATGAGCCTTTGCATTACGAACAGCGCATGCAAAGCGAGCACGAACAGATTTACCAGGCGATCTTTCATCAGGACGCTGAATGCGCGCGTGCTGCGATGCGCCTGCATCTTCAGGACAGTCGCGAATACTTGCACCAGGCCCGCCAAGAGTTGATGACATGACGGACATCCAGAGCTACCCGGTGCAGGACACGGCCACGCAGCCTACTGCCACGGCGCTCACCATCATCGATCCCCGCTGGACTTTGTTCGTCCGGGTCGTGGCGGCAGGCAGTCTCAGCAAGGCGGCCGTACTGCTGGACATGCCGCAGTCCATGGTGAGTCGCAATATTGCCCTGCTCGAGTCGCAATGTGGCGAACGCCTGTTTCATCGCAACGGACGTGGGGTGGTGCTGACCGAATTTGGCGAGCAGTTGCTGCCCTGTATATCGGACCTTCTGGCAAACGCTGAAAGCCTTGCCGATGACATTCGCAACCTGCGTGGAAAGCCGGTGGGGGAGGTAGTCGTGGGCATGTTGCCTTCCGCGGTGCGCCGGTTTGCTGGGACGCTCTTTTCTGCGGTACGTGCCCAGATGCCCGGGGTGAGATTGCACCTGATCGAGGGCGCCAGTGCTCAACTCGAAGAGCAGTTGCACGATGGTCGTCTGGATATGGCGCTGGTGCTGCGCGAGAGCGAGGCGAGCATCGGCCAAGCTCATCTGTTGGCCAGGCTACCGCTGCACCTGGTAGGACCCGCCGCCGATCCGCTGTTCGGCAATCGAGATATTGCGCTGGAAAATCTATCTGGGCTGCCATTGGTCGTGCCTGGGCGGCCGCATCTGCTGAGGGCCAGGCTCGATCATTTGGCTGCGGAGCAAGGCGTGGAACTGTGCGTGGCTGTGGAAGCCGACTCGGTCCAGCTACAGTACGAAGTCGTCGCGGCCGGCGGAGGCTATGCGATTGCCTCGGTGTTGCCGGGCTCGCTGGATCAACGACTTATTTCATCGCGCATTATAGAGCCCGTGTTAGAGCGCTTTGTCGTGCTGGTCGAATCGCCCCGGCGCCCCTTGACCCGTGCTTCCCGTGAAGTGCGACGGCTGATTTGCAATCTGTCCATGCCATCGATTTAAGCGATAGCTGCTTTGCATCCCCAGCAGTATTCGGTGGGGGGCGCGCCTCGTAGGGTGTCAGTCAACCAACGACTGATCCCCGATTGCGAGGTTTGCGCCATGCATCACGCCCAAGAACTCCAAGTCATTGCCCCGACGCTTTTTCTCAGTGACGCCGATGTGGCCTCGCTCGCCGACTGGAGCACCGCCGTCGCCGCGCTCGCCGAGGCGTATGCACGCCCTGCATCGGATGCCATGGTGCCGCCTCGCTCCATGGCCCGGGGCGATGGCATCTGGCTGCGCAGTTTGACTGCCGTACCTCCGGCTGGCGGCCATATGGGCTGCAAGTTGATCGCAGCCTCCATGCGGGCGCGCTGCGCCAGCTACCTGATTGCGTTGTTCGATCAGAAAACCATGGCGCTCAGTGCCCTGATCGACGGCAACCGGGTGACAGGTTTGCGCACCGCGGCAACCGCTGCGCTGGCAGTCGATTTACTGGCGCCCAAGCGCGCGCTGCGGGTGGGGGTGATTGGCTCGGGGTTTGAGGCCCGTGGCGCATTGGACTGCCTCAAGTCCGTGCGCGATGTGGCGCATGTCCGGGTATTCAGTCCAACGCCCGCTAGCCGCGAGCGTTTTGCCGAGAGCTTCAGGCCAGGGCTGGAGATCCAAGCGGTGAACAGCGCGCAAGAAGCTGTGCAGGATTGCGACGTGGTGATTTGTGCCGCCCGCAGTCGTGACGAATCTCCGGTCCTGCAAGGCGCCTGGCTTTGCCCGGGGGCCACGGTTGTGTCGTTGGGTTCCACCTTGCCTGAGCAACGGGAAGTTGACCCGGTCACGATGGAGCGAGCCGTCTGCATCGTCGCCGATATGCCGCAAGAGGTGCTTCACGATACCGGTGACGCCATTGCGGCGATCAGTGCCGGCGTTTATGTCGCCGACAAATTGGTCGCGCTGTCGGACCTCGTCGCGGGCCGTGTCATACCGCGCCAGCACGCAAGCGACATCGTTCTCTACAAGTCTGTT
>Ga0070753_1001811_pt1 | contig 11786 bp, 12 predicted proteins | sample VirMetDEL_Aug_31_FD_77441 | JGI IMG/M metagenome (GOLD analysis project Ga0070753, IMG submission 77441) | Aqueous microbial communities from the Delaware River and Bay under freshwater to marine salinity gradient to study organic matter... | ecosystem: Environmental > Aquatic > Marine > Coastal... | reverse complement strand
ATCATTTACAATTCTTAACATTACAATTTGTAACATTACGGTATGTAACAATCCTAGAAATAATTGGCGGACCCTACTCCTGGGGGCTATACTTAAGGAGTCAACAGGGAACCACCCATGAACACCTTGATCCAAACCACCGCACTGTTCATCACCCTCGCCCAGGCCAGCACCTGGGACGCCTTTGAGTGGAACTGCAGTGAGGTAGGGCTGTTTGAGGCCCTCGGCATGCTCCGGGCTGACGTGAGCGACGCTGCCCACGTGATGGCCGAGGCCTACGGGTTCTACGCCGACACTCACAAGGGCTGAACCCCCCGCCCCTGCTTCGGGGGCCACCCGCCTCAGGTTACCCCCTCTAGGAGCGGCAGGTATTTTCCTCTCCTTACCCCCCTCTCCTGGTCTCTTACCCCCCTGGTATAATAAGGTAGCGAAATGGCCATCGATGAACTGCGAGTACTGTCAACAACCTTTCGAGGCCTTGAATAGGAATGGGAGTCGTTATCCTAAAAGGTTCTGCTCTGAGAGATGTCGAAAGAGGGCTGAGACCAAGAGGTCTGCCTGGAAAAAGAGAAACAAGGTCAAAACCAGAACTACTACCAAAGTTAAGGGCAGAGGGGGATTTATGCTGCCTCGTGACGGCTTCTGCGGAGTGTGTCAAGCGGCGCCAGTAGCTGGCAGGCGTAAGTATTGTTCGGACAAATGCGTCAAATGGAGTAAGCGTTGCTGGGAGGGTGGTTACGAATTAACTATCCCCGAGTATGAGGTATTAAAAAAAGCAGCTAACGGGAAGTGTCAGTCATGCGGAGCCCCTGAAGGTAACAAACTCCTTCAGGTTGACCATTGTCATTCTACTGGTGCTGTAAGAGGGTTGATTTGTGGCAAATGCAACAGCGCGGCGGCGATGGCAGGTGATAACCCAGAACGACTTAGGGACTTGGCTGCCTACTTAGAGCGTTTCCAAAAGGGCCCTTGATTTGAAATTGAGGGCCAAATATAGTGAATAAAAAATTTTAAAATTTTTATGAAGCGGGTTTTGCTATACGAGATTACGGAGCCAATCCCGTTCACGTGGTGACATAAGGTAGATGACACGATTCATGAGAGTTTTGGAGTCTTTTTCATCCATTTGGTGATAGATGCGGCCAAGGAGTTGGATTACGGCATCTTTTTGTTGACAGCGTACGGCGAGGAGTAAGGCGAGTCCGTTATGAAGCATAAACCTGGATCGAGATGGTTCCATTTTACCAGGTTTCGCGGGTAATATCAGTTATGGTACCGATGGGTATACTAGTTGAGATTATGGTCTAACATGGCGCCTACAGCTGAAGTTCAGAGGTGGTCAGCGGCTGCGGTAAATTGGGGTGGGAATGCCACGAGTACTGGTTTAAGTTATGCAATCAACCAGAAGTTAAGGGATTGGATTGCTGTTGTAAATGCGAATGGTAGTAATGTAAATAAGCAGCTTGAGTTATGGAAGGACGAGACAGATTCTACTGGTACTACTTACCAGGGAATGGTAATGAGAATTTATTGGGGTAGTGGTGTAGATGATCATTTTTATTTCAGTGCAAATGGTACTAATACTTCCACAACTGTAAGTGCTGCTGAAGTTTGGAATGACAATGGTAGCAGAGAAGGTTATGGGACGTTTGGTACGGGTTCTTGGTATACGACAGATAATCAAACAAAGAGTTTAGGCGGTGCTTATGACGTTGATTTATATATTACTTATGACACTACTAATGGGGAGGAATTTTTCTCTTGGAATTGGGGTGGTCAAAGCAACAACAATGCTTATCAAGATGCATGTACAATTTACAAAACAAATTTTAATAATTGGCAGGTAATGTTTAATGATGGCAGTTCTTTAAAGGGTGCAGCTTATTCGATTGGTGCTTCTGGTGTAGGTCCAGCGGAGGATAGCCAAACGTATTCCAATAATATAGGTTTAGAGCAGCTTACGCTAAGTTCGTCTGGGCTTTCCAGGCTTGGTGTATTTCCGAGTCAATCTTCTGGTGCAAAAAAAGTTTCAATGACTTTTGCTAAAAATCCATTTCTTGGTAGCATTGTTACTCTGAACAGTGGTACTTATTACATAGTCAATGCTGGTTTAGCTGATGAGACTTTAGTGGTTACGGGTGGAAGTGGTGGTCCGGTTACGAGTTTAGGGCCAATTGATTTTGTGAATGGGTAATCAGTAATGAGTTGGTCTAACATTGACATAAATAATCTTCCTTATGGCTCCCAGATAACTTCTGGTACTTCGGTCCTTTCTATTACGGAACTAGAGAAGCCAAGTATTATAATTTCGATCCTTGGTTCAGGAGGAGGAACTATAGGGCAACTATCAGTATATACAGAGCCGCAGCCATGGGGTTTTCATGGTCCAAAGTTAATTTCTCCTGTACTTGGGGTTCCTGTTACTGATTGTGTCCAGGCTGGTTGTGACTCTGGTGGAGGAGGTAGTGTAAGACCTTCGGCTGGTTTCATATATCCAAGAAGAACTTAAGGTAGACTAATCTAGCGCTACTTCTTAGCTGATGGCCCTTGATACTTCTGGCGTCTATACAGCCGGTGACGACTACAGGGTCATCAAGGTACTAAATTTGCCGTTTGGTTCTTATACGTTGGACTGTGTTTCTGACTGTATGAATCAACTAGAGGACATGTCTGTGGCGGCTGCAACGGACCTGGTTGCGTTGTTGGATGCATGGGACACTGCAGACGCTGCACAGAGCACACAGGACCTTGCAGACGTCGAAGGCAAGGTACTTGTAAAGGCAGATGTACTGGAATGGAAAGTTGCCAATAGTGGAGTCAGTGGTCCTGCCAAGGAAAAAGCCAAGGTTGAAGATGACGTAAGGCAGATTATGAGTTTCTGCTCATGCCTCGGCGGATATCTCGGGGCTTCATATTACGGAGCCACACCTCTCTACCGTTCTTGAGCTGCAGCAGGAAGCTCCTGGAAGGCCCATTAGGAGGGTCATAGGGGTCTTTTCCTATAGCTGCGTATTCAGGCCACTCATGGGCGATTATAGCTTGCCTCAGGTCCTCTGGTATGTAGTTATCAACTGTCATCCATTCGTCATCTAGGTCCAGTGTGCGCTTCATTTGGAATACTCCTTTCGTTGTTCATAGTATAACACCATGCATCCTGAAATGCAAGATGGCCCCCTAGGGTCTTTACTGCGTCATGTGGCACACGCAGAAACGGTTGCCGTGGAGTGCCAGTGCGGTGCAGAGGTACAGATGAACAAGGCTTACAGCAAGTATGTGACAGGTAAACTGTCTTCCTGTCGCTTCTGCCGCAACGAGCGCAGCGAGTGAGGTTGCCTACGCAGTAGGGAAACTGGTGCAACGGAACCCTAGAGGAGATTTAAGCGGGTTCCATGGCCTCCCCCCTTGCTCCATACATCAACGGAAGGCTGCTGGTTCCAGGTCAAACAACTGTATCAAATGTCAATGGTCGCTGGGTGGAAGCTCCTGGTGACAGCTACCTAGTGCAGCTTTTTATTAAACGTCAGCAGTACAGCGGCGTGTCTTCTGGCTCGAGACCTATTCCACTGGAAAGTCAGCTCGACGGTCAAATGCTTCCTGGGGCAAGCGGTGATCAGTTTTATTACCGTGGCTATGCTTTGACTTTTACCTCTGTCCCTTCTGACTGGGATTTGGAGACTTCCGACGAAACTGGACTAATTTTTACTCAGGTAATGACTCAATACAGCTGGTTGGCGACTGGAACCGAGTGCCAGTTCAGATTTGGACAAGATCCAATTATATCTGCAGCTAAAATTCAGCGTTCTAGCGGTGTTTTCGGGGGCCAGGGGATTGACGAAATCATTTACAAGGAGATTGCTGGAGTCCAGATTCAAATCACTGGTGGTGAGTTGCAAGGTTGACTCAGATCCTTCCATCTCAGGCCCGTCGGCAGCCCTGGGGCGATCTCAAGACAGCGCTTGATGGACTGGATCTCTTCTGCGGAATACTGTCTGTAGGAGGGGTGCATCGGTATGCCTGTGTGTACCATCAGCTTACCAGGCGCCGCAATCAAAATTAATGGCTAGGAAGGCAAAAATCAAAACTACAAGGTCTGGAGTCACTGATAGTGCTTCTTTGAACAAAGAAATTAGACAGATTGTTCCGAGAGACATCAGCTTTGCCCCTCCAATCCCTCCGCTTCCTGGTATACTCGTTTTTCCTGCAGTACAAATTAAATTCGATGAAAATGCCTACATGGCGGTAATAAAAGCGCTTGAAGAGTCTGTAGAAAGCGACTTGGAATCAATGCTGGACAGGGCCTTTGCTGGCGTTTCTAGGGATTTAAAGAAAGCTCTTGACGATGCAATGGATTCGCCTGTTTGGAGATGGAATGGTGGAAAAGTAAGGGATATTGTTGATACTGGTGAACTCAAGGCCAGTGGTACCGTAAAGATCGACAATAGCGGGGTTTCTGTTGTTTACTCCTCACCTTATGCGGGTATTGTGCACAATGGCGGATATATCAGACCTTACGGAAACCCAAATGCCAGGCCTGTATATTATCCTAAGCGCCCGTGGGTTGCGGCGACTCTTTTAGGCGGAGGCCCTACCCCTCAATTTAATTTTAGTGAGTCAGTAATGAACAACCTGTAACTGGTATACTATTGACGATTTTAGGCTTTCAATGGAATTTTCTACCTCTAAGCTTCCCTTTGTGGTCCAGCCCAGGAACAAGCCTCGGCTGGAAACGATTGGCACGGAAGAATCTGGTCAAATCCAGGTAGAGAGAAGGGGATATCTTTCGGCTGGCGAAAGGTCTTTTCATCAGTCTAACATTAACCAAGACGAAACGATGAAGATCATGCTTCGCGCCGCTCGTAGTATAGGGGAGAAAAGAGGATTGGGAATGAAAGAGGCTTACGAGGTGTTGCAAACAGCTTTAAACAGTGGGGATGACAGTCTTTGGATCGAGTTTAACGAGGAAATCAACGACTTGATGACTGAATTGGCCAAAAACAAATCAACAGAAGAGGTTGTAAAGGCTTATTGCATTCTTGCTTTTAGAGTCTCAACTGACATTGAGGTAGAGGATGTGCTCGAAATGCATCCTGACTTAATCAATGGTCTCGTTGAACTTTTTAATGACGAAGAGGCCCGTAGTGTTGAAAAGCTAAACAAAGAATTTGGGTCCGAAGAAAGTGACAAGGGAGCAGACATCCTGGAGGCTGAAAAAAAGTAAACGAGGATGGCCCAGGAGGCTTGACATTGCCAATGGATAAAATCTTTTGGCAATTAAAAAGATTCTATCCGGGATCATCCGAATTTGACTTAGAGAATTTCCACAAACTGCCCTACGAGTACGTGGTGATAGCCTACAGGAGGGCGGCTGAAGCTCATCAGGCAGAGCTCCACGCCCAGGAAAGGCCTTCGGCCTTGCTGGCTTCTATCTATGTTAATTCGAAAATTGACTCAAAGAAGAGCAAAAGATACAAGTTGGAAGACTTTTGCCTTTACAAGCCTTTGAATACAGAAGGGCTTGCCTCGAGTCGTTACGGAGACGCTTACAAGGCCTTGGTAGATCAAAAGAAAATCCCTGCGTGGGCATTATTCTGCTATAAGGATCTTGTAGCGACTGCAATCGGAGCACCTCCCAGCCTTCTTGCCTTCATCTCAGAGGAAGCAATCCTACTTGCGCCTGAGAGGGTCGAAGGGGGTTACAAGGGGCTTTTAATAGCAAGGGAGGCGGCGACTGGTCACAGGGACTTCAGGAGCCCTTGTGGGGCCAGGGTGAGCCTCGTAGTGCCTCATATCCCGACAAAAATTGTCGCAATTGAAGATAAAGTACTCAACATAGTTGGTTGATCAACCCTTCGTACCAATCAACGTCTTCTTGGCTTGATTCAAGTGGCTTAACCTCTCCTGTCCTGAGCCACTCCTTGATCCGCCACTCTCCGTTGATGGAGTAAAACGGTTGCATCCTGTACCATGCAACCCAGTCAAGGCTCGCCTTTGCTTGATTGCATTTCCAGCAAGCTGGAATCACATTTGATGTGCAGTCTTGTCCGCCCTTCGATCTTGGTTTAACGTGATCGATTGTCAAGGATTTGTCTGTAATGGGAGGGCTGGAGCAATAGGCGCACTTGTTATCCCAAGCTTTTTTGATTGCTGCACGCCAAAGTCGGCGGGCTTCGCCGCTATTTAATGTAGTCATGTTGTAAACGTAGTCGGAAGGACGGTCGTAGACCTTTATTTTAACTACGTCGCTCATTCTTTAATAAAAGCAACGTCAATGAAAAGATCCGAAGGCTTTGGATGCATAGCAATCATTGCGTTGTTGCACTAGTTTACCTTATAAGGCACCCTATGTTGAAGATCTTTGCAGTCCAGTGGCCCAAAATTTCCCATCTAGTCCCCAAATAATTTACGACACGCTAACTGCTGATTCGGTTTTCACTAATGCGATTGGCTCTTACGAATTCAAAGGCAATTCCACGCCAGTACCTGCTGTTACCATTACGACTCCCGGCGCTGACCTTCCCAGTATAAAGTCTGTCAATGGCATTGAAGTAATCATACATGATACGGCTGATTTTAGGAGAATTGACAGATTTGACACCAGTGACTTGATAGCTGACTGGACTGTTTTTGTGATATGCTGGAATCCGGCAACTGGGGACGACATGAATATAGTCGTTAAGCGAGTTATGGAAATCTTTAGTGGCGCTACTTCTTATCAGACTGTAGCTGTATCTTCTGGCATAGATGCCAATGTTCAGACTTCAATCAACATTCCATCGGACAAGCCGATTTTAACCCCGTAATCACCTGTTAGGCATTATAAAGTAACGGGCCGTGAAGGTCCGAAGTACCTTTTTACGGGCTAGCACCCGTTTCAAACATGGCAAACTTCAATGCAGCCTTTGGCTACGACTTTTACATCGTCCCTGTTCTGTCTTCCGCAGTGGACGTGACATTCAACGGCGTCACCGCTGGAGATGCTCCTGCGACTGGTTTTATTGACACCACCACGTTGGTTGAGGCTTCTGATGGTGCTGTTGTTTTCGTTCCCTCCAACGGAGTGGATGATGCTAAGTTCACTGTCGGCGCCACGGACTACGCACTGGATGGCTCAGGTGAACCTGTACGCCTTGCTGGTCTGACTCAGGCTTCCCTGGAGACCGATACTGGCTCCGAGGACATCTATACCTACGACGACGACTCAAAGGGCTTTAATCAGGCCGTGGCTACCACTAAGAGCTTCACTATGAGTCTCGCTGGTATTGCTGATTTTTCAGACCCTGGTTATAAGTTCCTACGTCTGACCGAAGCGAACACAGTGGCCGAAAATCTTCGAGTGAAGCTTCTTCGCGTTGGTCCTACTGGAATCGCTGAAACCATCTATGGCTACGGCACACTGATGGGCTACACCGAGTCAAACGAAGTAACCAGCATCGTTTCCTGGGAGTGCTCAATCACTGGCTACGGTTCTTATCAGATCGAGTTGTCCGACAACGCTTAGCTGACTGGAGGTATCGGAAGTCTGGGCGCCATCGTTGACGGTGACGTCTTTGACCCCAACCTCACCGACACGCCAGTTACGATTACTGGCACATCTGGAGCTGGAGCGACTGGTACAGTCAACACATCTGGATCTGGAACGATTACTGGCGCTGGCGTTACTATTACTGGCGCTGGCTCTGGTTATTCCGTTGGCGAGGCTGTTACAATCACAGACGGCAGTGGTACGGCAACTTCTACTGTCGCCACAATCGTCTGAAGTCCGTAACCCCGATACTTACGGCAAAAACATACGAGGGGCCTTAACCAAGCCCCCTTTTTTTTATGCCTAAAACCTGGAAGACTATAGAAGATTTTGTTAGGTTATGACGCAGAAGATTAAGCTCCCTGTCGAACTTAACATCGACGCAGCTCAGCCGGGTCAAGTAATTCAAGGGCTTTATGATAAAGCTAAAAAATTACAAAATAAAAGCGACGCTTATTCTAAGAGGAAATTTGAGGAGTACAGTCAACAGCTTGGTAGATTAATGGACATGGATGGCGAAGTGACCATCCAAACAACTATAAATACGACCCAAGAAAAAGGGTTAGATGGCGTTTATAAAACAGTATATAAAGAAGTAGACAAGCTGCAGTCCAAAGTTCTCCAAGGACTCGACAAAGAAAACAGAGCAAGAGCCGGAAGTGTTACCAGCCTAAAACAGCAACTGGCCGTTCAAAAACAGCTGCTTAATGCAACATCTGCGTATGTGACGAAGGTCACTGCATCTGGGAAGCAATTCAGAGCCATTAATCCTGAAATTGCAAAAATTCAAGCCAAAGTTAACCAACTAGGCAAAGACCTAAACGAAGCTTTTGCCGCGACTGGTCAAGGCAACAATATTGTAACCAGGCTAACGACAATGGGAAACAAGTTTTCTCAGATGTCTTTCCAAGTCCAGGCGGTCATCCAAGCTGTTGGAACCTTGACCCAGTATGCAACAAAGTTTGTCAACAGGGCTAAAGACATCCAGCGGGTTAGGCTGGCTTTTGAGGCTCTCGGGGTTTCCGTCGCTAATCAGGACCAAATCTTAAAGTCTTCGAGAGCTATTGCTCTGACTTACGGGGCGAGCATCCAGAAAATCGAAAAGGCCTATTTGAGGCTTGGTCCTGCAATCATGCAGTCAGGAGGAAGTCTCTCTGATACAGAGAAGGTTATTGAAGCTATTTCCGCGAAGGCCGTTACGCTTGGCCTTAATACTGAACAAACGGGTAGATATATCGAAGCCTTCGCTCAGGTCATGGGTAAAGGAAAGCTGCAAGGAGAAGAACTTAATCAGCAGTTCGCTGAACTTGATGGAGCCCTTCGCGGTCAGATTGCTACCTACCTGAAAAATGCTTATGGAATCAACGACCTGACCAAGGCCATGCAAGATGGCGAAGTCAGTGCTGAAATGTTCAAGGAGGCTTTTATCGCCTCTGCTGAGGAATCCAGAAAGGTTGTGGCGGGTTCGATGGGGGATATTCAGAAGTCAATTTCAAGTATTGGAGAGAAAGGAGGTACGACCATTCAGCAGGTGATGGCAAGAATTAACAGCCTTATAACTATTGGCCTAGAAGCCATGGGCAAAGCTCTTGCCCCTCTAGGTGAATCCTTGCTGCGAATTTCAGCTGCTTTTGCACAGTTTTTCTCTAAAATCGCTACCAGCATGCCTGGGATTCAGACGATGTTTAAAGAACTTTCTGCTGTTATTGGCGTTTGGATCGAGTGGATAAGTAATGGGTTAATGATTGTTATATACGAAATAGCAAAGGCTTTTGAGTTTTGGATTCAGAAAATTCAAGAAATCGCAAAGGCTATTCTTGGCGACAATTGGGCGGAAAAATTCTCTGAAAGCCTTAAGGTTTTAAATGTGATTTTAGGAGTTGCCGCTCAAGCTCTTATCCAAGTTTTTGGCGTAATCCTTGGTGGCGCTGGAGCGATCATTGCGTCGGTTGTAGCTGGAATCTTGAGGCTGGTAGAAAGAATAGGATGGCTAGTTAACCTCATTCCTGGTGTGAAAGGTGTTACACAGGCACTCGCAGAAGCGGGTGACATGAGAAGTGTTATTGACGGTCAGACAGAACTCGGTGATGCTATCACTGGAACTACTAATGCTTTCAAGAAAGAAGAAGAAGAGGTCAAAAGGCTAGAGGAAGAACTCAATACTCTGAGAGTATCTGGCATCGAACCTACCAAGGAGAAGCAAGAGGAACTTAACGCAGCGATCAACGCTCTTAGTACCAAAAAAGCTGAGGCCGAAATGAAGCGGCTTGAAACGGCTTACGATGCCGCCAAGGTCAAGCTCAATGAAATGATTGAAGCCCAGAAAGCTCAATTAGAAAGAGATAAACAGCTTGGCGAAAGACAGATTGATGCCCTGAATAGACAGATTGAGAAAATCAAAGAGGTAGCCGACGCTCAAGTCGCGGCAGCCAAGGAAGCGACGGAGGCAACCGTCAAGGGAATTGACGAAAGAATTGAGAAGGAAAAGCAGTTAGAAGAGCAAAGAAAAAGGTCATACGAGGACGAGAAGAGTGCTCTTGACAATATGAAGAATAGCTATTCATCTTATTACGAGTCCTTGAAAAGCGAATTAGACTCTTACTATGACAAGAGAAGGGCGCAAATGGAAGCGACCCATGCGCAGGAAATGGCTAATCTTGATGCAGAGATTGCTAAAGTAAGAGAAAAGTACGCCGCTCAGCTTGCTAGTGTTTCCGACGGGACCGGCCCTGCTCAGCAGAAGCTTGAGCAAATGCAGTTAAACGAACTCAGGAAAACAGCACTAACCGCTGAAACTGCACTCGAAAGACAGAGAGCAAAGGCCGAAATTGAAAGGATCCAAAACTCCAAACGCAGAGCTCAAATTGAAAAGCAGCAAGCAGAAGAACTCAAGGCGCTTGAAGATCAAAAGGCCGAAGCAGAAAGGCAGCAGGCAGAAGAAAAGAAGAGACTAGATGCAGAAGAGAAAAAGAGAAAGGAGGAGCTTGCCGCTCAGGAAAGAAAAACAATGGAAGAAATTAAAATAGCACTTCAAGTGCTTGCTGGAATAGAAAAAGAAGAGGCCAGAAAAACTAAGGACAGGGTGTCGGAGTTAAATCAAATGAGGAAAGATGCGAAAGAAGAGGAGAAAACGCAAATAGATGACATAAGAAGCAAAGAAGAAGAGCAGCATGAGGAAAGAAAATCAAGAATAGATAAAATCAAGAAAGAACTTAAAAAGCAAGAAGAGCAGATGGAAGACATCGAACAAGCTGTTGAAGACATCGGTAAAGCCGAAAGAGGCCTGGAAAGCGATATTGACTATATTACTAATGGGGCGCTCGACAGACAGCTTAAAAAAGTTAGAGAGATTGGTCGGCAGCTTGCCTCAAATGCTAGTTCTTCTGGAGGTAGTGGCGGCGCTACCAATACAGCCTGGAGAGGTGGTTCTGTCGTTGCAGGGGAGACGCGCAGGGTGAACGAATTAGGAAAAGAAGGATTTTTGGGAGCTGATGGAACGATGTTCGAATTACCAGGCAGGGCTCAATCTAGGTTTACGGCTCCGATGGATGGAGAGATTATTCCTGCAAACGTTTGGAAAAAACTGACATCACAAGAGGAAGTTGGCAACACCCCTGTTGACAAAAGGGTTAAAGAACTTAAACAAAAAGCTGTTGTAAACAAAGACAAGCTTTCTCCGAAACTTTATCGCAACCTAATCACTAAGACTAACAACAAAAAAGAAAAACTAGCCAAGAAAAAGGAAAAACCTGCACTGGAATGGGCGGGCAGTCAGGAATTTTCGCAGGAGAACTTCAACGAATCTGTTGTTATTGCCAGCGACAAAGAACATATGCCACTAAATGCGGCTGAAACTTCGCAAGTGAGCGCAATTAACGAGATTCTGTCGGTAAACACCCTTGAATCTGTAAAATCAAAGCCCTTTAAGACAGAAGATTTTCAAGGCCGTCTGGAGGACGCGGAAATCGGATTGACATACAATAAGACACTGCCAGAACCCTTGGAGGCTCCCAAGCTGAGCGTTCAATACAATAAGACACTGCCAGAACCCTTGGAGGCTCCTAATCTGAGCGTTCAATATAATAAGACACTGCCAGAACCCTTGGAGGCTCCTAATCTGAGCGTTCAATATAATAAGACACTGCCAGAACCCTTGGAGGCTCCTGAAACGAGTATTCAATATAACAAGACACTGCCAGAACCCTTGGAGGCTCCTGAAACGAGTATTCAATATAACAAAACACTACCAGAACCCTTGGAGGCT
>Ga0070753_1001810_pt1 | contig 11787 bp, 8 predicted proteins | sample VirMetDEL_Aug_31_FD_77441 | JGI IMG/M metagenome (GOLD analysis project Ga0070753, IMG submission 77441) | Aqueous microbial communities from the Delaware River and Bay under freshwater to marine salinity gradient to study organic matter... | ecosystem: Environmental > Aquatic > Marine > Coastal ... | reverse complement strand
TTTGACATTATAGGACATTGAATCTATATAGCAACTAACTGGTTCTTGTAAAACACTTGATCCAAAATTTATCCATATTTTATTATGTAACCCTAATGGCAAAACATTATTATTGTATAAATCACCCTCATATCTAATTACAAAATCTCTATAATCATTTATTACTTGTTGAGTTGTAATTTGTTCTATTGATTTTAAATAGTTTGTTTTATCTCTTGATCTATAAAATTCACCAGATATTTTAGAATATTCTTGATTAGTTAATATCAAACCATCTAAATTTAATATACCAGAAAAATTACCAGTACGTTTTCTAACAAATTGTAATAAATCAAACTTTTCAAAAATCTCAGATCTTTGACCATCTGCATTAATATATACTTTGTCTAATATTATAGAATCCCAATGTGTATCTGTAAAACCAGATGTGCTACCAGTTTGAAAGGGATCATATAAATAAAAATATAATCGCCATGCACCATTCGGTAATGCTGGAGCTGTAAAATCATAGCTTTTCCATCTTCTATTATTTACAATATTGACTTCGTTAATTGTTGTTGTTGTTGTCCAAGTGTTACCACTCCAATATCTAGTCGCTACTGGGGGATCACCTGGCAAAACAACTGCAACAGCTTTTACTTGCCATCTAAAACCTCTTGTTTGACCAGATGTTGAATTAAAAAAATTATTTAATTTTAATTTATAACCAATAAAAGATGAGCCAGCTTCATCAATATAATTTACTAATGTAGCAGTTACATTAGTGCCACTCGCTGATGTTTGTATGTTAGTTGACTTTAAAGATGCATCACCTTGAAAACTAAAATCACTTACAACACTGCTATTTGTTAATGTCCAGCCAGATGTGCCAAATTCAAATCCAGAGTTATTTATAATATTAGTACTAAAAAATCCAGCCATATTAACACTTTGTACATATTCTTTTAATGGTCGTAAATATTCTTTTGTTAAGTTATTGCCTATTGGTTGTAGATCACTTGGCACAATAGATAAAACATCAACTGTGCTAGTTGATTGATATACACCATCTGAATTATAAATGTCATATTTTATATCCTCATCATTGTTAGCTTGTAAACTTGCAGTTTCAGCAGCTCTTATTCCAGTAGGTATTGTGCCACCATTGGCTGTTGATGCCGAACTATCTTTTACTGATTGCTCACTATAACTTGAATTGTTAATTATATACCACCTACCATAACTTTGGAAAATTCTTGAATTTGTAAACTTTAATATTTGCTCTAATACTTCTTTACAATTTTTTGGATCAACACCATCTGAAAAAAAACTATCAGCTCCACAAGATGCTTGATCAAATATATTATAGCCAGAAATTGCACCATCTTTTTTTATATCATTTGAAACGTAAATATCAAAACCTAAATTTATATTTTCTAATATCTCATGTATAAAAACCATAAATACACCAGACAATTGGTTGCCACCAGATGTTGTTAATGGCTGTGTAAATCCATCTAAGCTACCTAATGCATCATAACCTCTTAAAGTTATAGGATATGGAGTTGTTGTAACAGCTTCTTGAAATTGATCTACTAACAGCCACCCTTGCCAATAGGTTTGATAATTATTACTAGAATCTTTATAAGATATTTTTATTTTATATTCTCTCTCATCAGCAATATAAAAATCATCATAGTTTGTTGTATCTGTAACAAAAAGATTTATTTGACAAGTTGAGCCAATAATAGGATCATAAAAATTATCATCTTGATCCCAGCTAATTTGTACTGGATCACTAGTTCCTATTAAATCATATACAGTTCCAGTATAGCCATCTTTTAAGATTTCTATTTTTTTTCCATTTTCTAAGTCATCAGAAAACTCTAATCTAAATTTTACTCCGTATGCCATTATTTAATTCTATTTCTATTCCTATCTGCTCTTTGTAATGCAACTACTAAATCTTGACCTTTTAAAGTAAATTCACCACCAACTTGTACTTTGGCCGAACCACCTCGATCACCAATTAATGATTTTAACTTATCAAGTGGTGCAATAACTTCTGGGTTTGATCTAGCTCCAGGATATTCACCCATTAAACCTAAAGTTGGTGAGCTTACAATACCACCAGATGCCATTTTAGTAGCTCCTAAGTTACCTAAACCAGATAATGAACCAAATATTTTTTTAAAACCTTTTGTGCCTTTTTCAATCCCACCTATACCTAAGCCACCTAATAAAGTAGATAAAACAAAAGCTGCAATCGCTGCTGCAATTAACTTTTTAATTAAGGCAACTAAACCTTTTATAAGTGATTTAAAAAAGTTTTCACCCTCTAACATTGATGAAAAAGCATTCATAAATGCATTGCTAATTTCTTCACCAACCATATTAGATGTTAATGCTAAGTTTAAAAACTTATCTTTAACTTCATCTGCTTTTTTACCAATTTTATCTAAAAGTATAGTTCCTTGAGGTTCTTGATCACCACCAGTGTCAGTTCCTTGACCACCAATTTGACCACCACCACCACTACCTATACCAACACTTCCTAATAAACTTGATAGTTTACCTTTAGCTTTTTGTACTAAATTAGTAATGCCTTGATTAAGTTGCTCAACAGTTTTGTGTTCTAATTTATTTTTCAAAGCATCACCAAGTTCTGTTGCAAATGTGTCAGCAATTTCTTCACCACCTTCTCTAGATATTTCTTGTCCTTTTGCAAAACCTTCGGCTAATATTTTTTTAAAATCACCTTTGAATTTTTTTTCTGAAAACTCTTTTATCAAAAGCCACATTGTATTAAAGGAGTTAGATAATTTTCTAACTTGTGTTTGTGCAAAAATGAATACACTTTTAAAAACTGCTTTTAAACCACCAATAACAATTCTTAATAATGTAGATTGATTATATAAATCAACAAACATATTATAAAAATTAACTAATACTGGTGCAACCTCATTCCAATTTTTATATATAACAGCAGCAACACCAGCTAAAGCAACAGCAATTAATCCAATAGGAGAAACTAAAGCTCCAGCAATAGTTGTTAATGTACCAAACAAACTTAATAAAGTAGGTAAAGCAACTATCAAAGCTCCTAAACCAATAATGATTTGTTGTGTTGTGCCATCTAAATTTTGAAAAGATGTAAATAACTTTGTAATAATTCTTGTAATCTTTTGAATAGCTGGCAACAATGATGTAAGCAATACAGATCCCATTTCAGAAAAAGATTGTTTTGCACTATTTAATGCTTTCTTTAATTTAAAACTAGCACTTTTAGCAGTATCATCAAATGCTTTTTTTGTTGATCCTTGAGCTGCATTTAATTCATTAAATATTTCTTTAGTTGTATCTGCACTTTTACCAGTTAAATCTAAAACCCCTCTTAATGCTCTAATATTTGGAAACACTTGTGCAGCAGCATCACTATTTTGATCAAACTCTGTTTTTAAAGTTTCTAAAACACTAAGTAAACCCTCATCTTTAATTTGTTGTTTTAAACCAGCACTAGATAATCCCATTAAGTTTAATGCATCCTCTGCTTGTTTTGTAGGTTTCAGTAAACCAGATAAAATACTATTTAATTGTGTTGCACCAGAAGCTGCATTTGTACCAGTTCTTGACATTGCAGCCATAGCAGCACCAACCTCATTAAAACTAACACCCATATTAGATGCGACTGGCAACACTTGTCCCATAGCACCAGCTAGTTCCTCACTATTCAATTTACCCTCTCTAACAGCAGCAGTTAAAACATCTGTTGCATCAGTTGCCGATAAATTTGTACTACCATAAGCATTCATTGCAGATGTTGCTAAATCAGCAACTTGTGCCACATCACCTAAACCAGCAGCACTAGCTTTTGATGCAGCTTCTAAAACCTCTATTGCATTAGCACCCTCTAAACCAGCCGATGCAATAAAGAACATTGCATTACTAGTTTCGGCAGATGAAATACCAGTTTCTTTAGCCATCCTTTTAGATGCCTCAGAAAACTTATTTAAATCTTCTCCAGCAGTACCAACAAGAGCTTTTATTTTAGTTATGTTTTTATCAAAGTCAGATGCCATCTTTATAGCAGCACCACCAGCAATAGCTAAAGGCAAACTAAACTTTTGCATACTAGCACCAATCGACTTCATATTGTTGCCGAATTGTTTAAGTTTTCCAGATGCTTGTTTGAACCCAGTTAGCTGTAAATCTAATCTTAATTTAGCCATGAATTATTTTTATGTAAAAATACAAAAAAAATAAGCCACCTATTTTTGTAGCTTACTTTTATCTACTTTGTTTTTAAATTTTAAAAATTGCTCTTTAGTTGACTTTGGTTTTCCCTTACCTAAATAAACATCTTGTGGCAAAGGGAATAATTTATCTGGTGTAATCATTTGACCTTTTTTATCACAATTTACATTGTAAAGCATAGCAGCCAAATAACTGGTTTGCTCCCATTGTAAGTTTGTTTTGATCATATAAGATTCGCCAAGTAAATGATTTTCCTTCCAAGTATTTTTCCAAAAAGAATCTGGTGTTATGCCAACCTGACCAATATAAAAATCTAATAGAGAATCCCAATCAAGTTGGCTACTTACTTTCCCTCTTTAGTTGGTTTTGTAGTTTTTTTGATATTTCTAGCAACACCCATATTTAAATCATTGCCAAGTATTCTTGATTGCATCATTGATTCAACAACATCATTTAATTTATCAGCATCAAAATCTTCAAGCCACATTCCTACTTTAAATTCATTGTAGTCAATTTCGTTGCCTTGTTCTTGATCGTGTGCTAATAAACCAGAATAAACTAAACCAATAATTGCTTTTATTGAAATACCACCACTAAAAACATCACCTATTTTATCTAAAGGTACTTGTAAAAATTCAGTAAAGTTTGACCAGAAATTCATTGAAAAATGCATTGTTCGCATTTTGCCACCTATTTTTAAGGTATAGTAACCTCTTTTTTTGTTTGCCATATTTATATATTTATAGGGGTATAGTTTCCTCAATCCATACCCCTTTTATTTTTATTAGAATTACTAACTATTAGTTAGTTGATTTTGTGATTGCACCATTTACAGTAATTGAACCACTATAAGTTGCTGGAGATTCCATTTCAGCACTCATTTCAACTGAACTTAAAAACCCAGATCCAGAGTACACAGCATCGCCAGTTTCAGCAGTTCCAAATGTCCAAGATACAGCAGTTCTAGCAATTAAAATATCAGCAAAATCAACTGGATTTGCATTGTCATCATAAGCAATTAATCCCTCAAAAGAAATCTCTCCACTTTTAACACCAGCAATAACTTCTTGAAATCCATTGCTATCTTTTGTAGTTGCCTCAGGCAAATCATTTGATAGTGTAAGAGTACAAGATGTTGAGTGTCCAATAGTAGTAGATGTTGCTATTGATGATCCATCTGTTAATTTAAGTAGTAAATCTGTTCCATTAAATACGCCTGTTGTAGCCATTTATATATTTTTTAATTATTAATCTATGACAAATATACAAATAAAAAAATTATACATCTTCCCAGTTATCTGATATATCTTCCCACTTTTCAAAGATGTTTTCCCAAGTTCTACCCTCACTAGGATCAGTTATTGTAAATACACCAGTTAGGTTTATTTCTAAGTTAAAACTGGTAGCAGTTTCAAAATCAGCTGTCTCATCTACTGAGTTAACAAACCCCTCACCTCTAACTATTAATTTAGGATTTACATTGTCTTTAAAATAGAAAGTTGCCTTTTGTTTAGTTAGCACCATATCGGCTAACTGCTCAAAATTTAAAGTATCAGAATAATCTGTTAAACATTCACAACTTAATGTTCCAGATTTAACACCTGGTATAACCTCTGCCCAACCTAAACTTTCTTTAGTTGTAGCATCTGGTAAATCTACATTAATATTAAAGCTAGTGCTTTTAGAATGCCCTACAACTGTTGTATCTTTTAATAACAGAAAGCTAGTGGCATTTATAACTGCCATTTTATTTTTCTTCTAAAGGAGTGATTTCGCCAGTATCAATATTTAAAGAACCTTTGCCATATTTATCCTCGATCTCTTTAACTTTTTCTTGTTGCTCTTTAGATGCCTCGTTAAATGCATCAACAAGTTTATCTAATGAATGATATGCAATATATCTTAAACCAATTTCAGTTGCAATTTGGTTTGGTTTTGCTATTGATTCTCTTAATTCTTTTAATTCTTTTTCTTCTAGTTTGCTCATTTTTATTTATTTAATTATTAATTTATTGGCTATCCCAGTCAGGATGTAAATATTCATCTACTGGATTTTTTTGTAATTCAATTTGTTTATCCAATACAGATTTCATTTGATCAAAATTAAGTATATTATTTAACCAACCAATTACATCATCTTTTTTTAAATCAGAATATGGTATAAATGGAGTTTCTGGATCTAGTTTTACCTCAGTACAACCAACATCAACAGCTCTTAATTTTTTTGATTCATCTGGGTTGTCATCCTCAGCTGATAATGTCCAATGCACATTATATATCACATTTTCTAAATCACCTTGTGTTATTTTAGCATCTAATTGATTTATTTTCCAAGTATAAGTATTTGCCATAATATATTTTTTACAAATTTAAACATTTATTTTAACAATCACCAACAGCCAATATTGATCCATTACTACCTACTTGCATCCATTTACCGCTAGCAGTTGGAAAATTACCAGTTTCATAAATAGCATAATAACCAGCAGCAGCAACTTGTGCGCCACTAATAGTTGTGTATGCAGTATATTGACCGCCACCAGCATCAGGTACTAAATTTTCTGTATCAGTATGAAAATATGGTGATGGTGATGGTATTGCCGCCGCACAAGCACTAGAACTATTTTGTGTGCTGTAAACATAATTAAATGCCGTTCTAGTTACAGTTTGATTATACTTACTAAACTCAGCAAAACTCAAAGGATTTTCACCATCTGGTCGGTTTTCTACTGGATTTAAAGTATTAACAGCTAAAAATGAATTGCCAGAACCGCTAGTATTTCCGCCATTCATTCTTTGTAAATCACTCATGTAAATTGGATTTGTTACACTATAACTAGAATCGTAACCAGCGCCCAACCTTTCTCTAGCTGTTTTACGCATTGTTATTTCATCATTTGCGACATTCGGACAAGCCATAATTTATTTTTTTAATTCTTTTATTTCTTGTTTTAAACTATCAACCTCTGCTTTTAATTCTTTAATAGCTTCAATAAATACACCAGCTATATTGCCATAAGCAACTGAGTACATATCATTTTCATCTTTACTTACAACCTCTGGCAACACTTCTAAAACTTCCTGAGCAATTACACCAACTTTAGTTGATTTATCATCAATGTCTTTTCTGTTGTATGTTACACCTCTTAACTTAGTAACTGTATCTAAAGCATTATTAACAGTATTTATGTTTTCTTTTACTCTTTTATCTGAAAAGGCAATAACGTCACTAGATGCTCTAATATCACCCTCTACATCTAATTTATAACCTGGGTTAATATTGCCAACTGCCAAATATCCATTAGAATGATTTAGTTGTATTCTTTTTGTTAAGCCACTTGTAGTACCATTTGCAATTTGTAAATTATATTCATTATCTTGTCTTATTAAAGTTCCATAAGAGCCATGTCTAAACACCATAGCTGGATAATTATTTTCATTTCTTATTGTTAAACTTACATAACCCCATCCATTAAATACATTATCTTTCCCACTTATATCAACTCTTGATGCTGGAGCTGTTATTCCAAATCCATAATTAGCACCACTATTAAAATAACTATCCCTACTTGCACTACTTTCTATTTTTACCCTTACAATACTACTATCCCTTCTTAATCTCATGTCTGGTGTGCCATCACTATTTACCCAAAATCCACTATCATTAGTTCCACTATGAGCCGCAGTATCTAACAAAAACGGCCAGCTACTACTCGGCACGTTTTGAGCATAATATCTTTTTGCATTTACTTGTGTTGTAAATCTAGCATCGCCAGTTACATCTAAGGTATATGCTGGTGATTCTTGATTAATTCCAACTTTTAAATCTTTAGTAAAACTCATCAAAACAGCTTCACTATTATAAGGTGATGCATGACCAGAAGCACGATAAATATAAAATTTATTATCAGCCGTTCCATGCCTAGAACTAAATGACCATTTTACACCTGACCAACTTCCCTGAGTACCAGCGGCATCATCACCAAATAGAATATCAGAGGGATATGAGTTGCCATTAGAATCAATCCTAATAGTTGCACGACCAGATAAATTCCAATCCCTACCTATTCTAACACCCTTAACATCTAATGGTGCTGTTGGTGATGTCCACTCTTGTCCTATACCAACATAACCGCTAGTAGTTAATGTCATTCTAGTGGCACCACCATTATAAAATTGAATGTTATTAGCTGATTGTTGTACTATGTATAATGTGTTATCACCACTTCCTCCATAACCAACATATCCTTGAGCTGAACCATTATTTTTTCTAAATTGTATATAATTATCGCCAGTATCATCTACTGCATATAAAGAAATAGTTTCAGCACCAGCATTAATTTTCATTCTAGTATCTTGAGTATTAACTCTAAAATCTAAAAGATTGCTTATATGATTATAAACAACAGCACCAGAAAAAGCACTAGCAGCATCACCAAAATAAATACTTGAATAACTTGTACCAACAATATTTATCGCTGATTCACCACTATTTTCAACAATCATACTACCATAGTAACTATGTGATATACCAGCAACAGCAGTAGTTTGAACGTGCATAGTAGTTCCTGGATTTAAAACGTTTACTCCAACTTTACCATCATTTTTAACAACTAATAAATTGTTACCAGAATTTGTGTGAAAGTTAAATGAACCATTACTAGAATAAAAGTTAGTTGCATTAGCACCACCATAACTTGTATATGTACTTGAATTTACAAAAATATACATACTACCAGTTGGAGTTTGCCATTGTGATTCAGCATAAGAATTAGCACCAGATTGTTGTAATCTTAAAATTGTACCAGAACCAGATTTTTTAATATGTAAATTAGTGCCTGGATTATCTTCGCCCATGCCAATAAATCCATTGTTTTTAATAAATAATCTACTAGTTGGATAACCGCCTGTACCTGCATCAACATTTAAACTTATAAAAGCTGATGAACCTTCACCATAGACATCAACTAGTGCTGCACTATCGGCTGTGAATCTACTCCATGAACCAGTAGGGGAATCGTAAACATTAGCACCAATAATAATTCTTTGTGAATTATCACTTGATTGTATCATACCACCATCATTAACACCATCACCAATTTGTATTGAACTATGCCCACCAGTATCAACAGTTAATCCAGTATTATTAGTTGCTGTTTGAAATGCAGCAGCAGCAGTTCCAATTAATACACTTCCATCAGCATCAAGTTGCATTTTTTTAGTTAATTGCCCAGTCGAAACACCACCAACAAATTGTAATTGATTTAAGTTATTATGCCTAATTAAATGCCCATTATCGCCATGTCTAAATACCATAGCTGGATAATTATCTGGATGTTCAAGTGTTAAACACACATATCCGTAATTACCAAATGAATCTCCACTTTGCCCTCTAACATTTAATGCTGAATTTAAACCAGCATCGCCAATAGTTACTTTAGCACCACTAGCACCCATTAAAATTTGTGTGCCATCATTAAATACATCAATAGCTCTTTTTTGACCAGCAACATTATCCCAACTAAACCAACTTGAAATACCAGTACCTACACCAAAAGCAAAACCATCAGTTGAATTTTGCACATAAAATGAGTTGTCAGATAAGGTTCCACTATTCCATCTGTTCCATAATTTTGTATTTCCTATAACTTCAAATTTTGCCGATGTTGTAGTACCGCCAATGACTAAACTGCCACCATTTAGATAAGACATCCCACCACTATACATTTGTACTTTAGTTACAGCATTATCTTTTAATTGTAATAAGCCAAGATCCTCCGAACCACTTGAGCCAGTACCAAGATTTACAATTTCATTACCACTATTAGTTTTTATAATGCTAATTATAGCATTTGCACCAGATTTTTTTAAGACAATTCCTCTTGTTGGATTTGTTTCACCAACACCAAAATTACCAGCACTAGCACCAACATAGGAATTATCATTATGAGATAATAAAACATTTGTACCTGTACCAACTTTTATATTCTCGTAATGTGTAAAAGCTGTTAAATTCATTGTTGCAATAGTATTTCTACCATAATTCATAAACAATAATTCACCGCCACCAGTACCCGCAACAGTTTTAGTTCCAGCTATACCAGCATATTCACGACTAACACCAGTATCATCTTGTAAATACCAATACAAACCACCACCAGCATTTGTTGCAGTATCATTGTGATTTGTTCTTTGTAATTGTAATACACCAAATTTACTACTATCAGATGTTCCAGTTCCGCCTTTATTCATTCTAAAAGCAACTGGAGTATTATTACTTGTGTGAGTAAATACAGCTGTATCAGAAGTAGAAAAATTTGCCGCATTATGATCTGACAAAGTAATATTTGTAGCTGATATAGCACCACTAAAAGTACCAGTAGTACCGCTAATAGTACCACCAGTTACATTACCAGTTAATGGTCCAATAAAACTATTAGCTGTAACACTACCAACAAAAGTAGCATTATTACCAATTAATGATAACGTTAATGTACTGCCTGACCAAAAAGTAATGTCATCACTATTATACATATTAAACGAACTAGCTGGTTGTCCAGTACCAGAACGAGTAGTGCTGTTTCGCCATATTTCACCAAATCCAGTATCATCGTTAAACCATTTTCTGCTAGTAAAAGCATTAGTTCCATTGCTAGTATTTGTTTGAGTATTAAATAAACCACCATTAATAGCTCCAGTATGTGTTACGCCAGATGATGTGTTTGTAGTTATGGTTAATGCACCTTGTACTGTCAATGGATTGTTTGTCCATATACCATCATCACCCTCTAAATATAATCTTGAGTTTCCAATTGAACCCATACCAATATATCCAACTCTTACACCATCTGAACCAGTAAATTCTAAATATGGATTTGCTGATTGTCCAGTTGCTCCGCTATCTCTTAATGCTAGTGCTGGTGCATTTGTATTTGATATTATTACTTGATTATTAACAAGTACTGGTTTACTAAAAACAACATTTACATCACCACCATCTAACCTCATATATTCAGTCAATGATCCACCACCATTATCTAACTGGAATTTAATATCTCCATCTGTTACAAATGAATTAAATATTAAATCGCCAGAGTTTATTCTAACTATATTATTTGTACTATGATATATTTTTAAATCTGAGCTATCACCAAAACTTAATTCAGAATCATCAGTAAAATTCATGTCTCTATCAACTCTGTTTGGAATATCATTTGACCTACCAGCACCAAATACTTTTATTGATCCATTACTTGCATGAGATTTTATAACTACTGCAATTTTTTGAACTTGACTCGTAAATGCAGTTGGTTTAGTTGCTGTAAATGCACCAGCAGTTTCAGATACATATAATTCATCACCAGCTGTAAAACTTGATGTGTCAATGCCACTAATTGCTCCAAACATTACAGCTTCACCCTCTGCCTCATCTGCAATAGTTTCATTTAAAACACCAATAGCTGGCATACTAGCTGCAACATTTGCATCTGCTGCAACCACTTCAATAACATTGCCACTAGGTGGTGTTGCTGTTGGTGCTGCATGAACTACAAC
>Ga0070753_1001809_pt1 | contig 11789 bp, 13 predicted proteins | sample VirMetDEL_Aug_31_FD_77441 | JGI IMG/M metagenome (GOLD analysis project Ga0070753, IMG submission 77441) | Aqueous microbial communities from the Delaware River and Bay under freshwater to marine salinity gradient to study organic matter... | ecosystem: Environmental > Aquatic > Marine > Coastal... | reverse complement strand
ATTTTTATCTGTAACTTACGGTGGGTGTAACTTACAGCTACACCCAGGGTTACATTACAGGTTACACAAAGAGTGTAACTATTACATAGAACATGGTTACAATTAGAATTATTTCCATTATGCAAACCCTATTCCAGTTTGTTCCAGTTTATTATTTCTTTTTCTGTAAATCTTCCCATTAATTATCCTGTAATAGCTTGCAAATATTCCTTTATCAATATCCTGTTCAATTGCTCTTTGCATCGCTTTTGCTTTTAGGTTATCCTTTGATATGCATACATTTTTTTCTAGTGAAACTGCCATAATATATTCCTTAATATGAATTGCAAATTGGGAAAATCATTTCGTGGACTGCTCTTTCAGCAAAATTTTTCTTGCTGCACTTACAACCTTTCCGGAACAAGATGAAAGAAAAAGGGCAAGGGCCAAGAGAATTACAGTTACAGTTACAATCCTCATATTATTACTCCAAAAATGGCCCCATTGGGGCCAGTTAATTTTATATATCAATCCTCATGTCCACCAAGGACTGGTATGAATCCTCAACCTCAAAACCATGAGAATTTAATTGATATGCGAAAACTCTAAGAGAAAGAGTTTCTCCATTTGAGTGTAACTCAACTTCCAATTCATGGCCTTTTTCTAATTGTCCTTTCTTATCAAGTTTGCAGGATAACAATTCTTTTAGATTCTCATTTAAAACTATTCTCATTTTGAACCTCTTTTGCAAAAATCAACTGAATAAATTTTTGTACCATTATCTAGTACCTTTGGACAAATTTTTCTTAAAGCGCCATTTGCATTAGAAGTAAAAACAAATCCAATTGTTAACATAGCGGTTGCTACAATCCAGAGGTTCATATTTCTGTTTACCTTGTTCATCTTAATACTCATATAAGGTTATTCATATTAGGTAGCGTTATTGCTACCTTGAATATAAGTATACCTTGTTCATTTTTTATGTCAACAGTTTTTTTAATATTTTTTTCATTTTTTTTATTAAATATTTATTTTTATGGGGTGTGGGGTGTAACCCCCTTTTGGTATGCTAATTGCGCCACCCCCCTCCCTCCCCATAGACGGCACATTTTGAAAATAGCCTCCCCAAAATAGAGCAAGGCTCCTTTAGAAAAAGCACTAGATAGGGTAAGCCTAATAGCGCCATTGCCTTTTGCCTTTATTGGCAAGGCATGGCTTAACAAAAAGAGTAAGCCGAAAATGCGCCTGGGCAGTGCTTTAAAAAGAGCACAGAGTGGAAGGATGCATCTCGTTGCAAATTCGGCAACCCTGGAAAGTGTCGTCAAAGTACTTGATGGAATGGGACAAATGCTTTACTTTAAATTTAATTGGGTGACTTATAAATTATAATGGAGTGGTTATGACGAATAGTGCTTTGGAATATTATGAGACGATTGCAGAGGATTATGATGAAGAAACGAAAAGCCCCGTGATGCTTGCCGAAGATATTGTGCTTTTTGATTTTCTAAAAAATGAAGGAATGCTTCGTGGAAGAGTGTTGGATGCCGGATGTGGCACAGGCCTCTTCCTGGATCAATGCTATTGGCCCAAGTGGGACATTGAGCACTATATTGGCTATGACTTTTCCAAGTCAATGCTCAACAAATTCGGCAAGAAGTGGCCCAGCTTCCGCCAGTTTATTCATCAAATGAGCTTCCTGGATGACCATGACAAATTCGGTGACACCTTTACTGCAGTGGTTAGCCTTTATGCTGGATTGAATTGCCTCACTAGATCTGAGATGAAACTCGCTTTTGAAAATCTTTGGGGTTGTGTTAAAAAAGGCGGCACCCTTTGCTTGATGACCTATGGTTCCTTGACTCCAGAGGAAAGAGACACTAGCCTACATACCATCTTATCTGACAAAAAAGGCTACCACTATTCTATGGTAGAGGACTTTGTTCTTTATGAATGGTTGAGATCCCTGCCACAATCCTCCAACCACAGAATACTCCCCTTTTCACAGCCATTGCCACCGGATGTGTCCGAACCGATAACTGGTTCAGATAACATGGGTTCTATTCTGTACCACAAGGATCGAATTGAAGAGGACTTGGAAGAGGTATGCCTTGAACAAGATACCATGCACTATAGCAAAAAAGGCGGCACCTCAAGAAAAGAGTGCTCCTTTTATCTATGCTTTGCCGATAAATTTTAACCTGAGAAGGACTGATGCCGAGAAAGAAAACCGGAAACACTGTTTTAGATGAAGCCATTGGTAGAGTTGCTTGTCTCTATGAAGAAGGACATCGCATTGTGGTATCTTTTTCTACTGGGAAGGACTCTACAGCACTACTGGAAATTTGCATAATGGCTGCCCAAATGACGGGTAGATTGCCTGTTGATATTGTGATCCGTGATGAAGAAGTAATGTTCCCTGGAACTTATGAATTTGCAGAAAGGGTCGCAAATCGACCCGAAGTCAATGTTACCTGGCTTGTAGCAAATCAACCAATAATCAATGTTTACGACAGAAATAATCCATATTTCTGGGTTATGGACAAAGAATTGAGTCCATCCGAATGGATGAGAGAACCGCCCAAGTGGGCAACCTATATTAAGGAACAACATATTGAAGCAATGACAACTCCTGCTAGGTTTCCATTGCAAACGGATCAAAAGCTATATGCTGCAATTGGTCTTAGAACCGATGAATCCAGACATCGTTTATATGGATTATTTACTTCTGGAGGGTACATCACTAAACCAAATCGTTATAAGGTTTCTAACATCCGTCCAATTTATGATTGGACATCAAAAGATGTTTGGAAATTTATCAAGGAGTTTAACCTTGATTACAATAGGGCTTATGACGTTATGTTAAGGAATCGTATACCTAATCCTATTATGAGAATTGGGCCTCCTACTTCTAATCCTTATGGAATTGAGGCACTACGAATGGCTTCTAGTGCATGGCCTCAGTGGTTTGACAGGGCTTGCGAAAGGTTAAAAGGGATTAGAACTGGAGTGAAGTTTGGGATGCATGCCTTGACACCTACAAGAAAGTATGGTGAAACATGGGAAGAGTGTTTTCATAGAACTTGTGTTGATGAGGCTCCAGATTGGATTCGTGAAAGGGCCTTATTGACTAAGAAAATCTATATGAGAAGACATGCTAAACATGCTTCTACTGCATTTCCAGAAGTTCATCCCTGTATGAGTTGCACTGGAAATATTGCGTCATGGAAAAAGATGGCAATGTCATTGTATAATGGAGATCCTTGGTCAACAAAGGCATCATTTTTACCAATGGTAGAACCGGAATTTTTTAGAGAAGGCGCAGGTAACTGGAATGGTAAACCGACTTTTTAATCTGAAACTTTATAACCTATATAATTTTTTTGTATTCTTTCAATGAAAAAGGTTTTTGTATGAATAGTAAGCCTATTGAACAACAAGTTGAAAATACCACACCTGCTGAAACTCAACAGAGGGTTACTGAAAAAGTAAAAAAGAAGGGTAAAAGGGCTGTAGATAAAAAGAATAAGGCCTTAGAGACCTTAAATGTTGAATATGTTAATGTAAATGATATTCATCCTAATGAGTGGAATCCAAATCGACAAAGTGATCATGACTTTGAATTGCTTTTGAAGTCCATGTCTGAGGATGGCTTTACTCAACCTGTGGTTTGTATACGAACCGAGGATGGTAGAATTAAGATTGTGGATGGGGAACACCGTTGGAGAGCAGCACACTCTCTTGGGTTTGAAGAGATCCCTGTAGTGATCACTCCAATGACGGAAGAACAAGCAAAAATTGCGACACTTCGTCACAATCGTGCAAGAGGTTCGGAGGATATTGACTTAACTGCAGAATTGCTAAGGGATTTAGAGAAAGTTGGGGCTTTGGATTGGGCACAGGATTCTCTAATGTTGGATGATGCAGAATTGAATAAACTCCTTGAGGATATTCCTGCTCCAGACGCATTAGCAGGAGAGGATTGGAGTGAGGCCTGGGAACCTTCCAATGACAGGGATTTTGAGGATGATGATGAGTTGGAAACTACTACAGAGACGAGAGAGATTAATTCTGGTGGTGGAGGAACTGTTGCGGCTGCATCATCCATTGCAGCAGTGGAACGTCAACGTGAAAGAGAGAAGCAGTTGGCAGAAGCAAAAACTGCAGAGGAGCGTCAGGCCTTACGAAAGGATCACGATATCTTTAGATTGTACTTAACCTTTACTGGGGATGAAGCCACTGTTGTCAAGAAGGTTCTAGGAAACAGGGCTGCAGAGAAAGTTATTGAAATGTGTCAAAAGGAAGAACAATTAATGGAGGAGTGATTTGGGTAGAAAAACAAGCTTTCCCCAAGAGGAACTTGGGAGGATGAAAGCAAGATGGGAGGCTGGTGATGATATTGAAGATATTGCAGGTGAGTTTAATTTGACTTCAAGTGCTATTCGATATCATGCAAAAGAAAATAAATGGGAAAGTAGAGGGGCCTTTAGGGAGAAATATAATCAAAATACCCTAGAGGCCAAGAGGAATGTTGTCATTGCAGACAAGGTTGAGAGATCCCTGCAAGAAACAGAAAAGTTTATACAGGATTCCGAAAGGATTCGGATGTTGATTCTTCAATTTCAAGGAAGGATGTTGAAGAATAGAGATCCTGCTACAAACGAGTTGATTCTTGATAAGTCAGAAGGGGATCTTATTTTCCAGTATTTAAAGTGCTGTAAGATTTCTATGGAAACTCTTACTATTGGATATATGGGTAAGCGTAAGGCCCTTGGAATGGATGATGTTGTGAAGAATGATGTTACTGTTCTACCTTGGGAGGATTGATGCCTCTTACTGCTGCGCAGAAAGATATTTCTGAATCGGATGCTAGATTTAAGGTTGTAGCTGCAGGAAGGAGGTTTGGCAAAAGTTTTTTGAGCCTTTCCTTAATGGCGAAGGTGGCTCGTTATCCTTATTCTCAAGTATGGTATGTTACTACAACGTATTCTGCTGCAAAGAATATAATGTGGTCTTACCTAAAGCAAAAACTTCAGAAGTTTGGATGGGCCAAATCCTTTCATGAAGTAGCACTACAGGCCAATTTAGTGAATGGTTCTGTGATTTCTTTAAAAGGGGCCAACAATCCAGATAGTCTTCGTGGAATTGGTTTGGATTATTTGGTTTTGGATGAGGCGGCATATCTGGATGAAAGAGTATGGACAGAAGTTTTGCGTCCCACTTTGTCAGATAAACAAGGTGGGGCCTTATTTATTTCAAGTCCTTCTGGAAGAAATTGGTTTTATGATCTCTGGATTGCAGGACAGGATGAGGATGAAGAGGATTGGGAATCCTGGCAATATACAACTTTACAAGGCGGGAATGTTCCTCCAGAAGAGGTGGAGGCAGCAAGAAGGAATTTGGATGAAAGAACATTTGAGCAAGAATATGAGGCAGAGTTTGTTACTTACACTGGTTTAGTATATTATGGTTTTGATTATATGGAATCTGTTGTGGATCGAGAGTATAATCCAGAAGAACCTGTTTTAATAGGAATGGATTTCAATATTGATCCAATGACTGCAACAGTGTTCCAAATGGATGAGTATGATGGAACTTTATTTCTTGTGGATGAAATTGAAATCTTTGGTTCAAACACTGATGAAATGGCAGAAGAGATTCTTTGCAGATATCCAGAAAGAGAAATTACAATATTTCCAGATCCTGCTTGTGTTCAGACAAGGACATCTGCTGGTGGAAGGACTGACCTTTCTATTTTGCAGAGTTATGGATTTAAGTGTAAATTTCGCAGGAAACACCCATTGGTGAGGGATCGTATTAATGCAGTGAATTCTGCTCTTTGTTCTGCAGATGGAAGTAGGCGTTTATTGGTTCATAAGGGATGTAAGCGTGTGATTCATGCTTTGGAAAGGCATTCTTACAAGAAGGGTACAAACCTTCCTGAGAAGGGTGGAGATAATGATTTATCACACATGACAGATAGCATTGGTTATTTGGTTGAGTATCTTTATCCAGTTAATAAACAAGAAGCTGGAACTGCTGACATTTATGGAGTTTAAGAGGAAGAATGTACTACTATAATACAACAAATCGTTCCGCACAGATTCAGTATAATTCTGTTCATCCAAAATATAAGGATTACTTGGACATTTGGTTGAAATGTAGGGATTGTTTTGATGGAGAAGAAGCAGTAAAGGATAAGAATCAAAGATATCTTCCTTTTTTGACAATGCAGGAGTCCAACGAATATTACAATTATAAGAGTAGGGCCATATTTTTGAATGTAATGAGAAGAACCATTCAAGGATTAGTTGGTGCGGCCCTGCGTAAAACTCCAATTATCAAAGTTCCTGCAAGAATGGAGTCCTATCTGGATGACATGGATCTTCATGGAATGACAATTATGGAGTTAATCCAGAAGTTATTGACAGAGATGTTGGTGACAGGAAGAGTTTGTGTAGTTGTGGATCGTCTTGAAAATAGCAGATGTTATACATCCTGTTATTCTGCAGAATCGAATATCAACTGGAGATATCAGGACAAGACTCCAATTATGTCTGTTTTTGCAGAAGAGATAGATGTTACAGAGGATGGGTTTTCCCATGAATTGAGTAATCAATATCGTGTTTATGATTTTGATGAGGATGGAAATTTAAGGGTTCGTGTGGCCTTGGAAAAGCTCCCAGAGGAAGAAGATGGTGAAAAGGGTGATGAGGCCAGTAGGGACTTTGAAATTATACATGAGGTTTACCCTTCTTTTCGTGGTGAAGGATTAAAGGATCTACCTGTTTTTGTTTTCAATTCTTCTGGTTTGGGGTTGGATACAGTGAGTCCTCCTCCTTTAGTGGATCTTGCAAATATTTCTCTTTCTCATTATCGTACATCTGCTGATTTAGAAAATGGCAGACACTTCACATCGTTACCGCAAGCTTGGTTGACAGGGGTTGATAAGGATGATTTCATCAATGGATTGCACATTGGTGGAAACAAGGCCTGGATCATTCCAAATGAAGCGGCAAGGCTGGGGTATTTGGAATTTTCTGGTCAAGGTTTAGGTTCATTGGAGAATGCCTTAAAGGAAAAAGAGGCAATGATGGCAGTAGTTGGGGCCAGACTCCTTGAATCTAAGAAAGGTGTGGAAAGCGCAGAAACATCCAGAATTCGTCAAAATATAGAGACTAGTGTTTTATCTCATATTGCAGTCACCCTTCAAAATGGTCTTCGTAAGGTACTAGGGTACATGGCCCAATGGGAGGGATTGAATGCAGACGAAGTCCATCTTGAACTCAATATGGATTTTGTGGATGTTCGTATTCCTCACCAAGAGATCATTGCACTTGTACAAGCGTACCAAATGGGCGGCATTTCTATGGACACACTTCTTTATAATCTCAAGCAAGGCGAAGTCATTCCAGATGATGTTTCAATTGATGATGAACGAGAAAAAATAGAGATGGAACATGGATCAAATGACGATGGCCCAGAGGACAACAGGAGCGAAGTATTACGAGATACCGAGCAGGAAAAGCTCCGAAAGGCCCTTTCCGACTCAGGGAGAGGTGATTGATTTAATTCTTTCAAGACATATAAGAATTGTTAAGTTTGCAAATTATGTAGCAAATTCAATTAACAATGAATTTATAGGATTTTGTAATGAGTTGGTTAGTGATTTATTGATTGATGCAAAGGATTCAATATTTGATGATTCTATTAGCAGAATTGATAAATTTTTAGAGAAGATGCATGTTAAGTTTTATCAATTAACAAAAAGAATAGATTTGTTATTGGGAGAGAACATTGATTCTACTTTTAAAAGCGAGATCTCTTTTTTGGAACGATCCTTCCCAGGATTGTTATACGACAGAACCAAGTCTCCTTCTCATGAATTATTTGGCGTCCCTTACAGGGATCATTTTTCTGTTATCTTTACTTCATTAAGAAAAGACATTACATCAAATTATAAAGTTTCGATTTCTTATAATCATCCAGATTCTTTTTTATTGGACAAGTTTAGGGGTAGTCGAAAATTCAATTATAAGGATAGTATTTTTGCTAATTATCACAATAAGTTAAAGTCTCTTGTCAAGAGTATTATTCTTTGTTTTTCTTCGGAGGTTCGTTTTTTCTTTTATTTTAAAAACCAAGAGAATTTTCCTTTTTTCCAAGAATCCCTTCCTCTCTCCGAATCTAAGTCCAAGAAGAAAGATTCTAAATTGGGCGTTTATTCAACCAGCGATTTTTCTCCTAGAAATAATTCTGAAGTTTGGAAAGGATGTCTTCCTCATTTTAATTCCACATTAACACAAGTTCCTTTATTTAATTTGGAAGAATCCAATAATTTTGATTTCAAGAATTGGTTTTATTCTCAACCAAAAACTTTCCAGAAGGAGGTGTTGGGAGAAAAGAGATTTAAACTAATGTTGAATGACAAATATTCTTATTCTCAGATTTTTGATTTTTCAAGGTCAAATTTAAATGGTGCAAATTTATGATTATAATGGATTCTATTAAGGATGGTTATTCAATTGGAACTAGTCATCATTCTCATTACGATATTGATTCTTTTACTGGTGGTTTGGAAGTTTTTTCCAGATTAAATGGTGTCAACTTTGAATTTTCAAAGTTGAATCATCATGTATTTTTTGAAGAATTTGATGATTGTGAGACCCATCAATTAGGGATTCCCTTTAATTTTTCTTTAGTTTATCAAGAAGGACTTGATTTTGTCGAAGGAAGAGACTGTATCAAGATTGATGTCTCTGAAAAAGAGGCATGAAGTATTCAACCCATACAGAGAAGCCTTATTTTTAGTAAGGAAGGTTGAAGAAAAGGGTTGCTTCATTAAGGATTACGAAGATCCTGAGAAGGCCCAAGAGGTTGTTTTAAAATTGAATTCTCTCTTGTCTTATGATATAGAGGGAGTTCAAAATTATGGTGCTCTAGTAGTTAGAGAAACCGAAGTAAATGTTTTCTCTTACTGGAATCCTATTTCAGAAGAAGAGGAGAACAAAATCCTAGAAAGGAAAAAGAGAGAGTTATGGAACAAGCACAGCAAGAAGCAGCCAGCATGGTACAAGAAGTACAGGCAACAGCAGGAGGAGAAGCGCAAGCAGGGGTCGAAGTACCTCAAATAGATCTTGGAGATGCGGAAAACTTTAGTCGAGATCAAGTGCAGGAGATTGTCAACAATGCTTTGAAAAGCGAAATTGTTGGATTGAAATCGAATAACCAGGCCTTGAAGGATGAGAAGAAAAAGGCACAGGATCGTATTCGTGAGTATAGTGATATTCTTAGTAGTTTTGGTGGTCAAGAAGGCTTGAATCAACTACAGGCCCTTAAGCAAAAGATTGAGCAAGATGAAGAGTTGCGGCTATTTACTTCTGGGGATCGTGAAAAGTATAACGATAGAATTTTGGCAAGGGCCAAACAGGATCATGCAAATCAACTAAAAATGTTGAGTGAGGATCGTGACAAATGGAAGGGGCAAGCAGATTCTTTTGTCAAGAAGTTCCAACAAAGAGAAATAGAAAAGTCAATCATGGATGGATGTGCAGCATCTGGTGTAAATCCAAGGTATTATAAAGCGATGAGTGCCCAGGTTCGGGATGACATCATCTTTGATGAAGAAACCGAAAGAGTCATTGTTAAGGACAATGATAATAATTTGCGTTATGGCAAGGATGGTCAACCAATGCAGGTTGGAGAATTAATTGATACTCTTCGTGATGATCAACCAGAATTATTTATGCAGTCCACTGGTAGTGGTGCAGTTGGATCTTCTTCTGGTGTTAGAAGGTATACTGGAGTGTCACAGGATGAAATCAAAACGATGTCTGTCAGTGATTATAAGAAGTTGCGTGAACAGGGAGTCATTCGTTGATTTATAGTGACATTTCTTTGTTTGAATTGCAGAAGCAGGGATATCTTCCAGAAGGGGCCTTTATAGGCCCCTCTAGTGTGGATTTAACTTTATCAAATTCATTTTGTATTCTTGATCCAAAACATGAAGAAGAGATAGATATTCGTGTTGAGCAAGAATTTTATGAATGGAATTCTGAATTTATCGTAATGGAACCTGGAGAATTTGTTTTAGCTTCAACAAGTGAGGAAATAGGAGTTCCTATTGATTGTGCTGCATATGTTGAAGGAAGGTCTTCTGTAGGAAGAATTGGAATACAAGTTCAAAATGCAGGTTTTATTGATGCTGGATTTCGTGGTCAAATAACATTAGAACTACAAAATCAATCTAAGCACTTTATTAGACTTTATTCTGGAATGAGGATATGTCAATTGGTGTATTGTCAAATGACAACTCCTTGTTCTAGTCCATATAATGGTAAATATCAGTTCCAAAAAGGAGCAACTTTTTCTAGAATACATCAAGATGTAGAATTTTATGATGATTTGTCGTAAAAACTCTTGACATATTTATATATAACATTTAGTATTTTCTTACTTTCCCAGAGGGAAAACGAAAATCTCCCTTACGAGTTTCGCCTTTCTACGCAGGAGCGCAGTGGCCTTTAAAATAAGGGGCCTCCTGCATGGAGTGATCCCCACCGAAATTGATTACTCTATTCAGATAAGGATGGAACAATGGCGACTAGCTACGGAAATCAAAATACCTTTCTTACCCCCGATGTAATTGCAAGAGAAGCCCTGCTTATTCTTGAAAACAACATCGTATCTCCCCAATTGATGTCAACTTCTGCAACTTCAGATTTTACTGGTGCAAAAGTTGGTGATACCATTCGTGTACGAAGACCAGCCTTTTTTGGCGTAGATACGTTTTCAAGAAATTCTGGTTCTCCTAATACAGAAGTTATTATTCAAGATGCATTTGAAAACAGTGTAAATCTTGTAATTGAGAAGCACTTTGATGTTTCTTTTGAAGTTTCTTCAAAGGAACTTGCTCTAGCAGTTGATGATTTCAATGAGCGACTTCTGCAACCAGCAATGAGTGCATTGTCTCAGAAAATTGACCAGTATGCGCTAACCAAGATTGCGAATCTAGGTGGTATATATACCGGAAATGCTTATGCTGCACCAAATTCTCTAACAGCAATTGCTGGTATTGTTGAGAAGATGAACAAGCAAAATATCCCAATGTCCAATCGTAAATTGCTTGTTTCTCCTGCAATGCAAACTGCCCTATATAATATCGAAGCATTTACCCGTGCAGACTTCCGTGGTGGTGGTTATGTGTCACCAGTTCAAGAGGCTACACTTGGTAAGTTCATGGGTATGGATGTCATGATGTCTCAAGTTCTACCACAGCACAGTGCTGGAACTGCTCTTACTGTTCCTCTAAGTGATTTGGTTGGCGCAATTAACAATGTTGCTGGATATAACGAAGGCGCAACAACAATTGCAATTGATGGCCTAGCAAATGCTACTCTAAATACAGATGATGGTATTAATGTTGGGGACACCATTTCAATTACTTACTCTGATGGTGTGGTTCGTGACCATGTGGTCACTACTGCTGCAGCGGTAAGTGGCGGTGGCGCTGTTGCTGCTTTGAATATTTTCCCTGGATTGTATGGTGTAGTAACAAGTGCCCCTGGTTCAAGTGGGAATCGTCCAGTAGTTGTTGCTGACAACGCAGTGATTACACTAACTGGTGGATCAAATGCTGCTCCAACTTATACAATGGGTGCTGCTTTCCATCCAAGTGCATTCCAGATGGTGTTTGTACCTCAACCAAACCCAATGGGGCCAGGCACAAGTTCTTCTACCGTAAACTACAACGGTATGAGTCTGCGTGTTCTGCAGAGTTATGATCATGTCAAGAAGCGAGATCTAATCTCTGT